>Ga0208126_1000029_pt1 | contig 15512 bp, 16 predicted proteins | sample SoimicmetaGmgHAA_FD_188334 | JGI IMG/M metagenome (GOLD analysis project Ga0208126, IMG submission 188334) | Soil and rhizosphere microbial communities from Laval, Canada - mgHAA (SPAdes) (version 2) | ecosystem: Environmental > Terrestrial > Deep subsurface > Rock core/Sediment | place: Laval... | reverse complement strand
CGCTACTGACGGCCGCACGCCGCGGCAGGCCCGGCGTATGCTTCCCTGACACTGGATCAACCGGCCTCAGGGGGCTGCATGCGCATTGGCATCGTGGTGGACGCGAATTGCGACCTGCCCGCGGATTACATCGAACGCGAAGACATCGTCCTGCTGCCGCACAGCGCGCGCATTGGTGAAGTCACCACCGAAGACCGGCGCGATGCCGAGGTGACCCTGAACTTCCTGCAGAGCGACATCGCCGAGCAGGCCTCGGAAGCCGAGACGCAGCCCCTGTCGATCGACCAGATCCGCAAGCTGTTCCTCGAGACCCTGGTCACCAAGTACGACTTCGTCTTCTGCATCACGGTGATGCGCACGCGCAGCCACATCTACGACAACGCCACGCAGGCGAGCTTCGCGATCCTCAACGACTACCACGCCACGCGCAGCGCGGCCGGCATCACCACGCCCTTCAGCATGCGCGTGATCGACAGCGAGAATGTCTTCGCCGCGCAGGGCGTGTCCGCGTGGGAGTGCGCGCGCATGCGCGACGCGGGTGAAACGCCGATGCGCATCCGCACGCGCCTGGACCACGTGATCCGCAACACCCGCGGTTACCTGGTGGTGCCCGACCTGTACTACGTGCGCAAGCGCGGTGCGAAGAAGGGCGAACGCAGCGTGGGCGCGGCGGCGGCGTTCCTCGGTACCGCGCTCAACCTCAAGCCGATCCTGTACGCCAACCGCGGCGAGACCAAGGCGGTGGCCAAGGTGCGCGGCTTCGAGGCGGGTTGCGACAAGCTGTTCCAGCACGTGGTCGAGGCCGTCGAGGCCGGGCTGCTGGTGCCCGTCGTGTGCGTGAGCTACGGCGGCCCGCTGGAGGAGCTGCACACGATGTCCGGCTACCAGGCCCTGTCGATGGCCTGCAAGGCCAAGGGCGTGGAGCTGCTCACCACGGTGATGGGCCTGACCGCGATCATCAACGTGGGCAAGGGCGCCGTGTCGGTGGGCTACGCGCAGGAAAACGCGCCACAGATCAGCTGAGCAGGCGCCTGCCGCGCATTCACGCGGCGCTGCGATCGCGGCGGGCATCCTGTCGCAACGGCAATGCCACCGGAGTCCAGATGACCACGCGCTACTACATCACCCTGCCCGATCCGTCCAACGCCCGCGGTGGCGAATTCGGTTTTACCGCGCACGGCGCACAGGGATTCGCGGACGAGCTGCAGGCCTCCCTGCGTGGCAGCGGCCGGTATCGCAGCTGGTTGGCCCAGCAGGAGGATCCGGAGGACATCGATCCACGCCTGGCCGCCACCGATCCGGACGCGACGGTCACCGGTGCCCAGCACGACCTGCACATCGACCTCGTCGTCGACACCAACATCAATGGCGACGCGTTGAAGCACCGCATGCGCCTCTTGGCTGGCCAGGGCTGGCAGCTGCGGGACGTGACCAGCGCCTGATCCGTGCTGCTGTCGTGGAGCGGCGGCAAGGATGCCGCATGGACACTGCATGCATTGCGCCTGGAGGGCGCGCCGGTCACGGCGCTCCTGACCACGCTGACCGAAGGCCACGACCGCATCTCGATGCAGGGCATCCGCCGCGACGTGCTGCACGCGCAGGCCGACGCCGCCGGGTTGCCGCTGGTCGAGGCATGGATTCCGCAAGGCTGCGACAACGCGACGTACGAGGCGTCGCTCACGGCGGCACTGGACACCGCACGCACGCGCTGGCCGGGCCTGGATGCGATCGCGTTCGGCGACCTGTTCCTGGCTGACATCCGCGCCTGGCGGGAGGCGGTGTGCGCGCGCCTGGGCTGGCACCCCGTGTTTCCGCTGTTCGGTGCCGATACCGCGGCACTGGCGCGCACGATGATCGATGGCGGGCTGCGGGCGCACCTGTGCTGCGTCGACACCACCCAGCTGGATGCGCCGTTCGCGGGCCATGCGTTCGATGCCGCGCTGCTGGATGCACTGCCGTCCCCGGTGGATCCGTGCGGCGAGAACGGCGAGTTCCACACCTGTGTCTCCGCCGGCCCGATGTTCGCGCGCCCGCTCAACCTGACCCGCGGCGAAACGGTGTTGCGCGACGGACGCTTCGCCTACACGGATTTCCTGCTGGCGTGACACTGCCTTCGCGTGCCTGGCGCCACAGTCGGCCTCCCACCGACGGGATGCGCGCCATGACCACGCTGGATGCCAACCACCGCAATGCCCTGGGCGACCGCAAGTTCGCGTTCCCCAACGAGCGCAAGATGCCGCTGGAGGATGCCAGCCACGTGCGCAACGCGATCGCCCGCTTCGACCAGGTCAAGGACGTGAGCGACACGGAACGGGACGCCGCATGGACGCGGATCAAGGCCGCCGCGAAGACCCATGGCGTGGAGGTCAGCGAGAAGAGCTGGCGCGAGCTTGGCAAGCCGCACTGAATCACGGCTCGCGCGCATCAGCGCGAGTGCAGCGCCTGCGCGTGATGCGCGATGTGTTCGTCGATGAAACTGGCGATGAAGTAATAGCTGTGGTCGTAGCCGGCATGGATGCGCAGGTCGAGCGGATGCCCGGCCTCCGCGCAGGCCGCCTGCAACAGTTCCGGCTTCAGTTGCGTGGCGAGGAAATCGTCATCGCCACCCTGGTCGATGCGCAGGGGCAGGCGCTCGCGCGCCGACGCGACCAGGTCCACCGCGTCGTATCGCGACCACGCTGCCGGGTCGTCGCCCAGGTAGGCCGTCAGCGCCTTCTGCCCCCACGGCACGCGTGACGGCGCGACGATCGGCGCGAATGCGGACACGCTGCGGTAGCGGCCCGGATTGCGCAACGCGATCACCAGCGCGCCGTGCCCGCCCATCGAGTGCCCGCTGACGCCGCGCGCCCCGGTCGCGGGGAAATTCGCTTCCACCCATTCCGGCAGCTCGTCAACCACGTAGCTGTACATCCGGTAATGCGATGACCACGGTGGCTCCGTGGCATCCAGGTAGAACCCGGCGCCGAGCCCCAGGTCGTACCCATCGGCGTCCGCGACCCCATCCCCGCGCGGACTGGTGTCCGGCGCGACCAGGATCAGCCCATGTTCGGCGGCATACCGCTGCGCGCCGGCTTTGGTGATGAAGTTCTGCTCGGTGCAGGTGAGGCCCGAGAGCCAATAGAGCACCGGACACGGGCCGCTGGCGGCCTGTGGCGGCAGGTACACGCCGACGCGCATGTCGCAACCGAGCACATCGGAATGATGGCGGTACACGTCCTGCCATCCGCTGGAACTGGCATGGCGTTCGATGCGTTCCATCAGCCCGTGCCCCATCAGAAGCGCACCACGCTGCGGATCGACTTGCCGTCGTGCATCAGGTCGAACGCGGTGTTGATGTCGTCGAGCCCCATCGTGTGGGTGACGAACGGCGCGAGCTCGATGTCGCCGCGCATCGCCTCCTCCACCATGCCCGGCAGTTGCGACCGGCCCTTCACCCCGCCGAACGCCGTGCCCTTCCAGGTGCGCCCGGTCACCAGCTGGAACGGACGCGTGCTGATCTCCTGCCCCGCGCCGGCCACGCCGATGATCACCGACTGGCCCCAGCCGCGATGCGCGCATTCCAGCGCCGAGCGCATCACGTTGACGTTGCCGATGCATTCGAACGAATGGTCCACGCCCCAACCGGTCATCTCCACGATCACCTGCTGGACCGGCTTGGTGAAGTCCTTCGGATTGAGGCACTCGGTCGCCCCCATCTGCAGTGCCAATGGGAATTTGTCGGGATTGGTGTCGACGGCGATGATGCGGCCCGCCTTCGCGCGGCGCGCGCCCTGCACCACCGCCAGGCCGATCCCGCCGAGACCGAACACAGCCACGCTGTCGCCCGGCTGCACCTTCGCGGTGTTCTTGACCGCGCCGAGGCCGGTGGTCACGCCGCAGCCCAACAGGCAGACCTGTTCGGGATTGGCCCGCGGATCGATCTTCGCCACCGAGACTTCGGCCACGACGGTGTATTCGCTGAAGGTGCTGCAGCCCATGTAGTGGTAGACCGGCGTGCCATCCAGGCTGAAACGGCTGGTTCCATCGGGCATCACGCCCTGGCCCTGCGTGGTGCGCACCGACACGCACAGGTTGGTCTTGCCGGAAGTGCAGAACAGGCATTCGCCGCATTCGGCCGTATACAGCGGAATCACATGGTCGCCCGGCTGCACGCTGGTCACGCCCGCGCCCACGTCGGTGACGATGCCCGCGCCCTCATGGCCCAGCACTACCGGGAACAGGCCTTCCGGATCGTCTCCGGAGAGGGTGAAGGCATCGGTGTGGCAGACGCCGGTATGGGTGATGCGGATGCGCACTTCGCCCGCTTGCGGCGGTGCCACATCGATCTCCACGACCTGCAGCGGCTTGCCTGCGGCAAACGCCACGGCCGCGCGCGACTTGATGGTGCGTCCTTCCATCGACGGCGTCCCGGACATGGCCTGATCCTCGATCTGTTGATCGCCGGAGTCTACGTGGCCGTCCGTCGGGACGCCGTTGCATGGCGTCGTGGTCGGGCAGAAGATCCCGGCATGACCCGCCTGCCCCTCGCTGCCGCCCTCGCTGCCACGCTCGTGGCCGGGTGTCACGCGCCGGCCGTGCCCACCGCCGCGTCCGCGCCGCCACCGCCACTGTTCGAGACGTTCGGCGACCTGCACCGGGACATCGGCACGCCAAGTCCCGCGGCGCAGCGTTACTTCGACCAGGGCCTGCGGATGATGTACGGCTTCAACCACGAGGCGGCGGGCCGGGCTTTCGCGGAAGCCGCACGACTGGATCCCGACTGCGCGATGTGCGCGTGGGGCCAGGCGCTGGTGCTGGGACCCAACATCAACCTGCCCATGGATCCCGCCACTGCGACGGCCGCGACCGCAGCGGCCCGCCATGCCGTCGCACTCGAACGCCATGCGCGCCCGGCCGACCGTGCATTGATCGATGCCCTGGCCGCGCGCTATGCGGTTCCCGCGCCCGCCGATCGCAAACCGCTCGACCGCGCCTATGCCGCCGCGATGGCGAATGTCGCCGCGCGCTTCCCGGAAGACGACGACGTGGCGGCCCTGTACGCCGAGTCCCTGATGGACCTGACGCCTTGGGCCTACTGGACCGCGGAAGGCCAGCAGACCGAGTTCACGCCGCGCATCCTGGGTGCACTGCAGCGGGTGCTTGCGCGCAATCCCCGCCACATCGGGGCGATGCACTACTACATCCACGCCACCGAGGCCTCGCAGTCGCCGGAGCGCGCGCTCATTTATGCAGACGCCTTGGCCGCGCTCGCGCCCGGCTCTGGGCACCTCGTGCACATGCCGGCGCACACCTACATCCGGGTTGGCCGCTACCACGACGCTACGTTGACCAACCTCGCCGCCAGCACCGCCGACAAGATGTTCCTGTCCGCGTGCCACGGCAGCAACGGCGCGTATCCGCTGGGCTACGTACCGCACAACTGGCACTTCGCGACGATGTCCGCGTCGCTGACCGGATCCCGCGTGCTGGCGATGCAGGCCGCGGAAGAAACCGCGAAACGGGCCGATCGCACCCAACTCGACAACTTCGCGGCGATGCAGCAGTTCCTGGTGATGCCGCTGTTCACCCGCGTGCGGTTCGGTGACTGGGACGGCATCCTCGCGACGCCGGCACCGGATGCACGCCCCTATCCACAGGCCATCTGGCATTTCGCACGCGGCATGGCCTTCGCGACACGGCATGACCTGTCCGCCGCGAAGACGGAGCTGGCGGGCCTGCGGGCCTCGGCGAGTACGCCGGGCGTCGCCGATCTCGCCATCGGCAACAATCCGGCGGGCAAGGTCCTGGCCGTCGCCGCGCCCATGCTGGAAGCCGAAATCGCACGCGCGCAGGGCAGGACCGCGCTGCAACTTGATCGCCTCCGCGTGGCGGCGAAGGCCGAAGACGCGATGGCCTACGACGAACCCGCCAATTGGCCGTTGCCCGTGCGTCCGTACCTGGGCGCCGCGTTGCTGGCCGCACATCAAGCGGGGCAAGCCAAGACGGTCTACCTGCAGGACCTGCGCACGCTGCCCGACAATGGCTGGTCGCTGTTCGGGATGGCACAGGCGCAGCGCGCACTCGGCGATGCCAAGGGTGCCGCCGACAGCGAACGTCGCTACAAGTCCGCGTGGCAGTGGGCGGACGCACCACTCACCGCATCGCGCTATTGACTCAGTACGCGAACTCGCTGAACACCGGATCCACCGAGCCGTTCCACGCACCGTGGAACAGTTCGAGCTTGCGCTCCGCGGGCGTCTGCCCGGACTCCGCGATCTCGATCAGCGGATCGAGGAAGCGTGATTCATCGATGCCTTCGCGCGCGCAGCAGTTCGCGCCGGGCCGGCCGCGGCGCTGCAGCCCGCCCACGGCGATCTTCAATGCCTCGATCGCGAGGTCGCGCACCGTGCCGTTGCGGAACGGCAACTTCAACGCATGCTTCGGCACGCCATCGCGCAGCGCATGGCGTTCGGCCATCGTGAAATCCTTCACCAGGTCCCACGCGGCGTCGAGCGCGGCATCGTCGTACAGCAATCCCACCCAGAACGCCGGCAGCGCGCACAGCCGGCCCCACGGGCCGCCATCGGCACCCCGCATCTCCAGGTACTTCTTCAGCCGCACTTCGGGGAAGGCGGTGGTCATGTGGTCGTTCCAGTCGCGCATCGTCGGCAGTTCGCCACGCAACGCATCGAGTTCGCCCGCCATGAACCGGCGGAACGACTTGCCCGCCAGGTCGATGTATTCGCCGCCGCGATAACTGAAGTACATCGGCACGTCGAGCAAATAGTCGACGTAGCGCTCGTAGCCGAAGCCGTCGTCGAACACGAAATCCAGCATGCCGGTGCGGCCGGGATCGGTGTCCGTCCAGATGTGCGAGCGGTAGCTCTGGTAGCCGTTCGGCTGGCCCTCGGTGAACGGCGAATCCGCGAACAGCGCCGTCGCCACCGGCTGCAGCGCCAGCGACACGCGGAACTTCTTCACCATGTCCGCTTCGCTGGCGTAATCCAGGTTGACCTGCACCGTGCAGGTGCGCGTCATCATGTCGAGGCCGAGCGTACCGACCTTGGGCATGTAGTCGCGCATGATCTTGTAGCGGCCCTTCGGCATCCACGGCATCTCGTCGCGGCGCCATTTCGGCTGGAACCCCATGCCGAGGAAACCCAGCTGCAATTCATCCGCCACCTGGCGCACCTCGTTGAGGTGCGTGCCCACTTCGCGGCAGGTGTCGTGGACGGTTTCCACCGGCGCACCCGACAGTTCCAGTTGCCCCGCGGGCTCCAGCGTCACCGACGCCATGCCCTGGGTGAGCGCGATCGTGCGGCCATGCTCCTCGAACGGGGTCCAGCCAAAGCGCGTCAGCCCTTTCAGCAGGGCCTCGATGCCGCGCTCGCCATCGAACGTCGGCGGCCGCAGGTCATCCAGCCGGAACCCGAACTTCTCGTGCTCGGTGCCGATGCGCCACGCCGCGCGCGGCTTCTCGCCCGAGGCCATCACCTCCACCAGTTGGCGATGATCGGTAATCGGGGTGTCGTTGCTTGCGGACGGACCGGACATGACGACTCGACGGGTTGCGGAGCGCCATTATGGACGCGGCGGGTGACGGACTGCGCCGTTCCTCAGGACAGCCCGAGCCAGCGCGCGATGACCGCGCGGGCCTCGTCCACGCCCTGCTTCGATTCGCCCGAGAACACCTGCACGCTGATGCCCTCGCCGAAGGTGGCCAGCAGTTCCTTGCGCACCGCCTGCAGCGTGTTGCCGGCCGCACCGCGCGAGAGCTTGTCGGCCTTGGTCAGCAGCGCGTGCGCGGGCAGCCCGCGGTTCGCGGCATAGGCGAGCATGTTGAGGTCGTACTCCCGCAACGGATGGCGGATGTCCATCACCACCACCAGCCCGGACAGCGCCTGGCGGGTCTCGAAGTACTTGGCGATGAAGGCCTGCCAGTGTTCCTGCATCACCTTCGGCACCTTGGCGTAGCCGTAGCCCGGCAGGTCCACGAGGTGCTGTTCGGTATGCGGCGGCAGCCCGAAGTACACCAGCTGCTGGGTCCGGCCCGGCGTCTTCGACACCCGCGCCAGTGCGTTCTGCTGGCAGATGGCATTGAGTGCGCTGGACTTGCCGGCGTTGGACCGGCCCGCGAACGCCACCTCGCGGCCGATGTCCTCCGGCAGCTGGGCGGCGTTGTGCGCGGAGCGCAGGTAGATGGCACGGGCGAAGGGATTCGGCATCGCATCAGGATCGCATGCCGGGGCCCGCGTTGACCGTTCCCCTGCGTGGCCCCGATAATCCTTCGGTTCGAAGGCCGTCAACGGTCATTCGCCTCAACCCGGGAGTTTCCATGCGTCACGTCCGCGCCTATGGCGTTGCTGGTCTGGCCGCGCTGGCCATCGCTGCCGTCGCCGTCGCCCAGACCCAGCCGGCCGCACCCGCGGCGCAGCCTGCGGCCGCGACGGCCCCTGCGACTGCGGCTCCAGCCGTGGCTGCCCCGACCGTGGCCGCCCAGGACCCGAAGGCACTGGACGCGCTCGCCACCACCCATTGGGGCGATGCGAAGGCCGGCGCCACCAAGGCCGGTGCCTGCGCCGCGTGCCATGGCCTGGACGGCAACAGCACGGATCCGAAGACCTATCCGCGCCTCGCGGGCCAGAGCGAGCGCTTCATCGCCAAGCAGCTGGCGATGTTCAAGGCCGGCCTGCGCACCACCGGCATGGCATCGATCATGGTGCCGTACGCCTCGGCCCTCAGCCCGCAGGACATGCGTGACGTCGGCGCCTACTTCGCGACCCAGCATTCCGGTGCCGGCGTGGCGGACGACACCGTCGTCACGGATGCCAACAGCCCGTACAAGGGCAAGAAGTTCTTCGAAGCCGGCCAGGCGCTGTACCGCCAGGGCGACGCCAGCCGCGGCATCGTGGCCTGCATGGCCTGCCACGGTCCCGATGGTGCGGGCAACCCGGGCCCCGCGTTCCCGCACATCGGCGGCCAGCAGTCCTGGTACGTGGCGCGTCGGCTGACCGAATACCGCGCGGGCACCTCGCCGGTGAAGGACGACAAGCTGTTCGCGGCGATGGCGCTGGAAACCAAGGCGCTGACCGACGAGGAGATCCAGTCGTTGGGCGCGTACGTGCAGGGCCTCCACAACCGCGCGGATGAAGCCAGCGCGACCGATGTGGCGAAGGTGGCCGCCGCCCAGCCCGCGGCTCCGGCCCCGTCGGCGCCCGCGCCGAACTGATTCGCCAGCCATTCACGTTGCAGCCCAGAACGCCGGCCCATCATGAGCCGGCGTTTTTCGTCCGGAGTGTCCATGCGTCGCGTTGCCATCCTCCTTGCCCTTCTGCTGGCCTGCGCCCTGTCGCCTGCATTCGCGCGGCCCACGGCGCAGCCGCTGGTGCCCGGCGTGGATTACGTGACCATCGCCGATGGCCAGCCGTGGGCCCCCCTCGCGGGCAAGATCGAAGTGGTCGAGGTCTTCGCCTACTGGTGCCCGCACTGCGCGGAGTTCAAGCCCAAGCTCGATGCGTGGATCGCACGCAAGCCGGCCAACGTGCGCGTCGCCTACGTGCCTGCGGCGTTCAACGCCGATGACCCGGCCGCGCGCGCCTACTTCGCCGGCCTGCGTGCCGGCGTGATCCCGAAGGCGCACGACGCGCTGTTCCGCGCGATCCATACCGACGGAACATTGCCCCGCAACGCCACCGTCGAAGAGTACGCGGCCTTCCTCGCGCCGTTCGGCGCAAAGGCGCCTGCACTCGAGGCCTCGATGCATTCGGCCGCCGTGGACGCGGACATGAAGCGCGCGCGTGACTTCGAGATGCGCACGGGCGTGGAAGGCACGCCCTCGCTGATCGTCAACGGCCAGTACCTCATCCTTGGCGAAGACCATGCCGAACAGTTGCGCATCCTCGCGCAACTGCTTGCGCAGTTGTCCGCGCATCCATCGCATCATTGACCTGTCACTCCCCGGAGCCCACGCATGACCCGCCTGACCCGCATTGCCTGCACCGTGGCCTTCGCCGCGGCCCTGGCCGCCTGCAACCGCACCGCCCCGTCGCCGGCCGCCAGCGACACGGGAACCCCGACCGCCGCATCCACCCCCGCCGCCACGGCGGAAACCCCGGTGGACCCGCAGATCGTGGCCGCCGCGCAGGCCGCCGCGGCATCGGTCTACGAGCATGCCAAGACGACCAAGCCGATCGCCGGCAAGGACTACGTGCTCATCGACAACGGCGCGCCGCTGCAGCCGCTGGACGGCAAGGTGGAGATCACCGAGGTGTTCGCCTACTGGTGCCCGCACTGCAACGAGTTCCAGCCGCTGGTGGATGCGTGGAAGGCCAAGTTGCCGGACTACGTGCGCTTCACCCCGGTGCCGATGGCCGGCGGCCAGAACGACACGCTGGCCAAGGTCTACTACGCCGCCGAGATGAGCGGCCAGCTCGACAAGATCCATGACCGCATGTTCGGCGCGATCCATCGCGACCGCGTGCTCAAGCCGAATGCCACGCAGGAAGAGATCCTCGCGTTCCTCGGCGCGCACGGCATCGACGCCAAGGCCTTCGGCAGCACGATGGACAGCTTCGCGATGACGGGCAAGCTCAACCAGGCCAAGCAGTTCGAGGTCCGCAGCGGCATCGAAGGCACGCCGACGCTCGTCGTCAACGGCAAGTACCGCGTTCAGGGCGACACCCAGGAGGATGCGTTGCGCATCGCCACCGCGCTGGCCGCGCAGGAACATGGCGCACCCGGCAACTGACCGCCACGGCGCCGCAGCCACCCGACGGCTGCGGCTGCTGAGCGCGAACATCCAGGCCGGGTCCAGCACCCGGCGTTACAGCGACTATGCGACGCGCAGCTGGTCGCACGTGCTGCCGATCGGCAACAAGCGCACGTCACTGGATGCCATCGCGACACTTGCGGGACAGCACGACATCGTGGGCCTGCAGGAGGCCGACCCCGGCAGCTTCCGATCGGGGTTCACCAACCAGACGCATTACGTGGCCACCCGCGCCGGATTCGCGTTCTGGACGCACCAGACCAACCGGAGCATGGGCGGCGTGGCCTCCAGCGCCAACGGCCTGCTGAGCCAGATGGAGCCGGTGGATGTCACCGACCATCCGCTGCCGGGCCGGGTCAAGGGCCGCGGCGTGCTGGTGGCGCGCTTCGGCAGCGGCGATTCCGGGCTGGCGGTGGCCATCGCGCACCTCTCGCTGGGCGCCGGTTCGCGCGCATCGCAGCTGGCCTTCATCGCCGAACTGCTGTCTGACCTGCCGCACGCGGTGTTGATGGGCGATTTCAACTGCGGCATCGACGAGCCGGAAATGGCATCGCTGTTCCGGCGCACGCGACTGCAGCCGCCGGATGCGCGCGTGAACACCTTCCCAAGCTGGGCGCCGCAGCGCGCGATCGACCACATCCTCCTGACCGATGGCTTGTCGCTGGCAGGCATGAGCGCGTTTCCCGCGGCATTTTCGGACCACCTCGCGTTGTCGGCGGAACTCGACGTCCCCGAGCACGCGCTCACCACGCCGCGTTGACGCGCATGATCTCGCGCTGAACCGGAACCGAAGGCGGTCACGGACCGCGCGCATCGCTCCGCTATAGTCGGATTCATGAGCCAGACTCCCCGCTGCGCGCTGACGTGCCTTGCCATCGCCCTCGCGGCCTGCTCGCCACGCACGCAGGCACAACCGCCGCCGCAGACACCGCTGGCCTGGCAGAACGCCCCCCCATCCGCGGCCATGCCGGCGCTCTCCCCGAGTGATGCGCAGATGCGTTCCGCACTCGATGCAGCCGACGCCGGCACGCTCACCGATGCGCAGATGCAATCGCTGGCGTCACACCCGCTGGCTGGCTGGCTGGAATTCGCGCGGATGCGCCGCGACATGGACAGCGTGAACCCCGGCCAGGCCGATGCCTTCCTGCGCGCGCATCGCGGTGAAGCGGTGGCGGATGCATTCATCGAGTTGTGGTTGCCGTCGCTCTCGCGACGCCAGGACTGGGCGACGCTGGCCTCGACTCCCGCGACGGTGGATGGCAACGGGCTGCGCTGCCTGCAGGCGCAGGCGCGCCTGATGACAGGGCGTGCGGGCGCGGACTGGGCGTCCTCACTGCAGTCCACGTGGACCAGCGGCAAGCCGTGGGTTGAAGCCTGCCGGCCGGTGATGCAACTGCTGGAGCAGCGTGGCGGCGTTACCGATGCCATGCGCTGGCAGCGCATCGACAACGCCATTGAAGCCACGCAGCCCACGGTCGTGCGCGAAGCGGCCTCCGGCTTGCCGCCGGCCGATGCCGCGCTTGTGCAGCAGTACGCAGACTTCCTGGGCACGGTGCAGGACTCAGCGCTGGCGTGGCCGCGCACGGAGCGCAGCCGCAAGGTGGTGGCTGCGGGCCTCGAGCGATTGGCGAAGGCTTCGCCGGAAGCGGCCGAGTCGGTGCTGCCGAAATGGGCGGATGCATTCGGCTTGACCGAGGCCGAACGCGGCGCAGTGCTGTACCAGATCGCGCTGCCATCGGCGGTGTCCTACGAGCCCGATGCGGCGCGGCGACTGGCGGCGGTGCCGGCGTCCGCCTACGACGACCGCCTGCATGAGGCACGCGCCCGCGAGGCCATCGCACGCAAGGACTGGACTGCAGCACTGGCGGCGGTCCGCGCGATGCCCCCGGCCCTGCGCAACTCCGCGCACTGGAGCTACATGGCAGCGCGCATGGCGGAACTCACCGGCAACCGCGCCGCGGCGCAGGCCGACTACCGCAACGCCGCCGGCAAGACCGAATTCTGGGGATTCCTCGCCGCGGACAAGCTGGGCCAGCCCTATGCGCTCTGCGCCTACGATCCGCAGGCGCCGGCGGCCATGCGCGCGGACGTGGAACGCAATCCCGCGCTCGCGCGAGCACTCGCACTGCATCGGATCTACCGAAACGACTGGGCGGTGCGCGAATGGAATGCCGCGACCAAGCCCATGACCGCCGCCCAGCGCCTGGTCGCGGTGGAAGCGGCGGAACGCGACGGCTGGTTCGACCGCGGCGTGTTCGGCATGGACCTCAAGGATCCGGACGAGATGCGGTTCTATCGCCTGCGCTTCCCCATCCACCATGCCGACACCATCCGCCGCGAGGCCGCGAACAACGCGCTGGATCCGGCCTGGGTGGCCGCGCAGATCCGCTCGGAAAGCCTGTTCGATCCGCGCGCACGCTCCGGTGCGAACGCGATGGGCCTCATGCAGTTGCTGCCGTCGACCGGCGGCGACGTGGCCCGCTCGAAAGGCATGCCCTTCGCCGGCAGCGACAGCCTGTACGACCCGGATACCAACATCGCGCTCGGCAGCGCCTACCTGCGCCAGCTGTGGAACCGCTACGGCCAGCTGCCCTACGTGATTGCCGCGTACAACGCGGGTCCCGGGCCTGTTGCGCGCTGGCGGACGCAACGTCCGGATTTCGACCCCGATCTCTGGATCGAAACGATCAGCTACAAGGAAACCCGCGAGTACGTGCCGCGCGTGCTGTCCTTCAGCGTGCTGTACGACTGGCGCATGAACCGGGACGCACTTCGCCTGTCCGACCGCATCGCGGGTCGCCTGACCGGGCCGCGCACCACGTTCTCCTGCCCCACGCCGCCCGCGACCGCCACGCACTGAGTCCCGGTGCTGGCATGATCATGCCCGCATGAAGACCTATCTCGTCGGCGGCGCGGTGCGCGATGCACTGTTGGGATTACCACCGGGCGACCGCGATTTCGTGGTCGTCGGCGCCACCGTGGACGCGATGCTGGCCGCGGGCTACCGCCAGGTGGGCCGTGATTTCCCGGTGTTCCTGCACCCGGATACGCAGGAGGAGCATGCCCTTGCGCGGACCGAGCGCAAATCCGGGCGGGGCTACACCGGCTTCGTGGTGCATGCCGCGCCCGACGTGACGCTGGAGGACGACCTGCGGCGTCGCGACTTCACCATCAATGCGATTGCACGGGACGAGGACGGCGCGCTCGTCGATCCGTTCGGTGGCATGCACGACATCGAGTCACGCGTGTTGCGGCATGTGGGGGACGCCTTCACCGAAGATCCGTTGCGCGTGCTGCGTGCCGCGCGTTTCATGGCGCGGCTTGGCCCCCTGGGCTTCACCATCGCACAGGAAACGCGCGCGCTCATGCGCGCGATGGCCGCCAGCGGTGAGCTGGCCACGCTGGTGCCCGAGCGCGTGTGGCAGGAATTGTCGGGTGCGCTGCGCAGCCCGCGGCCATCGGCCTTCCTGCGCACGCTGCGCGAGACTGGCGCACTCGCCGCGGTGCTGCCCGAGGTGGATGCGCTGTATGGCGTCCCGCAACGCGCGGACTACCACCCGGAAGTCGACACGGGAACGCACGTGGAACTGTGCTGCGACATGGCCGCCGCATTGGCGCCGGGCGACGACGTCGTCGGCTTCGCAACGTTGGCGCATGACCTCGGCAAGGCACTGACGCCGGCGGATGAGCTGCCGCGACACGTCATGCATGAACAACGCGGGGTGGCCCCGCTGGAGGCGCTGTGCGCGCGGCTGCGCCTGCCGGCCATGCATCGCGACCTGGGCATGATCGCGTGCCGGGAGCACCTCAACGTGCACCGCCTTGGCGAGTTGCGCGATGCCTCGGTGCTGGCCCTGCTCGAACGCTGCGATGCCTTCCGCAAGCCTGCGCGCGTGGGCCAACTCGGCACGGTGTGCGAGGCCGATGCGCGCGGCCGCGCCGGAATGCAGGAGGCTCCCTACCCGCAGGCGGCGGAACTGCAACGCTTGTTCGAGGTCGCGTGCGCGGTGCGTGCCGCCGACATGGATCCGGCGCTCAGTGGGCCCCGACTGGGCGAGGCCATGCGCAAAGCACGGATTGCCGCGATCGCGCAGGCCCGGGAATCAAGGACGCCAGGCGCGCCGGTCCAGCCGTAGCAACGCATCGCGCATCGGCGTGAGGCACGTGGCGAAACCGCCGATCACGCCCAGCGTGTCGGCCAGCGCATCCATCGGATCCTGCGACCGTCCGACATGCATCGCGCCCTGCATGAACTCCAGCCCGATCCCGAGCAGGACCAGCAGCAGGGCATTCGCCGTCCAGCTCCTGCGACGCGCATGGATCTGCACCGACCACGCCATCACGCACGCATAGGCGAGGAAATGCCCGAGCTTGTCGCTTCCCAGCGGCTCCGGGGGCATGTCTTTCGGCGGCACCAGCGACAGCACCACCACCGCGGCGATGCCAAGCATCCACACCACCGCCCACGGCAATGGATGCCGGAACGGCTTGAGCGAGCGGCCGATGCGCATCACAGGCGGTAGCTGCGGTCGCCGAGCATGAAGGCGTGCCCGAACTCGACATCGCGCGCGAACCCGATCGCCTGGAAGCGCTCGCCCATGTCGTCCGGCATCGTCAGGCGTTTGGCTTGCTGGCGCAGCTTCAGCACCGCGACCTCGTCGTTGGCCTGCGCCTCCGCCGCCGTGAGGTGGCGATCGAGGCCATTGCCGAGCAGGAAGTCGGACTGCGTGCAGTAGCCGCTGAAATCGAACCCGGCGCCGGTGCC
>Ga0208126_1000028_pt1 | contig 15615 bp, 17 predicted proteins | sample SoimicmetaGmgHAA_FD_188334 | JGI IMG/M metagenome (GOLD analysis project Ga0208126, IMG submission 188334) | Soil and rhizosphere microbial communities from Laval, Canada - mgHAA (SPAdes) (version 2) | ecosystem: Environmental > Terrestrial > Deep subsurface > Rock core/Sediment | place: Laval... | reverse complement strand
CTGCGGCTGGGCTTGATGCCGAGGCGCGGGCCGATGTCGCGGTAATGCAGCAGCGCCAGCATCAGCAGCACGTTGGTGGCGAGTACCGCCCACAACCAGCGACGCCGCTGCGGCACGGCCAGCCACAACGCCAGCAGCACGCTGCCCGCGGCGTAGGCGGTGACCGCCCAGTTGGCATTGGCCGAGGTGACCAGCGACAGCGCCAGCATCACCAGCAGGTAGGGCACGGTGAACGGGCGCAGGAAGCGCGCGGCCTCGCTGCGGTCGCTCCACGCGCGCATCGCGAGCAGCGGGAACGCCAGCAGTCCGAAGATGCCCCACTGCGCGCCGAGGAATTCACCGAAATGGTTGAGGTGGATGCCCGGTGCCGACTTGTGCGACAGGTTGGCCGTGTGCGTGACCGTCTCGAAGTGATGCGCGGCGTTCCAGGCGATGTTCGGCGCCAGCACCAGCAGCGCCAGCCCCAACGAGATCCACGGCCCGCGGCGCCGCCACCAGCCGGGCGCGGCGGTGCGTGCGAAGGCCCAGGCCGCCATCGGGACGAACACCAGCATCGTGTACTTGGCCAGCGCGCCGAGGCCGATGACGAGGCCCAGCAGCACCCACGTGCGCAGTCGTTCCGGGGCACGCATCGCTTGCCATGCCAGCACCAGCGCGAAGGCCCACGCCAGCAGCAGCACGGAATCCGGCGACATCACCCAGCCGGCAATCGCCTGTCCCGGCATGGTGAGGAACACCGCCGCGGCCACCAGGCCCGTGCGTGCATCCGCCATCGCACGCCCGGTGAGGAACAGGCCGACGGACGCGAGTGGGTAGGCCAGCAGCGCCGGCAGCTTCACCGCGAGTTCGGAATTGCCCAGCAACGCGGTGGTGCCGCGGATCAGCCACGCCACCAGCGGTGGCTTGGAGTAGTAGCCCCAGTCCGGCGTCTGCGCCCAGAGCCAGTACTGCGCCTCGTCCATGAACAGGCTGTAGTCATGCGCCCACACGAACGCGATGCGATACAGGCAGGTGCCGGTGACCAGCAGCAACAGCCACAACAGGATCGGCTGCTGCGCGTCGTCGCGCGGCGTGGTCGGGAGAGGCCTGCCCATCCTCAGAATCGTACCGGGTCGGCGTTGCCGGCGATCAGCACGTCGGCCTTGCGCCGCGCGAACAGCCCCACGCACACCACGCCCGCGATCTGGTTGATGACCTGCTCCAGGTTCACGGGATCAGTGATGGCAAGGCCATGGATGTCGAGGATCCAGTTGCCGTTGTCGGTCACCACCGGGGTGGCGTCCTCGCCCGTGGTCCGCCATACCGGCCGGCCACCGGTCATCGCCAGGATCTCGCGCGCGACCAGGCTGCGTGCCATCGGGATCACCTCGACCGGCAGCGGGAAACGGCCCAGCACCGGCACCTTCTTCGAGGCATCGACGATGCAGACGAACAGCTCGCTGGCCTCGGCGATGATCTTCTCGCGCGTGAGTGCCGCGCCGCCGCCCTTGATCAGGTGCCCGCGCGGGTCGCACTCGTCGGCGCCATCCACGTACAGCCCCAGCGGGCCGGTGCTGTTGAGGTCGAGCACGTCGATGCCGAGCGCCTTCAGCTGCCGCGAGCTCTGCTCGGAGCTGGAGACCGCGCCGGCGATGCGGTCGCGCATGCGGCCGAGGCCTTCGATGAAGTAGGCGACGGTGGAGCCGGTACCCACGCCGACGACCGTGCCGTCCTCGACGAAGGCGAGGGCGCGCTCGGCAGCCTGCTGCTTGGGGTTGGGGGCGGTCATGCAGGGGTCTCCGGGATCATTCGAGCGAGAGCAGCAGTTTCCACTGCGCGGCAGTCACGGGCAGCACGGACAGGCGCGAGCCGGTGCGGGTGAGGGCGAACTCCTCGCCAAGCGCGTCGCGGTGTTCGCGGATCTCCGCCAGCGACAGCAGGCGCTTGAGGTGGCGCACGTAGCCGATGTCCACGAGGTCCCAGCGCGGGGCGTCCTGCGTGGACTTGGGATCGAAGTACTTCGATTTCCTGTTGAACTGCGTGGGATCCGGGTAGGGCGTGCCCACCACCTTGCCGATGCCGTAGATGCCCGGCACCTCGCAATTGGAGTGGTAGATGAAGACCTCGTCGCCGGCCTGCATCTGCCGCATGAAGTTGCGTGCCTGGTAGTTGCGCACGCCGGTCCACGGCTCCGTGCCGACGCGCTCGAGGTCGTCGATGGAGAAGTCGCCGGGCTCGGTCTTCATCAGCCAGTGGTGCTTGCGCGTGCTCATGCGGTCTCCGTGGCAAGGAATGTCCGGGTGCCGGTGCAGATCGCGTCGCAGCGGACATCCCACGATTGGGGGGTGAGGGCATCCACTTCCTGCAGGTCGAAACCCACCCCGACCAGGAACGGGGGTGCGGCGTGGTGTTGCCGGAAGGCGAACGTGCGGTCGTACCAGCCGCCGCCCATGCCCAGCCGGTTTCCGTGCGCGTCGAATCCGGTGAGCGGCATCGCGACCAGTGCAAGCTGGTCCGCGCGCAGCAGCGCCGCGTCGGAAACATCCGGTTCGGGAATGCCGTAGCGGTTGTTGCGGAGTGGCGCGCCCGGGCGCCACGGTGCGAAGCGCAGGGTGTCATCGGCGGCCCACAGCACGGGCAGGCAGTAGGTGCAGCCCTCGGGCAGGCGCAGCTGCCAGGAATGCAGCGGCAACTCGCCATCCATCGCCCAGTACCCCGCGACGGCACCGGCGTGGGGTGCGAAGGGAAGGGACAACAGGTGATCGGCGACGCCGTCCGCGGCCGCCAGGCGGTCGCCGGGCCGGAGGGCGCGGCGCGCGGCACGCAGCCCGGTGCGAAGCGGATCGGCACTCATGGCCGGGCGCTCATGGATAGGGGGTCCTCCGCCATGTCGATGCGTGCGAAACGACCTTGAACCCGGGGTTCAAGTGGGGATGCTCCGGAGCCTTCGGGCGTCCCGCACGTGGCAGGCATGCACTCCCGACTCTCGTCACATCACCGCGGTCGTTGTTAAGGGCCAAGGCGAATGTTTGCACACGCCGTCGAACACAGCAGAGGACGCGACCGCAGTATAGCGCTTCAGAACAGCCCGGGCTCGCCGTTGTCGAAACCGGTCAGCTTGCCTTCCAGTTCGCTGAGGCGCTGGTCGAGCTCCTCGGAGGACGCCCCTTCGCTGCGCTGTTGCTGCAGCTCGTGTGCCAGGTTCAGTGCCGCCAGTACCGCCAACCGGTCGATCGCGGCCATGCGGTTGTTGCCGCGGATCTCGCGCATGCGCTGGTCCAGCGTACGCGCCGCAGCCAGCAGGCCTTCGCGCTCTTCCGGCGGGCAGCCCACGCTGTACTCGCGGTCGAGCACGCGCACGGTCACGATCTCGTTGCCACTCACGGGCGGTCCTCCATCAGGCGCAGCCGCAGCACCAGGGCTTCCATGCGCGCGCGTGCCTGCTCGTTGCGCGCGATCAGTTCCGCGCGTTCGTTCATGAGCTGCTGCTGTTCCGCGCGCAGGCTGCGGTTTTCCTGCTGCAGGCGACGCAGGGTGGAAGCCAGGGCATCGGCCTGCGTGGACAACGCGCGCAGGCGATCAAGGGCGGCGGTCATGCTCATGCGGCAAACCTTAGCATCCACCGCGCCATGCCGGGCCCGTTGCTAGACTTGCAACACTCCCTGCCGATCGCCGCCGAATGTCCGACACCCCGCTTGCCACCCTGCCGGAAGCCGCACCCCTGCAGACGGAACTGGATGCGCTTGGCCTGGCCACCGCGCCCTGGGAAGTGCACGGCGCGGTCGCGGGCTGGCTGGCCGGTGGCGGCGATGCCACGCCGGGTTGGTTGGGCGAGGTGCTGGCCGATCCGGAGTTGCCGAAGGTGGTGCCGGGCAGCGCGCTCGACGTGCTGGCGCAGGCCACGCGTTCCCAGCTGCAGGACCGCGAGCTGGGCTTCCAGTTGCTGCTGCCTGATGACGACGCCAGCCTGCAGGTGCGCAGTGGCGCGCTGTTCGAATGGTGCCGGCATTTCCTCGGCGCGTTCGGCCTCGCCGCGGGTGCGCAGCCGCCGCTGTCGGAAGACAGCGAGGAGGCGCTGCAGGATTTGGCCCGGTTGGCCACCGCCACCGCGGAGCCCGAGGGCGACGAGGAAGACGAAGAGGCACTGGTGGAGATCGAGGAATTCGTGCGCGTCGCCGTGCTGCTGCTGCATGGGGATTGCGTGCTGGCCACGCAGCATCGCCAGCGGTTGCATTGATGGCGGCCGCGCCGGCGATCACCCCGAAAGCCCATGCGCGCCGGCGCGCGCAGTTGATGCGGCTGGCCGGCGACGAGGCGATCGTCATCATTCCCGCGGCACCCGAACGCATCCGCAGCCGAGACACGCATTACCCGTATCGCCCGGATTCCGATCTCTGGTACCTGAGTGGCTTCACCGAGCCCGATGCGGCGCTGGTGCTGGTCCCCGGCCGGGCGCATGGCGAATCGATCCTGTTCTGCCGCGAGCGCGATCCCGAGCGCGAGGGCTGGGACGGGCCGCGGCTCGGCCCGGAAGGCGCGGTGGAGGCGCTGGGCCTGGATGACGCATTTCCGATCAGCGACCTCGACGACATCCTGCCCGGGATGATCGAGGGACGCAGCCGCGTCTATTACCACCTCGGCCGCGACACCGAGTTCGACCTCAAGCTGATGGGCTGGCTGAACCGCGTGCGCGCCATGATGCGGCAGGGTGCGCCGCCGCCGCACGAGTTCCTGGAGCTTGGCCACCTGCTCGACGAGATGCGGCTGTTCAAGTCGGCGGACGAGTTGAGGCTGATGCAGCGCGCCGCGGACATCAGCGTGGAAGCGCACATGGCCGCGATGCGCGCCGCGCGCCCAGGCATCACCGAATACGCGCTGCAGGCGGAGATCGAGCGCGTGTTCCGCATGCACGAAGCGTGTCCGGCCTACGGCAGCATCGTGGGCGCGGGTGCGAACGCCTGCGTGCTGCATTACGTGGCCAACACCGCGAAGGCGAAGGCCGGCGACCTGGTGCTGGTGGATGCCGGCGCGGAATACCGCGGCTATGCGGCGGACATCACCCGGACCTTCCCGGTCAGTGGCCGGTTCAGTCCGGCGCAACGCGCCTTGCATGACCTGGTGGGCGCCGCGCATGCCGCCGCGCTGTCGCATGCACGCGTGGGCGAACCGTGGTCGGCGATGCATGACGCGGCGGTGCAGGTACTGGCGGAGGGATTGCTGCGGCTCGGCCTGCTCAAGGGCACGCTCGACCAGGTGCTCGAGGAGGGCACGTACAAGCGCTTCTACCGGCACAAGACCGGTCACTGGCTGGGCCTGGACGTGCATGACGTCGGCGAATACCGGATCGATGGCGAGCCGCGGCTGCTGGAGCCGGGCATGGTGTTCACCATCGAGCCGGGGCTGTACATCGCGCCCGACGACACCCGCGTGGCCGCGAAATGGCGCGGCATCGGCATCCGTACCGAGGACGACGTGCTGGTGACGCCGCATGGGCCGCGCGTGTTGACCGATGCCCTGCCGCGGGATGCGGAAGGCATCGAGGCGTGGATGGCCAGGGCGGCCTAGCTCACCCGCACTTGCTGTAGCCGCAGTTCAGGCACGTGGCGCAGCCGTCCATGATCACCACGGCCTTGGTGCTGCACTTGTGGCACATGGTGGCGCTGGGCGGGAAGCTGGTGCCGTCGCCGGTCACGGCGATGTCTTCCGGGCGGAGGTCTTCCGCGGCAGGCGCCGGGGTCAGGACTTCAGCGTTTTTTTTTGAGCCGGCCTGCTGGATGTCGTAGGCGCGGCGCTTCTCCGCGATCAGCGCGCGCTGGTGCTCGTCCATCTCCGGGTCGTGCATCAGGCCGATGGTCTTGAGGTGGTCCTCGACGATCATGCCGAGCTCGGCCACCAGCGACGGCATGTAGACGCCGCCCGCCTTGTAGTAGCCACCCTTGGGATCGAACACCGCCTTCATCTCGTCGACGATGAAGGTCACGTCGCCGCCCTTGCGGAACACGGCCGACATGATGCGCGTGAGCGCGACGATCCACTGGAAGTGCTCCATCGACTTGGAGTTGATGAAGACCTCGAACGGGCGGCGCAGCTCATGCTCGGTGCCGGCGTTGAGCACGATGTCGTTGATGGTCACGTACATGGCGTGTTCCACCAGCGGCGACTTGATCTTGTAGGTGCTGCCGATGAGCACTTCCGGACGCTCGATCTTCTCGTGCATCTGGATCACGTCGGCCACGCGCTTTTCCTCCGCCTGCGCGGTCGCCAGCGGGACGCTGGCCGCCACGGTGGCTGGCTGCGTTTCGCGCGCCTTGTCCTCCGGGGTGACGACGGCGTATCCCTTGATTTTCTGTTCGATCCTGACGGCCATGGCGGATGGTTCTCGTTGTGTGCGTGGAAACCCTCCCCGCGGGCGGGGAGGGTGGAGTGCTTCAGCGCTTGCGCGCGGTGGTCTTGGTGGCTTTCTTCACGGCCTTGCGGGTGGCGCGCTTGGCGGCCGTCACCTTCTTGCCGACGGCCTTGCGGGCAGCCGTCTTCTTCGCGGCCACGCGCTTGGTGGTCTTGCGGACCGCCTTCTTCACCGCCGCCTTCTTCGCGGCGACCTTGCGCGTTGCGGTCTTCTTGCCGGCAACCTTCTTCGTGGCCTTCCTTGCAGTGGCCTTCTTCGCGGTGGCCTTCCTGGCGGTCTTCTTGGTGGCCTTCTTCGCCGCCTTCTTGCCCACGCCCTTGCGCTTGAGGGCCGCCGCTTCCGCGCGCGCGGAAGCGCTGGCGCTGGCCAGCGACTTCTTGGCCTTGCCCACGGTCTTCTTCGCAGCCTTCTTGACGGCGGTCGTGCGCTTGGAAACGGCCTTGCTGGCCTTCTTCGCGACGCGCTTGGCGGACGCCAGCGCACCTTCGGCGGTGGAGGCGATGGTGCTGCCGATGTTGCTGGCGGTGTCCTTCACGTTCTCCGCGGCGTGCGCGGCGACAGTGGCGATGCCGGTGGATTTGCTGCGCGTTGTCTTTTTCTTCGTGGCCATGTGCCCTCCTCGTGGGCAAGTCGGTACGTCGGGTCGGTTGCGTGCTAGTCAGCAGCACGCCCGATGCTATACCCGCGCCTGCCGCAATACATCGTGAGGATGCCTGCGGCGCAGCGGATCAGAACTTCCCGTAGTACCCCTCCTTGAGGGCGTCGAAGAGGTTGGCGGCGGTGTGGATCTCGCCGTCGTACTCGATCTCCTCGTTGCCCTTGACCTCCACCGTCTGCCCATCCTCGAGTTCGAAGCGGTAGGTGGTGTTTTCCAGGTCCTTCTCCTTCACCAGCACGCCCTGGAAGGCGGCGGGGTTGAAGCGGAAGGTGGTGCAACCCTTCAGGCCCTGGTGGTAGGCATAGAGGTAGATGTCCTTGAAGTCCTCGTACGGATAGTCCGTGGGGACGTTCGCGGTCTTGGAGATGGAGCTGTCCACCCACTTCTGCGCGGCGGCCTGCACGTCCACGTGTTCCTTGGGCGTGATGTCGTCGGCGGAGATGAAGTAGTCGGGGAGCTGCGCGGCCGCGTCTTCGGCGAACGGCATCGCCTTCGGGTTGACGAGCTCGCGGTAGGCCAGCAGCTCGAAGGACCAGACGTCGACCTTTTCCTTGGACTTCTTGCCTTCGCGGATCACGTTGCGGCTGTAGTGGTGCGCGAACGAGGGCTCGATGCCGTTGGACGCGTTGTTCGCCAGCGACAGCGAGATGGTGCCGGTGGGGGCGATGGAGCTGTGGTGGGTGAAGCGGGCGCCGTGCTCGGCCAGCTCCTCCACCAGTTCCGGGGCGACTTCGGCCACGCGCTGCATGTAGCGGCTGTAGCGCGCGTGCAGCACCTTGCCCGGGATCTCCTGGCCGACCTTCCAGCCATCCTTCGCCATCTCCGGGCGCTTGCGCAGCATGCCGGCGGTGACGGTGAAGCGCTCCTCCATGATCGGGGCCGGGCCTTTCTCCTTCGCCAGTTGCGCGCCCACTTCCCAGCCGGCCACCGCCATCTCGCGGGCGATGCGCTCGGTGAACTCGCACGACTCCTTCGAGCCGTACTTCATCTTCAGCATGGTCACGGTGCTGCCCAGGCCGAGGAAGCCCATGCCGTGGCGGCGCTTGCGGGCGATCTCGTCCCGTTGCTGTTGCAGGGGAAGGCCGTTCACCTCGACCACGTTGTCGAGCATGCGGGTGAACACGCGCACCACTTCCTTGTATTCCTCCCAGTCGAACGCCGCCTTGTCGGTGAAGGCGTTGCGCACGAACTTGGTGAGGTTGACCGATCCCAGGAGGCAGGCGCCGTACGGCGGCAGCGGCTGCTCGCCGCAGGGATTGGTGGCGCGGATGTTCTCGCACCACCAGTTGTTGTTCATCTCGTTGACCTTGTCGATCAGGATGAAGCCCGGCTCGGCGTAGTCGTACGTCGACGCCATGATCATGTCCCACAGGTGGCGGGCCTTGACGTGCCCGTACACCTTGCAGGCCACCAGGCCATCGTCGCGGCTGACATAGCCTTCGCTGGTCGGCCACTCGCGCCAGACCACCTGTTCGGGGTTGCCGACGTCGACCTCGTGCTCTTCCTTCACCGACAGCGGGAACACCAGCGGCCACACGCCATCCTGCTCGACGGCCTGCATGAAGCCGTCGGTCACCAGCAGCGACAGGTTGAACTGGCGGAGCCGGCCGTCCTCGCGCTTGGCGCGGACGAAATCGCGCACGTCGGGATGGCTGACATCGAACGTGCCCATCTGCGCGCCGCGGCGGCCACCGGCGGACGACACCGTGAAACACATCTTGTCGTAGATATCCATGAAGGACATCGGGCCCGAGGTGTACGCGCCGGCGCCGGCCACGAACGCGCCGCGCGGACGCAGCGTGCTGAACTCGTAGCCGATGCCGCAGCCGGCTTTCAGGGTCAGGCCGGCCTCGTGCACGCGCTCGAGGATGCCGTCCATCGAGTCGGGGATGGTGCCCGACACGGTGCAGTTGATGGTGCTGGTGGCGGGCTTGTGTTCCAGCGCGCCGGCGTTGGAGGTGATGCGGCCGGCGGGGATCGCACCGCGGCGCAGCGCCCACAGGAACCGGTCGGTCCAGTAGCCGCGCTTCTCGACCTGGGGCTCGGCCTCGGCCAGCGCCTTGGCCACGCGCTGGTAGGTGCCGTCGATATCGGCATCCACGGCATCACCCTGCTTGGTCTTGAGGCGGTACTTCTTGTCCCAGATGTCCATCGATGCCGGCTGCATGGCGATGTCGTCGCCGGCCTGCTCGATGCGGACCGCCTCAAGGCGCGCGTTGCTCATTCTTCTATCTCCCTGATTTCCGAGACCCAACTTATGGGCCCTGCTCCCCGCCTGACCACAAGATGTTGTGCCAGACGGGTATAAAACCTAAGTCCACGCCTCGTGGCTGTCAACGCTTTTCTGATGGCAACCCGGAACGTCGTTGAACGCGTCGGCATCGTGCCCATTCAGTAATGCGGCGATGCGGCAGAGGGGCTGACGTTGCCCGCAAACACACGGGGTCATCCGTTCACGCCCCAGCAACCGTGGCTGTCCATTAATAACGAATTCCGTCCGGTTTTCACGTGATGCGCAAGACTCCAACGCTCCTAGTCCTGGCCGCTGCGGCGGCCTTCGGCGGCTTTGCCGCGACCGCCCTGCGGGATGGCTTGGGAGGGCCTGCGCGGGCCGAGCCCGTTCCCGCAGCCCCGCAAGCGGCAACGTTGTCTGTCGCCGCTCCCGGCCAGCCGATGCCGTCGCTGGCGCCCATGCTGCAGCGGGTGCTGCCGGCCGTGGTCAGCGTGCACACCAAGCAGCGCGTGGCCGTGAGTCCGTTCGGCGATGACCCGAGCCTGCGCCGGATGTTTCCGCAACTGACCCAGGAACGCATCAGCGAGTCGCTGGGTTCGGGTGTGATCGTGGATGCGGCGAAGGGCTACATCCTCACCAACCACCACGTGATCGAAGGGGCGGACGATGTCTCGATCACGCTATCGGACGGTCGCACGCTCAAGGCTGCGTTCGTCGGCTCGGATCCGGATACCGATATCGCGCTGATGCGCATCCCGGCGCAGAACCTGGTCGCGCTGCCGGTGGCCGACAGCAGCAGGCTGCGCGTGGGCGACTACGTGGTGGCCGTGGGCAATCCGTTCGGCGTTGGGCAGACGGTGACGTCGGGCATCGTCTCCGCGGTGGGCCGCAGCAACCTGCCCGGCATGGGCTACCAGAACTTCATCCAGACCGATGCGTCGATCAACCCCGGCAACTCCGGTGGCGCACTGGTGAATCTCAACGGACAGCTCGTCGGCATCAACACGGCGAGCTTCAATCCGCGCGGCTCGATGGCCGGCAACATCGGCTTGGGCTTTGCGATTCCATCGAACCTTGCGTCCACCATCCTGCAGCAACTGCTGACCAACAAGGGCGTGGTCAAGCGCGGCACGCTGGGCATCGAAACCGACGACGCGCCGAACGGTGCGCGCGTGGTGCAGGTCTATCCGGGGTCGTCCGGCGCCGCGGCGGGCTTGCGCGTGGGCGACGTGATCACCGCGCTCAACGGCCAGCACGTGGCGAACGGCGAGGATTTCCGCAACCTTCAGGGCCTGCAGGTGGGCAATGCCACGCTGGCGCTCGACGTGGTGCGCGACGGCAAGCCGGTGCAGCTGCGCGCCGGCCTGCGCGAACTGCCCCGTGACGGGGCCAGCCTGGATCCCCGCCTGGCCGGGGTCACTTTTGCTGAATTGCCGGAGTCCCTGCGGCGCCAGGGGGCGCATGGGGTGCTGGTGGATGCCGTCGCGCGGGGCAGCGCCGCGGCCCGCGCCGGGTTGCAGGCGGGCGATGTGCTGCTGGCCGGCAGCAACGGCGATTTCGGCGACCTGGCGAGCTTCCGGGCCTCCTTCGCATCGCCGCCACAGCAACTGGTCTTCAATGTCTGGCGTGACGGCGAACGCGGCCAGGTGCTCGTGCGCTGATATCCCATCCACAAGGAGAGTTCCACGATGTCCACCGAAGCGATGAAGAGCAACCTGAGCGAAGCCGGCTCGCACCTGAAGCAGGCCGCATCGGCCGCGGGCGAATCCATCAAGGGCGCGGCCTCCGCCGCGGGTGACGAACTGCGCCTGGGCAAGGCCAACACCAAGGCGGAACTCGCCGATGGCGCCCTGTCCGGCATCGCCGCAGCCGAGAACATCGGTGCCGCGGCCAAGGAGCAGATGGACGTGCTGATGGACAAGAGCCGCGACATGATCGACAGCGCCGCAGAGCTCATCCGCGAACGGCCGCTGACGGCGTTCGGCATCGCCTTCGCCACCGGCTGGGCGATCGCCAAGCTGGCCCGCATGGGCAGCAGCAGCGACACCAAGTAATTCCGCGCCATGGACACGCAGGGGGAGCGTGGCAGGGACAGCCCGGCGCCTGACTTGCTGCAGGCGTTCCGGGAAGTCGGCGAGGCGGGCCGGTCGGGCCTCGGCGCGGCCCGCGACGCCAGCAAGGCCATCCGCACGCTGGTGGCCGCCGATGTCTCGCTGGCGCGCAGTGCATTCGGACGCACGCTGGCGCTGACCGGCGCGGCGATCGCGTTCGGCGCCACCGCGTGGCTGCTGCTGATGGGTGCGCTGGTCGCGGGGCTGGTGCTGCGGTTTGGCTGGGCGTGGTGGGTGGCGATGGTGCTGACCGCCGCGTTGAGCGCCGTGGCCACTGCCGCCGCGGCGTGGGGTGCGATGCGGTATTTCGACCACACCCGCATGAAGGCCACCCGCCGGCAGCTGGCCCGGCTCGGCATCGGCGAATTGGCGGAACACACGCCCGGCGCCGGCTCTCCGGTCGCAGCCCGCGAGGCGACACAGGCCCCGGTGGCGGAAACGGCCAGCGGCGAACCGAAGAAGAACGACCAGGGCATCGACGTCACCCCCCCATGAGGCCCGCATGAGTTTCGAGCAATTGATCGACAAGGTGCACCAGGCCGAGCAGGCGCTCGAGGCCAGCGAACGCGCGGTCGCCGCCGATTGGCGGCACCTGCGGCGTTCATGGCTGGCCGCTTGGACGCCGGGACGCATCGTGGTGGCGGGTCTGGTGAGCGGATTCGTCGTGGGACGCGCGGAGCTGGTTGCGCGTCGTGGCGGCGGTGGCGTGCTGCAGCTCCTGACCGCGCTCAGCGGCCTGTTCGCCAGTGGCAGCGCGCAGGCCGCTGCGAGCCAGGCTGGCGATGCGGCGCACCAGGCCGAACGCACCGCGGAAGTGGCTGGCGCGCCGGCTACTCCCCGCATGCGCAACGGGGACACGGCGCCCGTCGACGAAGACGTGCTGCATGAGCGCCTGCGCCGGGCAGGGACGTTGTGAGCGCGCCGCTTTCGCAGGAAAATGGTCCGCAGGGTGATGAAGTTGACGTCGCCGTCGCGGCGGTCGAGGGCGAGGAGGTTCCGCGCCCGCGCGCATCCGTTGCGCTGATGGTCTTGGCCACGTTGGCCGTGGGGTTCACGTTGTGGGCCATGCAGGAAGTGGCGCTGCCGATCCTGCTGGCACTGTTCTTCGCGCTGGTGGGCAACCCCATCATCCGCTTGTTCGGGAAGCTGCGCGTCCCGCGTTCCCTCGCGGCAGTGCTGGTGGTCGCGGGAGGGTTGCTGCTCGCCTTCGCGCTGGGTCGCCAGCTGGTGGCGCCGGCGACCGAATGGGTGAGCGAATTGCCGCAGCAGATGGCGCGGTTGCAACCGAAACTGCGCAGCCTGGCCAAGCCCGTGCAGGATGCGAACCGCGTGGCGGAGAACATCGCGCGGGCAGCCGGTGGCGACGCCGCGCCGAAGTCGGTGCCGGTGGTGCGCACCGCCGACAGCGCCTCCGCGTTCAAGCCGCTCACGGCCACGCCGAAGATCCTCGCGCAGGTGCTGGCGGTGATCCTGCTCACGTTGTTCTTCATGATCTTCGGGCAGGACCTGCAACGCCACGCCATCGACCTGTTGCCGAGCTGGCGGAAGAAGCGGCTGACGGTGGACATCCTGCAGTCGATCGAACGCGAGATGTCGCGCTACGTGCTGACCATCAGCGTGATCAACGTGGTGCTTGGACTGGTGATCGCCGCGTCGCTGCATGTCGGTGCCGGCATCGACTGGCAGGACGCGCTGCTGTGGGGAACCATGGCGACGATCCTCAACTACGCGCCGTACGCCGGTCCGCTGATCGGCGTGATCGTGATGCTGGTGATGGGCTTCGTGACACGGCCGCCGGTGTGGCCGGCACTGGTGCCGGCGGCGATCTACCTGGGCCTGCACACGCTGGAGGGACAGATCATCACGCCGATCGTGCTGGGCCGCCGCATGGCGCTGTCGCCACTGCTGCTGATGCTCGCGCTGATGGTGTTCGGCTGGATGTGGGGCATCATCGGCCTGCTGCTCGCGGTGCCGCTGCTGGTCTGCGCGAAGATCGTGCTGTCCAAAGTGGAAGGCATGGACGGCTGGGCCCGCCTGCTGGAATGACACGGTTGTAAACTCGCGGGGTGCGATTCCCCGTGCTGGCCATCACCCTCGATCTCGACGACACCCTGTGGCCGTTCGCCCCGGTGGGCGAACGCGTGGAACGCGTGCTGCACGACTGGCTGCAGGCGAACTGCCCGGCTACCGCCGACCGCTACCCGTTGCCTCGCATGCGTGAACTGCGCGAGCGGTTGAATGCCGCGCATCCGCACCTCGTGCACGATTTCTCGACGATGCGGCGGATGACGCTGGAGCACGCGTTGGCAGACAGTGGCGACGATCCCGCGCATGCGGAACCGGCGTTCGATGCGTTCTTCGCCGAGCGCAACCGCGTGGAGTGCTACCCGGACGCGGAGCCGGCGCTGCACCGCCTGGCCGCGCGCGTGCCCTTGGCCGCATTGAGCAATGGCAATGCCGACCTGGGGCGGATCGGCCTGGCGGGCCACTTCCGCTTCCAGCTGGGTGCGGCCGAACATGGCGTGCCCAAGCCCGAACCCGGAATCTTCCACGCGGCCTGCGAACGCCTCGGGCTTGCGCCGGCAGAAGTGCTGCACGTGGGCGATGACATCGAGATGGATGTCATTGGTGCGCAACGCGCCGGGCTGCGCACCTGCTGGATCAATCGCACCGCCGCCGGGTGGCCCGCGCATCTGCCACCACCCGATCTCGAGGTCACCACGCTGTCGGCACTGGCCGACTGGCTGGACGCCAACTTCGACCCCCCGTTGCCTCCCAGGGAATTGCCATGAATCCGCGCGACGCCATCGTTTCCCAGTCCAGTGGCGCACATCCGCTGTTCTGCCTGCACCGCTCCGGCCTGGACGACTGGCGCGCAGGACAGTCCCCGCAAGTGGGGCAGTGGATCGACGTGCATACCTTCAAGGCCGAATCCGGCAGCCTGCTGTTGTTCCCCGGCGCCGACCATGGCGTCGGTGGCGCGGCGATCGGCATCGGCGATCTCGACGATCCGTTCTGCTATGCGCATGCGCCGTACGCGTTGCCCCCAGGCGACTGGAAACTGGCCAGCGAATTGCCACGCACGGCGCGCAACGCGTTGCAGCTGGGCTGGGGCCTGGGCGCGTATACGTTCGACCGCTACCGGACCGGCAAGCGCGCGCCGGCGCGACTGGTGCTGGAGAACCCGGATGCCGAAGTCTCCGCAGTGATCGATGCCTGCACACGCGTGCGCGACCTGGTGAACACGCCGACCGAACACATGGGCCCCGATGACCTCGAAGCGCTGGTGCGGGCGCTTGCCGATACGCATGGTGGACATGTCGACGTGGTGCGCGGCGATGCATTGCTCGAGGCCAATTACCCGGCGATCCACGCCGTGGGTCGCGCGTCGCACCGCGATCCGCGGATGATCTCGCTGGATTGGGGCGATGCGTCCGCGCCGCACTTGGTGCTGGTGGGCAAGGGCGTGTGCTTCGACACCGGCGGCCTGAACCTCAAGGCCAGCTCGGGCATGCGCAACATGAAGAAGGACATGGGGGGCGCCGCGCACGCGATCGCCCTTGCAGGCCTGGTGATGGACCGCCGGCTGCCGGTGCGCCTGACCCTGCTCGTGCCGGCCGTGGAAAACGCGGTGGGCCCGAACGCGCTGCGACCGGGCGAGGTGATCGCGACCCGCAAGGGCCTGACGGTGGAGATCGACAACACCGATGCCGAAGGACGGTTGATCCTGTGCGATGCCCTGGCGCGCGGCGTGGAGCTGGCGCCGGAACTGATGATCGATTTCGCGACGCTCACCGGCGCTGCGCGCATCGCGCTGGGACCCGACCTGCCGGCGTTGTATTCGAACCGCGACGAAGTGGCGTCGGACTGGTTGCAGGCCGGGGCGACGGCGCGCGATCCGCTGTGGCGCATGCCGTTGTGGCAGCCATACATGCGTTACCTGTCCGCCGGCCTCGCGGACCTGGCCAATGCCAGCAATTCCAGCATGGCAGGCAGCATCACCGCGGCGCTGTACCTGCAGCGCTTCGTGCCAGAAGCGCAGGCTTGGGCCCACCTGGATGTCTACAGCTGGAATGATTCCGATCGCCCGGGCCGGCCTGCAGGCGGCGAGGCCCAGGGCCTGCGCGCGGCGTGGGCGATGCTCAGTTCCCGCTTCGGGGCGCCGGCGGGATGATGGACTCGGCGTCCGGCACGGGGGACGGCGACGGGGTTTCAAGCCGGTTGCGGC
>Ga0208126_1000027_pt1 | contig 15692 bp, 8 predicted proteins | sample SoimicmetaGmgHAA_FD_188334 | JGI IMG/M metagenome (GOLD analysis project Ga0208126, IMG submission 188334) | Soil and rhizosphere microbial communities from Laval, Canada - mgHAA (SPAdes) (version 2) | ecosystem: Environmental > Terrestrial > Deep subsurface > Rock core/Sediment | place: Laval... | reverse complement strand
GACGACGGCCGTCGCGAGGTCCCCGGTCACGTTCAGTGCGGTGCGGCACATGTCGAGGAAGGTGTTGACACCGAGGATGATGCCGATGCCTTCCGGCTTCAGGCCGATGATCCCGCAGATCATCGCGATCACAGGCAGCGAGCCGGAGGGAATGCCGGCCGTGCCGATGCCGCCCAGGATGCAGAGCACCAGCACCAGCACCTGTTCGGCGATCGGCAGGTGCATGCCGTAGACCTGCGCCAGGAACAACACGGTGATGCCTTCGAACAGCGCGGTGCCGTGGTGGTTGGCGGAAGCGCCCACCGTCAGCACGAAGCGCGACACCTTGCGTGGCAGCTTCAGGTTTTCTTCCGCCACCCGCAGGGTGACCGGAAGCGTGGCCGCGGAGGACGCGGTGGCGAACGCGGTCAGCGTGGCCTCCTGCGTGCCGCGGAAGAACACGCGTGGCGACATGCCCCCCATGAATCGCACCCACAACGGCAGCACGACGAACCCGTGGATCGCCAGCGCCAGCAGCACCGTGATCACGAACCAGCCCAGCCCGACCAGCACGTCCCAGCCCAGCTGCGCGCACAGGATGAACATGAAGCACGCCACCGCATACGGTGCGAGCCTGATGAACATGCCGATCAGGTGCATGCAGACCTCGAACAGGCCCTGCAGCGCGCCCTTGAACGCGTGCGTGCCCGCGGACGGACGCATCACCAGCCCGATGCCGATCATCAGCGCGAAGAACACGATGCCGAGCTTCTGCTTGTCATCGCCCATCGCGCCCACGATGTTGTGGGGCACGATGTTCACGATCAGGTCGACGAAGTTGAGCTGGTGCCCCTGTTCGACGATCGTCCCGGCCTTGGCGACGTTGCTGCTCATCGCCTGCTGGACCAGGGCCGGATCCATGTGCGCGCCGGGCTGCAGCAGGTTCACCATGACCAGGCCGATCAGCACCGCGGCGCCGGTCACGCCGGCGGTATAGGCGAGCGTGCGCAGGCCGAGCCGGCCCAGCGACGCGATGTCGCCCAGTTCCGCCACGCCAAGTACCAGCGCCGAGAACATCAGCGGCACCACCAGCATGAACAGCAGGTTGAGGAAGATCTGTCCGAACGGCTTGGCCGCATAGGTGATGACCGCCTGCACCCAGGGGGCATCCGCGCCCTGGAAATGCACCAGCAGGCCGATCGCCGCGCCGAGGACGAAGCCGATCAATACCTTGAAATGCAGGGCGAGGCCCTTGCGTTCGGCGGCGGCTGGCGTGGGCGTCAAAGGCTGCATGTCAGGGTCCGGCGGAGCGATGGCGCAGCTTACACGACCCCCCGGGCCACACGACGGCGTCAACGCGGCGTGGAGGCATGAACGTCACCACCACGTTATCTTGGGATGTTGGGCGCGTTGCGTGCCCTTGAATGACCACACAGGGGTTGATGTTCCGTGACCGACGACACCCAGCCTCGCAAACGGGGCACGCGCAAGACTCCGCCGCCTGACGCTGCACCCGTCGCGCCCGGGCCGCCAACCGTATTCATGGGCGGCGACGTGGACGATCCGCTGCAGGTCCTGCTGCAGGCGATGCACGAGGTCCGCACGGGCAACTTCGCGGTGCAGCTCCCCCTGCACTGGGATGGCATTGCCGGACGGCTGGCCGATAGTTTCAACGAGATCGCCAACGGCAACCGTCGCCTGGCCACCGAACTCGCCCGCGTCCGCCAGCAGGTCGGCCATGAAGGCCAGACCCGGCAGCGCATGGCGCCCGCCAGTCGCCAGGGCAGCTGGGCGGAAATGGAGAACTCGGTCAACGGGCTGATCGATGACCTGGTGCGGCCGATCGAGAACATGGCCGATTCGATGTCGGCGGTGGCGAAGGGCGACCTGACGCGGACCGTACCCTTGCAGGCGGATGGACGGCCGCTGCAAGGCGAGTTCCTGCGCGCGGCCAACATCGTGAACCGCATGATCGCGCAGATGGGCGAGTTCAGCTCGGAAGTGACGCGCGTGGCGCTGGAAGTGGGCACGGCCGGCCGCCTGGGTGGCCAGGCCAAGGTCAAGGACGTCTCGGGCGTGTGGCGCGACCTCACCGACTCGGTCAACCAGATGGCGTCGAACCTGACGGCGCAGATGCGCAACATCTCCGAGGTGACGATCGCCGTGGCCAACGGCGACCTCTCGCGCAAGATCACGGTGGACGTGCGCGGCGAGATGCTGCAACTGAAGGAAGCCATCAACACGATGGTGGACCAGTTGCGCGGCTTCGCCGCGGAAGTGACGCGCGTGGCCCGCGAGGTGGGCACCGAGGGCAAGCTGGGCGGGCAGGCGATCGTGCCTGGCGTGGCCGGCACGTGGAAGGACCTCACCGACTCGGTGAACGCGATGGCGCTCAACCTGACGTCGCAGGTGCGCAACATCGCCGAGGTGACCACGGCCGTGGCGCGTGGCGATCTCTCGCGCAAGATCACGGTGGACGTGCGCGGCGAGATCCTCGCGCTCAAGGACACCATCAACACGATGGTGGACCAGCTGCGTGGCTTCGCCGCGGAAGTGACGCGCGTGGCCCGCGAAGTCGGTACCGAGGGCAAGCTCGGCGGCCAGGCCGAAGTGCCGGACGTGGCGGGCACCTGGAAGGACCTGACCGACAACGTCAACTCGATGGCGACCAACCTCACCTCGCAGGTGCGCAACATCGCCGAGGTGACCACGGCCGTGGCCAAGGGCGACCTTTCGCGCAAGATCACGGTGGACGTGCGTGGCGAAATCCTGGAACTCAAGAACACCATCAACACGATGGTGGACCAGTTGCGCGGCTTCGCCGCGGAAGTGACGCGCGTGGCCCGCGAGGTGGGCACCGAGGGCAAGCTCGGCGGCCAGGCCGAAGTGCCTGGCGTGGCCGGCACGTGGGCGGACCTCACCGATTCGGTGAACGCGATGGCGTCGAACCTCACCTCGCAGGTGCGCAACATCGCCGAGGTGACCACGGCGGTGGCCAAGGGCGACCTCTCGCGCAAGATCACGGTGGATGTGCGCGGCGAAATCCTCGAGCTCAAGGACACCATCAACACGATGGTGGACCAGCTCAACGGCTTCGCCGCGGAAGTCACGCGCGTGGCCCGCGAGGTGGGCACCGAAGGCAAGCTGGGCGGCCAGGCGCAGGTTCCGGGCGTGGCCGGCACCTGGAAGGACCTGACGGACAACGTCAACCAGCTCGCGACCAATCTCACCACCCAGGTGCGCAACATCGCCGAGGTGGCGACCGCGGTGGCCAAGGGCGACCTTTCGCGCAAGATCACGGTGGACGTGAAGGGCGAAATCCTCCAGCTGAAGGACACCCTCAACACGATGGTGGACCAGCTCAACGCGTTCGCCGCCGAGGTGACGCGCGTGGCCCGCGAAGTCGGCTCGGAAGGCAAGCTCGGCGGCCAGGCGCAGGTGCCCGGCGTGGCCGGCACCTGGAAGGACCTGACCGACAACGTGAACTCGATGGCGTCGAACCTGACGTCGCAGGTTCGCAACATCGCCGAGGTGACCACGGCGGTGGCCAAGGGCGACCTCTCGCGGAAGGTCACGGTCGACGTGCAGGGCGAGATCCTGTTGCTCAAGAACACCGTCAACACCATGGTGGACCAGCTCAACGGCTTTGCCGCGGAGGTGACGCGCGTGGCACGCGAGGTGGGCACCGAAGGCAAGCTCGGCGGCCAGGCGCAGGTGCCCGGCGTGGCCGGCACCTGGAAGGACCTGACCGACAACGTGAACTCGATGGCCACCAACCTCACCGCGCAGGTGCGCGGCATCGCGAAGGTGGTGACCGCCGTGGCCAACGGCGACCTGCGGCAGAAACTCACCGTGGAAGCGAAAGGCGAAATCGCCGCGCTGGCCGAAACCATCAACTCGATGACCGAGACACTGGACATCTTCGCCGCGCAGGTGACCACGGTGGCCCGCGAGGTGGGCGTGGAGGGGCGGCTTGGCGGACAGGCGAACGTGCCGGGCACCGCGGGCATCTGGAAGGATCTCACCGCGAACGTGAACCAGCTGGCCGAGAACCTGACCACGCAGGTGCGCGCCATCGCCGAGGTGGCGACCGCAGTGACGCAGGGCGACCTGACGCGCGCGATCCAGGTGGACGTGCGCGGCGAGCTGGCCGACCTCAAGGACAACATGAACGCCATGATCGGCACGCTCCGCGCCACCACGGAGTCGAACCGTGAGCAGGACTGGCTGAAGACGAATCTCGCGCGCTTCAGCGGCATGATGCAGGGCCAGCGCGACCTGCTGGCGCTCGGCCACATGGTGCTGTCGGAGCTGGCGCCGCTGGTGCATGCGCAGCAGGGCGTGATGTACGTGGTCGAGACGAACGAGCACGGCCGCACGCTGCGCCAGCTTGCAGGCTATGCGGATGCGCCGGCGACGCCGGTGGGGCGCCGCATCGGATTCGGCGAGGGCCTGGTGGGCCAATGCGCCGTCGAAGGCAAGCTCATCGTCGTCGATGACCTGCCGCCGGGCGCGGTGCAGATCGAATCCGGGCTGTTGAGCGCGGTGCCGCGCAGCGTGATCGTGCTGCCTGTGCGCTTCGAGAACGAAGTCAAGGCCGTGATCGAGCTCGCGTCGCTGTCCGAATTCACGCCGGCGCACCGCGCGTTCCTGGAGCAGCTGTCCGGATCGATCGGCGTGATGCTCAATACCATCGAGGCCTCGATGCGCACCGAGCACCTGCTTTCTCAGTCGCAGGAGCTGGCGACGGAGCTGCAGTCGCAGCAGAAGGAGCTGCAGGAAACCAACGACGAAATCGCGCAGAAGGCGGCGCTTCTGGCCGAGCAGAAGGCGGAGGTGGAGCAGAAGAACCTGCAGATCGAACACGCCCGCCGCGCGCTCGAGGAAAAGGCCGCCGAACTGGCGCTGACCTCGCGCTACAAGTCCGAATTCCTCGCCAACATGTCGCACGAGTTGCGCACGCCGCTCAACTCCATCCTGATCCTCGGCCAGCAGCTGGCCGAGAATCCGGACGAGAACCTCAGCGGGCGCCAGGTCGAGTTCGCGAAGACCATCCACGCCGCGGGCACCGACCTGCTGCACCTGATCAGCGACATCCTCGACCTGTCGAAGATCGAGTCCGGCACGGTCACCGTGGACAGCGAGGAGATCACGTTCGCGCACCTGCGCGAGAACCTCGAGCGCGGATTCCGCCACGAGGCCGAGCGCCGCCACCTGGGGTTCTCGGTCTCCATGTCACCCGACCTGGGCCGCACGCTGGACACCGATCCGAAGCGCCTGCAGCAGATCCTGAAAAACCTGCTGTCGAACGCGTTCAAGTTCACCGAGCACGGCAGCGTGGACCTGCGCGCTTACCGCGCGACCTCCGGCTGGAGCGAAGGCCACGGCGTGCTGGATGCGTCGCCGGTGGTGGTCGCCTTCGAGGTCCGCGACACCGGCATCGGCATCTCGCCGGAGAAGCAGAGGATCGTGTTCGAGGCGTTCCAGCAGGCGGATGCCGGCACCTCGCGCAAGTACGGTGGTACCGGCCTCGGCCTTGCCATCAGCCGCGAGATCGCCGGCCTGCTGGGCGGCGAGTTGCGGCTGGTGAGCACCGTAGGGGAAGGCAGCACGTTCACGCTGTACCTGCCCCTCCATTACGTCAACAGCGACAACGCACAGCCAGCCCTGCCCGCGCCCGGCGCGACGCCGATGCCGCGGCATGCCGAGACCGTCGAGCAGGTGCTGGAAGAAATCGATGACGACCGACGCACGCTGGAACCCGGGGAGCCCTCGCTCCTGGTGATCGAGGACGACCCGCGTTATGCGGCGGTCCTGCGCGATGCGGCGCGGGCACGCGGATTCAAGGTGCTTGTCGCGAACCGCGGTGCCGAGGGATTGCGCCTGGTCCGCGAATACCGGCCGACGGCCATCACGCTCGATGTCTTCCTCCCGGACATGCTGGGCTGGACGGTGCTCGCAAGGCTCAAGCAGGATTCGGAGACGCGGCATATCCCCGTGCAGATCATCACGGTGGAGGAGGAACGCCACCACAGCATCGAGCGCGGCGCGTTCTCGTACCTTGCCAAGCCCGCCAACACCGAAACGATCGAGGCTGCGCTGGAGCGGATCAAGCAGTACGCGCTGCCCCGGGTAAAGCGGTTGTTGATCGTCGAGGACGACCCGGCCGAGCGGATGAGCATCGAGGAACTGGTGCGGCACGATGACATCGCGATCGATACCGTTGGCTCCGGGGCCGAGGCGATGGAGGCGCTGCAGGCGGGCCGTTACGACTGCGTGGTGCTGGATCTGCGCCTGCCGGACATGACGGGGTTCGACCTGCTGGAGAAACTGCAGGCCGATCCCGCGCTCACCGACGTGCCGGTGGTGGTTTTCACGGGCAAGGACCTGACCGCGGCGGAGGACGCCCGCCTCAAGAAGGCGGCCAAGAGCGTGGTGATCAAGGGCGTGGAATCGCCCGAACGCCTCCTCGACGAGACCGCACTGTTCCTGCACCGCGTGATCGGCGACCTGCCACCCGCGAAGCAGCGCATGGTGCAGAGCCTGCACGAATCCGACGAGGCCCTGCACGGCAAGCGCGTGCTGGTGGTGGACGACGACGTGCGCAACATCTTCGCGCTGTCCAGCCTGCTGGAGCGCCATGGCATGGCGGTCGCGACCGCGGGCACCGGCCAGGAGGCCGTCGAACAGGTCGCCGCGAACCCGGACATCGATGCCGTCCTGATGGACATCATGATGCCGGGGATGGATGGCTACGAGACGATGAAGGTCATCCGCGAGAATCCCGATTCGCGCGCCTTGCCGATCATCGCGCTCACCGCCAAGGCCATGAAGGGCGACCGGGAGAAATGCCTCGAGGCCGGCGCCTCCGATTACCTGGCCAAGCCCGTGGTCACCGATGAACTGCTTGGGATGCTGCGGCAATGGCTGCATCGCTGACCGCCGCACCGACGACCGAGGCGCAGGTCGCGCCAGTCAACATCCTGCTGGTCGACGACCAGCCTGGACGGCTGCTGACCTATCGCACGATCCTGGAGCCGCTGGGCGAGCGCCTGGTGGAAGCCAGTTCGGGCGAGCAGGCGTTGGCGCGGCTCATGGAAGAAGAGTTCGCGGTGATCCTGCTCGACGTGAACATGCCGGGCATGGACGGCTTCGAGACCGCGTCGCTGATCCACCAGCATCCCCGCTTCGAGAACACGCCGATCATCTTCGTGACCGCGGTGAACGTGGGCGACATGGATCGCCTGCGCGGCTACAAGCTCGGCGCGGTCGACTACGTCAGCGTGCCGGTGATTCCGGAGATCCTGCGCACGAAGGTGGCGGTGCTCGCGGAACTGCATCGCAAACGGCGCGAGCTGCAGGAGGCGAATGCCGCGCTGGCTTCGGCCAACATCGCGCTGCAGGCCGAGAAGCAGCGCGAGCTGGAGCGGCTGAATGCGTCGTTGCGCGAGGCGAACGACACGCTGGAATCGCGCAATGCCGAACTCAATACCGAAGTGGCCGAACGCGTCCGCGCGGAGGGCCGCCTGCGCGATGCCGACCGGCGCAAGGATGAATTCCTGGCCACCCTCGCCCACGAGTTGCGCAACCCGCTGGCCCCGCTGCAGAACGCATTGGCGATCCAGCGCCTGTCCGGCAACCCGGAAGCGCCGCTGCAGGCGATGATGGAGCGCCAGCTCGGGCTGTTGGTGCGCCTGATCGACGACCTGCTGGACATCGCGCGCATCAGCCGCGGCAAGCTCACCCTGCGCCCCGCCCCGACAACGCTGCGCGAGGTGCTGGAATCGGCGATGGAGACGGCGCGCCCGCTGGTGGAAGGCGGAGGTCATGCATTGCAGCTGAAGATGCCCGATGCCGATGTCCCGATGCATGCGGACCGGGAGCGGCTGGCGCAGGTATTCGCCAACCTGCTGAACAACGCCGCGAAGTATTCCGATGCCGACACGCCGATCACCGTGGTGGCGGAGGTCGATGCAATGGGAATCGACGTGAGCATCCACGACCAGGGCGTCGGCCTGTCGGAAGACGAGATCGCGCGGATCTTCGAGCTGTTCTCGCAGGCTGGCACGGGCATGGACCGCAGCCGCGGCGGGCTGGGCATCGGCCTCACCATCGTGCAGCAGCTCGTACAGATGCACGGGGGCAACGTGCGCGCCCTCAGCCGGGGGCACGGGCACGGCAGCGAGTTCCACGTGTTCCTTCCGCATGCCAAGCCGTCGGCGGATGCCGCCGCCGCGCCGGTCACGCGCCTGCCCACCACCACCCACCCGCTGCGCGCACTGGTGGTGGATGACAACCAGGATGCCGCCGACAGCCTCGCGATGATGCTGGGCCTGCTCGGGCACGTGGCGCACAGCCTGCACGACCCGTTGGCCGTCGCGAAGGCGGTGGAGGAATTCCATCCACAGGTGTTGTTCCTCGACATCGGCATGCCCGGGATGGACGGGCATGCACTGGCCCGCCAGCTGCGCGCGATGCCCGGCGGCGCGGACCTGTGCCTGGTCGCCGTCACCGGATGGGGCCAACCGGACGACCGGCGCCGCAGCCACGATGCCGGCTTTGACCATCACCTCGTGAAGCCGCCGCAGATGGACGCGATCATCGACATCTGCGCCAACGCCGAGGCCGGATGCGGACACGCCTCATGAGCACCGAACTGCCCTGGCTCGACCGGCTTGCACACGACCTGCGCGGCCCGCTGTCGCCGCTGCAGACCGCCGCGTACCTGCTGCGCAGTGGTGGTCTGGACGCGGACAAGCAGGCCGAGCTGGTGGAGATGATCGAACGGCAGACGCAGCGGCTGGCGTCGATGATCGACGAGATCTCGGACCTTGCCCGTGCGTCGCGTGGCCGCCTGGTGGCCGGCAGCGCCCAGGCGGTCAGCGAAGCCACCCTGCTGGTGGACTACGCCTGCAGTGGCATCGCGAGCGGCGTCCCGCAGATCGAGAACACGGCCCCCGGCGCGCGCGTGGCGGGTGATGAAGGCCGCCTGGTGCAACTGCTGCGCATCGTGCTGTCTGCGCCCTACTCACCGGAGGCCGATGCCGCCAGCCGCGTGCTCATCTCGCGCGAAGGCACGTTCATCCGTTTCGACGTGGATGATCCTTCCGCGCAGCTCCCCGACGTTCCACCCGAGCAGCTGTTGCAGTTGCCGATTCCCGAGCCCGGCGACGGCGGACTGGGCCTGGGCCTCGTGATTGCCGCGGCCATCGCCGCAGCGCACGGGGGGCGGCTCGAAGCCCGCGCCCTGGACCAGGGCATCCGCTTCAGCGTGCTGCTGCCCGAACTGCCTGCCGGCTGACGTCAGCGTTCCGGATACAGCGGCGGCAACCGGGCATCACCTGACCGCGGGGTTTCGATTCTCCATTTCGCACCGGCCTGGAACACCGCGCGAAGCTCGCGGATCGCGGCATCGCTGTCGCCGTCGTGCCACAGCACGCGCTGCAGTTGCGCCACCGCTTCGGCCTGCGCGGTGTCCGCCAGGCGGTCGTGCACCGCATCGAGGCCTGCGACGCCGGCCTCGCGCTGCAATGCCTCCGCGATCCCGGACGCACGCCCATCGCCCAATGCGTCCTTGAGCGATGGCGGCGCGGGAACCGGCATCGATCGCGCGGCCGCGATGGTCGCTGGCGTAACGGGCCGGCGCGAACGCAGCAGCATCGCCAGCAGCACCAACACGGCACCACCCAACAGCACCGCGGCAATGCTGCTCCAGTTGGGCACGGCGATGCGCGGACGGGAAACGGACCCATCGGGAGACGACGGCGCGGCCGGCGAGCCGACGCCCGGTGCGACCTGCATCACCAGGTCGGGGGCGGTCGCGACTTCGGCGCGGGCGGCATCCACGTTCCACCAGGTGATCGGCAACGCGTGCACGCGGAACGTGCCGGCCTGTCCGGGAAGGATCGAGAACCCGCGATCGACGGCCGCGTATGGACGCCCTTGCCGGTCACCTTCCTGTAGCTGGGGCGAGTTCGGGAACACCTGGGATCCGGCGCTTGTTTCCAGCATCAACGCGGGCAGCTGTGCGGCTGTCGCGCCGTCGGCCTGCACGTGCAGGCTCACCACGAACGTTTCACCGGCCTTCGCGCGTGACTGCATGGTCGACATGCGCATGGACAGCGCATGCAACGGCAGCCACGGTTGCGGCGCGTTGGGCGGGATCGGCCGCACCTGCAACAGCACCGGTTGTCCGCTCGCGCGCAGGTCCTCGCGCCCATCGCCGAACACCTGGTCCAGCAGGCCACCCTCGCCAGCTCCGCTGAAGCGGGGCGCTGGCAGCGTGACCGCGCCGCTGCGCTCGGGAACGACCTGGTAATGGCGTTCGATGACGCCATAGGTGCGGCCATCGACCTGCTGGGTGCCGCGACTGTCCTCGCCCATCTGCACCAGGGACGCACCCTCGGGTGCGGGCACGTCCAGCTGCCCACTCACCAATTGCGTGGCGTAGTACAGACGCACCGTCATCCCCACGGTCTGCTGCACGTAGGGATGCACATCGTCCACGGCAGCCTGCACGAACACCGGCCCGCGCCCACTCGTCGTTCCTGGCATCGGGGCCTGCGACGATGACGCCGCCCCGGTGGCCGCCACCTCCAGCGCAAGCGGCTGCGTGCGGTCGCTGCCGACGACCAGCGACGGGATGATGACGGTACCGGACCCGCGCGGCGTCAGCGTCACCACGTACCGCTGCTGCAGCGACACGCCGGAGCTGTCCACGCCGAAGCTGCGTTCCACGGAGACATCGTCGATCGCGAACCCGGCCCGCAGCGGACCGTAATCCGGAGGCTGCACCGCATCGGTCGTGATGGTGAGCACGACCGGCTGACCCGCCGCCACCTGCGTGGACCGCAGTTCGGCGCGCGTGGTCGCGCCCGCGCCCGATGCGACGGCAAGCAACGCGGCGACGAGCAGGACCTTGCGCATCATCGCCCTTTGCCCTGCTCGTACTCGAGCTGGAACTTCCGGCGCAGCAACGCGCCCGGATCGTCGGGCACGCGCCGCAACCACGCCTCGTCGCGCTGGCGGCGTTCGCGCGCTTCGGCGGATTCGGCCGGCTTTCGCGGCTGCCCCGCCACGGCGCGTTTCGCATCCGCACCCGGCTTCGCCAGCGCGTCCTGCATCCGCTGCCGCTGCGCGGCATCCGCCGCGCGTTGGGCCGCTGCATCGGGCTGGCCCTGCGATTGCGATTGCGATTGCGATTGCGATTGCGATTGCGATTGCGATTGCGATGTTCCACCTTGCCGCTGCGGAGAGGGTTGTGACCGCTGCTGTCCGGACTGCCCTTGCGAGCCACCCTGCGGAGGCGGCTGGCGCATCACCTGCTGGACCGCCCTCTTGTTTGCGATGGCATCCGCCATGCCTGGCTGCAGTGCCAGCGCGCGATCGTAGGCCGCGATGGCTTGCGGATACTGGCCCGCTTTAGCCAGCGCGTTGCCAAGGTTGTACTGGCCATCGGCGCCGGGTGCCTGCCTGTATTCGCTGGCTGCATGCAAATAGTTCCCAGCGCGATACGCGCGATTTCCGGCCTGCACGTGCGCGTGCGCCCGCTGGTCCGCGCGGCGCCAGAGGCCGTCCGCATGCGCAGGCTGCGGCAGCGCCAGCGGTGACAACACCGCCAGCAGCACGGCAACACGCACTGCGCCCCGGCGGAATACCGGCAGGAGCAGCAGCAGCAGGAGCGGCACCACCCACGCTGCACCGTCCTGCCATTGCGCGCCACCGGTTCCGCCGGAATGTCCCGTGCCAGCATCCTCGGCACGGGCAAGTTGCGGCAATGCCGATGGCAACGCCGTCACGGGAACCAAGGATCCACCACCCGCCGACGCGAGGGCCTGCAATGCGTCCGGAGGAGGCACTGCCGAGACGGCAACCACATCGACATCCTGTCCGGCCGAGTGCAATCGCGCGGCTTCGCGGATCGCCCCTGCATCGGCCTGTGCCGCCATCAGCAATACGCGCCCGTGCGCGCCGCTGCGCTCGAGCATGGAACCCGCCACGCGGAGCGCGGCCGCCGCATCCTGTCCATCCACCGGCATGATGTCCGGCGACAACGCATCCACGAACACCGCGACATTCGCGGGATCGTCGGTGAGCGGGCTCACGACGTGCGCCGTTCCCGCGAACACCACCAGTCCGACCTGGCCATCGGGCCGCGCCTGCAACACCTGCGACAGCGCCGCACGCATGCGCAGGTTGCGCGAGGGAGGCACATCGCTGGCCTCGCTGGATTTCGACAGGTCCATCACCACCACCAGCGGCGTGCGCGTTTGCCACGCCGGGGCCGGCGCCTTGCGCCATGCCGGTCCGGCCAGCGCCAGCACGGCCAGGCCCGCGAAGAGGCAAGGCCCCAGCCAAACGGGCAGGCGACGGCGGGCGCCGTCCGGTTCAAGCACGTGCGGGGCAAGGTGTGGATCCACCAGCGCACGCCAGGGGTCACCCTCCGCCGACAGGCGCGTCCATGCCCAGGCGAGCAGCGGCAAGAGCAACCAGGCCAGCAACCATGCCGGCCGCAGGAAATGCAGAGACACCGGGCTCATTGGCGACGCCCCGCGAAACGACCGACCATCCACGCCGCGAGCACCGCCAGCGCCGCGGCAAGCCACTGCCACGCATGCTCGATGCGCGGGCGGATCGCCCGGCCTTTCGCCGCAACGGGCTCAAGGCGATCGATCTCGCCGTAGATCCGGGCCAGTGCATCGGTATCGCGTGCACGGTAGAAACGCCCGCCCGTCACATCCGCGATACGCTGCAACGTCGCTTCATCGACGTCATCTTCGCCCATCGAAGGCAGGGTGATGCCGAACAGCGTCTGCTGATCGCCGCCGCCGATGGCCACCGTGTAGATGCGCACCCCTGCATCGCGTGCCAGCTCGGCCGCCTTCGGTGGCTCGATCACGCCGGAGGTATTGACGCCGTCGGTCAGCAGCACCAGCACGCGCTCGTGCGTCGGCAACTCGCGCAGGCGCTTCACCGCCAGTGCGACCGCATCGCCCAGCGCCGTCGACTGGCCAGCCAATCCGACCACGCCGACATCCAGCTGGTCGCGCACGGCCTGCAGGTCCGCCGTCAGCGGCGCCAGCACGAAGGCCCGGTCGCCGAACACGATCAGGCCCACGCGATCTCCCGCGCGCCGGTCGAGGAAGTCGGCGAGCACCGCCTTGGCCGCCGTGAGGCGGTCCACCTGCGACCCACCGAGCGTCATGTCCGGCTCCTGCATGCTGCCGGAGAGATCCACCGCGAGCATCATGCCGCGGCCCGTGGCCGGCGGAATGCTGGGAGGACCAAGGCCTTGGGGTCGTGCCGCCGCCACGCACAACAACGTCCAGGCAAGCAACGGCAACCACGGCCATGCACCGGTGGCGCGCGCACGCACTCCCGTGTGCTGGATCATCTCCTCCACGTGGGCGGCTGCAGGCATGCGCATCGCGGCGCCATGCGGGCGCACCGCGGGCAGCAGCGCGCGCACGAGCCAAGGCAACGGCCAGGCCGCGAGCATCCACGGCCAGGCGAAGTGCAGGGCGGCCAGCCACGCGCTCATCGGGACATCCACTCGATGAAACGCGCACGCGCGATCGACCGCACACGGTCGGCATCGGCGGCCGTCGCATCCGGGCGATACATCGCCTCCATCAGCACGCGTGCCGCATCCGGTCCAAACACCACCGCCGGCTTGCCCGCGTCGAGGAAATCCGCCCAAGCCTCTCCCTGCAACCGGTCCGCCCCGGGATCGATGCCGCGCGCGGCACGGCGCAACAACGCGGACATCGCGCGCAGCTGCACCGCAGGCGCATCGCCGGTGTTTACTTCCGCATCGAAGAGGGCCGCGATGCGATCACCACGCGTGGCCTTGCGGCGGCGCCACCACCACACCGCAACCGCGATCGCGGCCCCGCCGGCCAGCAACAGCCACCATCCCGGCGCCGGCGGCCACCACGGAGGTGATGGCGGTTGATGGATGTCGCGCAGCACCAGCGGCGCCATGCTCAGGCGACCTCGCTCTGGGCTGCACGGAATCCGGCCAGCCAATCCGTCGCGACGGCGCCCACCGCCACCGCATGCACATGGATGCCGGCCGCCTCGAGTCGTTCCCGTGCCGCCGCCAGCGGATCCTGGAAACGCGCATTCCAGCGCGCGCGCACGCCATCCGCGCCAAGATCCAGGTCGATGCGCCCGCCGCCGGCCGCGAATGGCAACCGGGCATGCGGAGGCGCCTGTTCGAACGGATCGATCGCCACGACCGCATGCACTTCCACGTGCCGCGCCAACGCCAGCCAGCGTGCAGGCGGCACGTCCAGCAGGCGTTCAGCCGTCGCCAGCACGACCGCGCGCGAACCGGGGCGCAACCAGGGGCGCGCCCGCTCGAGCACGGCGTCGAGTGATGCATCGTCCACGCCCGGCGTCGCATACCAGCGTACCAACGCGTCCAGCACACGCAGCACGCCCCGCATGCCTCCCGCGGGACCGGCCGGCGCCTGCAACGGATCGATGGACAGCGCCGCCAGGCGATCGCCATCGCGCAATGCCGACCAGGCCGCGGCGGCACCCAGGCGCGCCAACTGCACGGACTTGAAGCGCACGCGCGTGCCGAAGAACAGCGACGGGGCGTTGTCCACCACCAGCAGCGTGAGGCGCTCACGCTCGGCCTGGAACAGTTTGGTGTGTGGGCGGCCGGTGCGTGCCGTGAGTCGCCAGTCGATGTGCCGCGCATCGTCTCCTGCCGCGTACTCCCGGGATTCCGCGTAATCCATGCCGCGGCCACGCAACGGCGACAGCGACGTCCCACTCATGCCCGATCGCCCACGTCGCGCGGGCACGCGCGCCAACACCTCCGCGCGCAACGCAAGCAGTTCATCGAGGGTCGGCACGACCCCGCCTCCGGCCGGCACGGCCGCCATCACGCGCTCACGGTAGCGGGACGCGCTCCAGCAGCGCGTCCACGAGGCGGCCGCCGTCCCATCCTTCCGCAGTCGCCTGGTAGGAGGGCAGGATGCGATGGCGCAGCACGTCCGGCGCCACCGCGCGCACGTCTTCCGGTGTCACGAAGTCGCGACCGGCCAGCCAGGCACGCGCACGCGCGCAGCGTTCCAGCGCGATGGAGCCGCGTGGACTGGCGCCCCAGGCGATCCGCCGGCGCAGTTCCGCGTCGTAGGGGCTGGCATCGCGCGAGGCCAGCACGAGCTCGATCAGATAGCGCTCCAGCGCCGGCGCCACGTGCAGGTCCAGCACTTCAGCGCGCGCGGCAAACACATCCTCGAGCGGGATCGGCACCGGCCTCGCGCGCGACGCATCGCGCGCCAGGTCACGCGCAGCATCCCGGGCGATGCGCAGGATCTCGGTCTCCGCGGAGGCATCGGGATACCCGATGCGCACATGCATCAGGAACCGGTCAAGCTGCGCCTCCGGCAGCGGGAACGTCCCTTCCTGCTCGATGGGGTTCTGCGTCGCCATGACCAGGAACAGTCGCGGCAAGGCGTAGGTCTGCCGTCCCACCGTGACCTGGCGTTCCCCCATGGCTTCCAGCAGCGCCGACTGCACCTTGGCCGGCGCGCGGTTGATCTCGTCCGCCAGCAACACCGAATGGAAAATCGGCCCCGGCAGGAACTCGAAGCGCCCTTCCTGCGGCCTCCAGACCTCGGTTCCCGTCAAGTCGGCCGGCAGCAGGTCGGGCGTGAACTGCACGCGGGCGAACGGCGCTTCCAGCCGCGCGGCCA
>Ga0208126_1000026_pt1 | contig 15708 bp, 18 predicted proteins | sample SoimicmetaGmgHAA_FD_188334 | JGI IMG/M metagenome (GOLD analysis project Ga0208126, IMG submission 188334) | Soil and rhizosphere microbial communities from Laval, Canada - mgHAA (SPAdes) (version 2) | ecosystem: Environmental > Terrestrial > Deep subsurface > Rock core/Sediment | place: Laval... | reverse complement strand
TGATCGCGGCGGCCAGCCGCAACATTTCATTGAGCCCGCGCGTGATCAGGCCGGCGCGTGCATTGAGGCCCAGTTGCATGCCGTCGGCCACGCCCGTGGCGACAGCCAGAACGTTCTTCATCGCGCCGCCGAGCTCCGCGCCCACCATGTCGTCGCCCGTGTACGCGCGGAAATCCGGGCCGTGCAGGATGTCCGCCACCTGCTGGCCGAACGCCGCGGGTTGCGCATGCACGGTCAGCGCGGTGGGCAGGCCCAGCGCGACTTCCTTGGCAAACGAAGGTCCGGTGACCACGGCCAGCGGCACGTCGTCCCCCAGCAGGTCGGCGGCCACTTCATGCAGGAAGCGGCCACTGCCGGGCTCGAAACCCTTGGTCGCCCAGGCGAGTCCCGCGCCAGGACGGCGATACGGGGCCAGCGCCCGCACCGACTCCGCGAACGCATGGGATGGCACCACCAGCAACAGCAGGTCCGCCGCGCCGACCGCCCCGGCAAGATCCGTGGTGGCGCGCAGCGATTCCGGCAGTGCGATCCCCGGCAGGTAGCGCGGGTTTTCGTGGCGCGCGTCGATCGCGGCCACGACGTCCGCATCGCGTCCCCACAACGTGGTGGGAACGCCATGCCGCGCGATCAGCGCGGCGAGCGCGGTGCCCCAGGAGCCCGCACCAAGGACCGCGACCTGAGCCGGGGTGTCAGCCATCGCGGCCCCGTCGTCCGGTCAGGCGTTGCCGGCGGTTTCCGTGCCCGAAGCCAGCGACACGTGGTCGCCGCCCTCCGCGGCGCGCTGGCGCAGGCCTTCGGCATACAGCGCGTCGAAGTTGATCGGCTGCAGGTAGAAGGGCGGGAAGCCGCCGTTGGTCAGCAGGTCGCTGATCGTCTGGCGGGCATACGGGTACAGCACGCCCGGGCAATGCGCGCCCAGCATGGCGTCCATGCCGGGGGCATCGAAACCGGCCAGCGAGAAGATGCCGGCCTGCTGCACTTCGGCGAGGTAGGCGGTCTTGCCGTTCAGCGTGCAGGTCAGGGTGACCGTCAGCACCACCTCGAACGGTCCGTTCTCGGCGATCTGGCCCATCTTCTGGTTCAGGTTCATCTGCAGCTCGGGCTGGCCCTGCTCCATGAACACCGCCGGGGCGTTCGGAACCTCGAAGGACACGTCGCGCGTGTAGATCTTCTCGATCTGGAAGGAGGCGCCGGATTCGGCGGCGGGCTGCGCGCCATTGGTGGCGATGGTGGTCTCGTCGGACATCAGGGTGCTCCAGTTGAGCGTTTTTCGGGGAATTCGGGATTATCGCACGCACGGGCCGGGCGGCCCGGCGTTTCGACCGGTCGTCAGCGGCCCTTGACCAGCGGGAGGTCGGCCTGCTGCCAGGCGGCGATGCCGCCATCGAGCACGTAGACGCGCTCGAAACCGGCCTTGACCAGGCGCTTGGCGGAATCGGCCGCGGTGGTTCCGGTCTTGCAGACCAGCACCACGGGCAATGACCTGGCAGCTGCCAGTTGCTTGTTCTCGGGGTCGAACTGGGCCGGCAGCACATTGCGTGCGCCGGAGATGTGGCCGGCCTGGAACTCGCCGGCGCTGCGCAGGTCGACGACCAGCGCGTTCTCGTGGTTCACCAGCGCGGTCAGCTGGCCCGGGGCCAACGCCTTGAAGCCCTGGAACAGCTGCGCGACCTCGGTGTAGAGGATGGCGCCGGTCAGGGCCACCAGCCCCATCGAGAGCATCAGGTGGTTACTGGCGAATTCGGTGAGTTCCTGGAGCGTCACGGCAGGTCCGGGCAAAGCGGGGCCGGGGATTGTCGCGCGAAGCGCGGGCCCGCGCCAATCACTGGCCAGCCCAGAAATCCGGCAGGCCGTTGCTGATCCACCAGGCCTTGCTGGCCGCGTCGTAGTGCCATGACTCGTGCCAGGTTGTGCTGCGGGCCTGCATGGTGTTGCGGTTGGCCAACCCGATCTCGATCGTGCGCTCCACGTCCGTCGGGCTGGTGGTGATGGCATTGGTCACCGTGTAACCGGTCACCTGCAGCTGCTTGTAGCGCCCCAGTTGGGCATCGCTGAGCGGATGCGCGGCGCGGTACGCCGGATCCACCTGCTGCCATGCGCCATCGATGTCACCCCAGCGGATGGCCGCGGACCAGGCGTACTGCGCCTTGTCGAGCGCGGACATCTGCCGGCTGGGCGCGCCCGCGCAGCCGGCCAGTGCCAGCACCAGGCTGGCTGCCATGAAGTTCTTCATCCGCATTGCGTGGGCATCCGGTGGACGTGCCGGATCATCCTAACCCTTGCCCACCGCCACGTAGCGCGCGCGCATCACCGCGGCCGCGGAATCGCCATGGTCGCTGGCGATCGAGGCTTCCACCTGGATCCGCGGCTTGGCGCCACCTTCGAGCGAGGCCAGCGTGACTGGCCAGTCCATCGCTTCGGTGAAGACCGCGGTTGCGCGCAGCTCGTCGGTCACCGGGCTCAGGAACCGCACGTCGGAACTGGCGATGTACAGGTCTGGCTCGTGGCCGGCTTCCGCCAGGTTGATCCAGGCCAACGCCCAGCCGGCGAGCGTCATCAGCGAGCCCATGCTGCCGCCGAAGGCACAGCCCTTGTCGTTGACGTTGGCCGCCAGCGGTGCCGCCAGCACAACGCGCGAAGCGCTGGCCTCGACAATGCGCACCTGCATCGCGGCGACCGGTGGCATGGCCGCGAGGATGGCCTCGAGGCGGGAAATTTCGGACTGGGGCACGGTGGATCGAACTCGGGGGAAGGTCATGCGAAGCTGGCCGCATGCCGGGCCGGACTCCAGCGCCATATTACGTGATCTCGTTGCGGCCGCAGGGCCAGCACGATGCGTTGCGACGCGCGGTTGCACGCCGCGGCGGGCGGTTGCTGGCGTTGTCACCCTTGCGCATCGTGTTGCGGCAGGCACCTGTGCTGGCCGATGCCCTGGCCGCACCCGTGGTCGTGTTCACAAGCCCGAATGCGGTGGCAGCCGTGCCGGCAGGCGACTGGGCACGGCTGCAGTCATCCTCATCCGTGCTGGCGACGGGAACCGGCACGGCACGTGCGCTGACGCGTCGCGGCATCGATGCCGTGGCCCCGACGCGAATGGACAGCGAAGGCGTATTGGCGCTGCCCGCACTGCAACGGGCTGACGGACAGGCGCTCGGCCTGGTCACCGGCGAGGGTGGGCGCGGCTTGATCGAAGCAAGGTTGCGCGAACGCGGAGCGCGCGTACTTCGCGCGGATGTCTATGCGCGCGAAGCCGTGTCGATCGCAGCGGCCGCGGCGGCGCGCCTGACCACGCTCGATGCGCCGGCGGTGCTGGCGCTCAGCAGCGCCGAAGCGCTGGATGCCGCGCTGTCCATGCTGGAGGGCGCAGCGCGGACGCGCTTGCTGCAATGCCCGGTGGTGGCGGCAAGCGATCGGCTCGCCGCGCATGCGCGCGGATGCGGATTCACGCGGGTCGTGTTGGCCGCCAGCGCAACGCCGGCGGACCTTGCCTCGGCCTGCGCCGAGGCGGTACGCGTCTAGCGCTCCAGGATCGCCACCACGCCCATGCCGCCAGCCGTGCAGATGCTCACGAGGCAACGGCCACCGCCGCGCTGCGCGAGCTCCTTCGCCGCCGTTGCCACGATGCGGGCACCGGTGGCCGCAAACGGATGCCCCGCCGCCAGCGACGACCCATTCGGGTTGAGCCTGGCCGGATCGATCGACCCCATCGCACCCGGGAGCCCCAGGCGGTTGCGGCAATACGCATCGTCCTCCCAGGCTTTCAGCGTGCACAACACCTGCGCCGCGAAAGCTTCGTGGATTTCGTAGACATCGAAATCCTGGAGGGTGAGTCCATTGCGAGCGAGCATCTGCGGGACCGCGATGGTGGGCGCCATGAGCAGCCCTTCGCCGCCCACGAAATCCACCGCCGCCACGTGCGCATCGCGGATGTGGCACAGCACCTCGTGGCCGTTCGCGGCCGCCCATTCGTCGGTGGACAGCAGGCACGCCGCGGCGCCATCGGTCAGCGGCGTCGAATTGGCGGCGGTCAGCGTGCCGTGGCCGGAGGTCTTGTCGAACGCCGGCTTCAGCGTGGCCAGTTTCTCGACCGACGTGTCCGGGCGCAGGATGTTGTCGCGCGAGACGCCGCGGAACGGCACCACCAGGTCGTCGAAGAAGCCGCGGTCGTAGGCCGCCGCCAGCTTCCTGTGCGAGTCCACCGCGTACGCATCCTGCGCCTCCCGGCTGATGCCCCATTCGCGCGCCATCTGTTCGCAGTGGTCGCCCATCGACTTGCCGGTGCGCGGCTCCCCCACCCCCGGGAATTCCGGCTTGAGCTCGCCGAAGGAAAAGCCCCTGAACGCCTTCAGCTTGTCCAGCGGCGTTTTCGCCGCGGCGGCGCGCAGCAGTTGTCCACGCAACTTGGCGCCGTAGACGATCGGCACGTCCGAGGTGGTGTCGGAGCCGCCGCCGATCCCCACCTCGATCTGCCCGGCCGCGATCTTGTTGCCGATGGTGATGATCGAGTCCAGCGACGTGCCGCAGGCCCGCTGCAGGGTGATGCCCGGCGTCAGCGGCGACAGCCCGGACGACAGCACGGCCTCGCGTGCGAGGTTGAAATCGGACGAATGCTTGATCACCGCGCCCATCGCCACGTCGCCCAGCACCGCGCCCTGCAGGCCGAACTTCTCGACCACCGCGCCGAGGGCGCGAACAGAAAGAGCCTGGTTGCCGATGCCGGCATAGGCGGTGTTCTGGCGGCAGAAGGGAGTGCGCGATCCCCCGAGCACGGCCACGGGGCGTCCAGTCAACATGTGCGTGTCCTCGTCATGGGTTGCCGGCGCGCGCAGGGCGGCGCCTACAATCTCCAGTCTAGCCGCGTCCTCGTGACGAGCAAACCCCACCGTATGGAGCCCGATGCCAGCCGCCGACCTGCACCTCACGGGGGTGATTGCCCTGGAACTGGTCCCCGGTGCGACGATCGGACGCGCGGCGCTGGATCCCGCCGGAGCCGGTGCGCTGGCCGCACGCCTGGGCCACGACCTGGCGCTGCTGGTGCCGGGCATCGACGCACTGGACCTGACCTTCGGTGCAGCGCATTTCGATCCCGCGGAAGCGCTGCGTCCCGGCTGGCCGCTGCATCGGCGGCTGGAGGAACTGCGTGCCCGCGCGCCCGGCCGCGATCGCGGTGCGCGCGTGATCGCGCTGGGTGCGGATGCCAGCGGTGACATTCCGCAGCCGTTGCAGGCGGATCCGATGCTGGCGGGCGGGGCACTGCGCGTCCTGCCCTTCCTGGTCAGCGGCAACGACGCCGCCGAAGTCGCCCGCGTGGGCGATGCCGTGGAAGAGCTGCTGGTGGATCGCGGCATGGCGCGTGCGGAAACCGCATTGCTGGCGCAGGACGCGTTCGGCACGCAGGTGGAGCACATGCGCTATCTCACCCTGCACGACCTGCTGGCGATGACCGCGCTGCAGTACGGGCACATGGGCCTGGATCCCCTGTGGCCGCTGCTGGAAAGCGCGTTGCTGGCCCCCGATGAAACCGCCTGGTTGGACGCCCCCCCGGAACCGCTGGTGCGCGTGGCCGGCGGCGAGGCGCATATCGCGCTGTTCACACCCGAGGCGTGGCGCGAGCGGCACGCCGCGACCGACACCGATGTCGCGCGGATCGATCGCGCGATGCGGCATTTCGAAGCACGCCAGCGCCAGTTCGCCGCCGTGCTGGAAGCGCACGGCGTGCCGGTCACCTTCGACTGCTGCACGCGCCTCGCGGATGCGCGCGCCGCGCTGGCCTGAGGCTGCTCAGCCTGGCGTGATCACGCCGCAGGCGATCCGCTTGCCCGCATTGCCGGATGGCTGCGAGGTGTAATCGTCCGGATCGGCGTGCACGATCACCGCCTTGCCGAGCACGTCGCTGGCCTTGCCTTTGCCGAGCGTCGCGCCCGCGAAATGCGCATCCACCCGCGCCACGCCGCTGGCATCCGCGACGATGTTGTCCTGGTCACCGAGGTGGTGCGGGCTCGCCGCCGCGCGGCCATGCGCTTCATGCGTGGGATTGAAGTGGCCGCCCGCACTGGAGGCATCGGGCGTACCGCAGTTGCCGGTCTCATGGATATGGAATCCGTGTGCACTGTTGGGCGCGAGGCCCGAGATGCTGCCGCTGACGTGCACGCCATCGCCCATCGCCATCACGTGCAGGCTGCCGCTGACGTTGCTGCCGGATTTCGGCACCAGCGCCACGCTGGCCATGATGTCGTCGCTGTCATCGTTGCTGGTGGCGGGTGGGACCGTGGTGCAGCCGGCGAGCGCAATCGCCGCGGCAAGGATGGTCACTCGTGTGTTCATGGCGCGCTCCGCGTTTGCAATGGCCGCTGATGGTCGCGCCCGCTGGGTTCACGCAGGATGAAACGCCGTTCAGGTGCGCGGCTTGCGGGTGCGCGACGCCCCCAGCTTGCGCGTGACCGTGTTCCGTCCAAGCCCGAGCAACGCCGCGGCTTCGCCGCGGTGGTTGCCGGTGCGTGCCAGCGCGGCGTCCAGCAGCACGCGGTCCAGGCGTTCGCGCGCCTGCGCATGCAACCCGGCGTCGCCTTCGTGCAGACGCGCCGACGCCCACGCGGCCAGCGCGGCCTCCCAGGTTTCCCCCGTGGCGCTGCTGGATTGCCCGAAACGTGCGGCATCCAGGTCCGCCATGCCGATGCGGTCGCCCGGCGCCATCGCGGCCACGCGCCAGCACAGGTTCTCCAGCTCGCGGACGTTGCCGGGCCAGTCGTGCGTGCGCAGGCGCTGCAGCGCCGCGCGATCGAAGACCTTGGGCTTGCCGCCCAGCCTGGCCGAGCAGCGGGCCAGGAACGCCTCGGCGAGCAACGGGATGTCGTCGCGGCGCGCGCGCAGCGGCGGGATGGCCAGGCGCACCACGTCGAGGCGATGCAGCAGGTCGGCGCGGAACCGGCCCTCGGCCACCCGCTGTTCCAGCGGCTGGTGGGTGGCGGCGATGATGCGCACATCCACCGCGATCAGTTCACGGCCGCCGACGCGGAAGAATTCGCCCTCCGCAAGCACGCGCAAGAGGCGCGTCTGCAATGCCGGCGGCATGTCGCCGATCTCGTCGAGGAACAACGTGCCACCGTGCGCCTGCTCGAACCGGCCGATGTGGCGCTTCTGCGCACCCGTGAACGCGCCGGACTCGTGGCCGAACAGTTCCGATTCCAACAGCTCCGACGGAATCGCCGCCGTATTGAGTGCGACGAACGGCGCATGCGCGCGCGGCGACTCGCGATGGATCGCGCGTGCGACCAGCTCCTTGCCGGTGCCGGTCTCGCCGGTCACCAGCACGTTCAGTGGCACCTGTGCCACCTTGCCGATCGCGCGGAACATTGCGCGCATCTCCGGCGCATGGCCGATCAATTCCGCTGGCGGTTCAACCGGCTCAGGTTCCGCAACGGGGGTGATGCTGGCCGCATCGCGCTCGCCCAGCACCCGCGCGACCAGTTCCACCATGGCATCGAGATCGAACGGCTTGGACACGTAGTCGTAGGCGCCGCCACGGAACGCGCGTGCGGTGGATGCGACGTCGGTGAATGCACTCATCACCACCACGGGCAACCCGGGGTACGACTCCGACAACCATTCGAGCAACGCCAGGCCGTCGCCCCCGGCCATGCGCACGTCGGTGAACAGCAAGGCGGGCGCGGGTTGCGCCGCCAACGCGGCGCGCACCGCGTCGGAGGATTCGAACACCTCGACCGCGTGGCCCGCATCGCGCAGGGCCGTCGCCAGCACGAAGCGCACCGCGTGTTCGTCGTCGACGACCCAGATGCGCGCGTGCTCAGTCACCCGCGGCCTCCACGCGGCTCATTGGCAACAACAGCGAGAACACCGTGTGGCCAGGACGCGAGCGGTAGTCCACGGCGCCGCCGTGCTCGCGCGCGACCTGCTGCGCGAGTGCGAGACCCAGGCCGCTGCCTTCCGCGCGGCCGGTCACCAGCGGAAGGAAGATGCGTTCCGCCAATTCCGCCGGCACGCCGCGTCCGTCATCGATGATGTCCAGCCGCAGCACCACCGCATGCGGCATCTCGCCGATGCGCACGCCATGTTCCGCGCGCGTGCGCAGGGTCACCGTGGCGGCGCCGGCCTCGATGCCGTTGCGCACCAGGTTCCATACCGCCTGCGTGAGACGGTCGGCATCGCCGGTGAATTCCGGCAGGCTGGGGTCGTAGTCGCGCACCAGCCGCACGGCCCAACCCGCATCGTGCTCGGCGAGCCGCAATACGCGATCGAGCACGGCGTGCAGGTTGAGCGGTGCATGCGGCGCGGCGGGTTGCGGCGACATCAGCCGGTCGAGCAACTGCGCGAGGCGCGCCACCTCGTCCTCGATCAGGCCGGTGAGCTGGCGCCCATCGTCATCGGCGCGGCGGGCCAGCAGCTGCGCCGCACCCTTGATGCCGGCAAGCGGATTGCGCAGCTCGTGGGCGAGGCCCTTGAGCGCGGCGGCGATCGCGGCCGGCAATGCGCCGGCGGCGTCGCCAGGAAACTCGTCCACTGGATGCGCCTCCAGCAGCCAGCCCTCCCCATGCGGCGACAGCCACGCGTCGGCAAAACGCACGGTGGCAAGCCCAGGCACCGCGAAGGCCATGCGGCGGTGCAGACGCGGCGCCGCATCGGGGGCCAGCTGCAAGGCATCGACCAACGCATCGCCCTGCGCCTCGAGCGAGGCCAGCGGCTGTCCTGCCAACCTGCGCTGGCCCACGCCCAGCCAGCGCGCGAACGCGGGGTTGCAGTCGAGGATCCGGCCATCCTCCCGGGTCCATGCCAACGGGGTGGCCAAGGCGTCGAGGGCGGGCTGGGCGTCCATTGCACCATTATGGGGCAAAACAATGGAAGCCCGGCATTCAGCGCGCATGGGGGCGGTGGCTTCTAGGCTGCGTTCCACCCTTACGGCAACCGCCACGGAACCCGATCCCATGACTTCACTGCGCCCACTTGCCATCGCATCGCTCGCGGCAATCACCCTGGCCGGCACCGCCCAGGCCGCCGCACCGAACGGCAGCGCCGAAGGCAAGCAGGCGAGCCAGTGCCTGGTGCTGTACCGCCTCGCGGGCAGTGCCCCAGGCAACGCGGCGCACAAGGCCGACTTCGACAAGCTGCAGGCGCTGATGGGTAGCGTGATGGATGCCAACAAGGTCAGCCAGGCGCAGTTCGGCGAATGGTCGGATGCCTTCATGAAGCAGATGGGCACGCCGCAGAAACCGAATGCCGCATTCCTGGATGCATCCATCAAGGGCTGCAACGACTTCGCCAAGGCAAAGCTGCAGGTCAACGCCGGCAAGCCCGCACCGAAGAAATCCTGACCGCAAGAACCGGGGTGCCCGCGGGTGGACAACGGCCGATGATGGCCGCATGGTCAATCCGATGCCCACCCCGAGCACTTCCGCCGCCCCGCATCCGCATGCCGCACGCGTGGCGGCGGCCTGCCGTGCGATCGAATCCGCCGAACAGGAACCCACGCTGGACCAGTTGGCGCGCGATGCGGGCCTGAGTCCGTTCCATTTCCAGCGCGTGTTCAAGGCCGTGGCCGGAGTGACGCCGAAGCAGTACGCGAAGGCGCAGCGTGCGCAGCGCGTGCGGGCCGCCCTTTCCCCCGCGACGCGTGTCGTGGATGCGGCGTTCGATGCCGGCTTCAACGCCGGCAGCCGGTTCTATGCGGAAGCAAAGGACGCGCTGGGCATGCGCCCGGCGGACTACAAGCGCGGGGGCCGCGATGCACGGATCCGGTTTGCGTTGGGCCAGTGCAGCCTGGGCGATGTGCTCGTTGCGGAGACCGATGCCGGCCTCTGCGCGATTTCGCTGGGCGATGACCCCGAGGCGTTGCTGCGTGAACTGCAGGATCGCTTCCCGAACGCCGAGCTCGTTGGCGGCGATGCCACGTTCGAAAAGCGCGTGGCACGCGTGGTCGGTTTCATCGATGCGCCGGATTCCGGCTTCGACCTGCCGCTTGACATCCGCGGCACCGCGTTCCAGCAACGGGTATGGCAGGCGCTGCGGGCCGTTCCTGCAGGCGCGACCGTGAGTTACGCGGAGCTGGCGGAGCGCATCGGCGCGCCGAAGGCCGTGCGCGCCGTGGCGGGCGCCTGCGCGGCGAACACGCTGGCCGTCGCGATCCCCTGCCATCGGGTGGTGCGCACGGACGGCGCGCTCAGCGGCTACCGCTGGGGCGTGGAGCGCAAGCGCGCGCTGCTGGCACGGGAATCCCGCGGCTGACTCTGCTCAGTTTTTAGGACGGGCCAACGCGTACAGGATGCGCAGGTCGTCGTCGTCGAACGCCGCGTCAGGCGAATCCCCATCATCGCGGCCGCGGAAGTGGCGATGGAATGCACGGACTGCCGCGACGCGATCCTTCAACGGGTAGCCGATCGCCGCCATCGCGATCCACGGATCGAAACCCGGCGGCGGATCCGCCGGCGCGTCCTCCGGCCAGCGCCCGAAGCCGGCCGCATGCAGGCGCTGCCACGGGAATTGCGCGCCCGGATCGGTCTTGCGCGTGGGGGCCAGGTCGGCATGGCCGATCACTTGTGAGCGCGGGATGTGGCGGCGCGCGCAGACATCCGCAAGCAGGCGCACCAACGCATCGAACTGCACGTCGGTGTAGTCGGCGTGGCCATCGTTGTCGAGCTCGATGCCGATGGAGGCATCGTTGAGGTCGGTGATCGTGCCCCACGAGCCGCCGCCGGCGTGCCAGGCCCGGGCGGACTCCGCAACGAGCTGGTAGATGTGCCCGTCGCGCCCGATCAGGTAGTGCGCGCTTACCGGCCCCCGCCCGTTGTCGCCGCGCAACGTGTCCAGGCTTTTCTGCACGGATCCCTGTTCCGTCGCATGCAGCACGATGAGCACGGCCCCACGTTGGTCGAAGTTCTTCGACGGCACCCAGGTGGCCATCGGATTGCGCACCGGCGCGGGCGCGCATGCGGTCGTCAGCGCAAGGACAATCGCAGGAGCCAGGAGTCGCCGCATCGGGCGATCATGCCACGCCGGCATCCAGCACCCTCTGCCAATACCCCACGTCCACCCAACGCCCGAGTTTCCAGCCCACTTCGCGGAAGGTGCCGATCGGGGCGAACCCGAGCGCCTCGTGCAGCCACTCGAGCAACGCGCCATACAACCGCCGTCCCAACCCGCGTCCCGCCGCCGCATACGCGTAGCCGATCACGCGGCCCGCATCCTCCGCGACCAGCCAAGGCAACCCCCGTGCCTGGACGTCGGCGATCCTGGGATTCCGACGCAACGAACCCCGCCAGTGCGGGGTCCGGGGTGCGGCATCAGATCGTGTAGTACATCTGGTATTCGAGCGGATGCGTCGCCGCGCGGAACTGCGTGACCTCCTTCATCTTCAGCGCGATGTAGCCGTCGATGAAATCGTCGGTGAAGACGCCGCCGGCCTTCAGGAACTCGCGATCCTTGTCGAGTGCCTCCAGCGCCTGGTCCAGGCTGTGGCACACGGTCGGGATGTTCTTCTCCTCTTCCGGCGGCAGGTCGTACAGGTCCTTGTCGCTCGGGCCACCCGGATCGATCTGGTTCTTGATGCCGTCGAGGCCGGCCATCATCAGCGCGGCGAACGTCAGGTAACCGGTGTTCATCGGATCGGGGAAGCGGATCTCGATGCGGCGCGCCTTCGGGTTCGACACGTGCGGGATGCGGCAGCTGGCCGAACGGTTCGACGCGGAGTACGCCAGCATCACCGGCGCCTCGAAGCCCGGCACCAGGCGCTTGTAGGAGTTGGTGGTGCTGTTGGCGAACGCGTTGATCGCCCGCGCGTGCTTGAAGATGCCACCGATGTACCACAGCGCCATCTGGCTCAGCCCGCCGTAGCCGTCGCCGGTGAACAGGTTGGTGCCGCCCTTCGCGAGCGACATGTGCACGTGCATGCCGCTGCCGTTGTCGCCCACGATGGGCTTCGGCATGAAGGTGGCGGTCTTGCCGTTGCGGTGCGCGACGTTCTTGATGATGTACTTCATCGTCAACAGGTCGTCGGCCTTCTTGGTCAGCGTGTCGAACCGGGTGCCGATCTCGCACTGGCCGGCGTTCGCCACCTCGTGGTGGTGCACTTCGGTCTCGATGCCGACCTCTTCCAGCGCCTTGCACATCTCGGCGCGGATGTCGTGCAGGGAATCCAGCGGCGCGACGGGGAAGTAACCGCCCTTCACCATCGGACGGTAGCCGTGGTTGCGGCCGTCGTACTCGCGGCCGGAGTTCCAGTGCGCCTCTTCCGAATCGATGTGGAAGAAGGTATGGCCCATCTCGTTGGCGAAGCGCACGGAATCGAAGATGAAGAATTCCGGCTCCGGACCGAAGAACGCCTGCTCGGCGATGCCACTGGCCTTGAGGAAGGCCTCGGCGCGCTTGGCCACGCCACGCGGGTCGCGCGAATAGGCCTGCATTGTGGTCGGGTCGAGGATGTCGCAGGTCAGCACCAGCGTCGGGTCCGCGGTGAACGGATCGATGAACGCGGTGGACGGATCCGGCAGCAGCACCATGTCGGAGTTCTGGATACCGCGCCAGCCGTTGATCGAGCTGCCGTCGAACATGCGGCCGTCCTCGAACAGGCTCTCGTCGACGATCCGGGCGGGGAAGGTCACGTGGTGCTGCACGCCGCGCATGTCGGCGAAGCGCAGGTCGACGAACTCGACGGCGTGATCCTTGATGAGTTTCTGGACGTTTTCGTAGGACATGGGGGCGGGTTCCGGGACGGATGGACCCCAATGCTTTCGCAAGTGGCATGCCAAGCCATGGATGAATACAAGCTATTGATTTGTAAATAAATATGTGCTGTTTCTACGCGGATTATCCCCAGTTTGGGGCAATAAATTCACCATAGTGATGCAATTCCAGCGGGCTGCAGCTTCCCATGGGCAGGGGTCGCAACGGCCACGGCCACGTCGCTATGCTGTCCGCCTCCCCGCACGGACGCCGCCAGATGCCCGATTCGCTGCAAGCCCTGCTCCTCGGCATCATCGAGGGCATCACCGAATTCCTGCCGATCTCCAGCACCGGGCACCTGCTGATCGCCGAACACTGGCTGGGCCATCGCAGCGACCTGTTCAACATCGCCATCCAGGCCGGCGCGATCCTCGCTGTCGTCTTCATCTACTGGCGCAAGCTCTGCAGCCTGGCGCTGGCGTTCCTCGGCCGCCGCGACGTGAGTGACGTGGACACCGGGCAGCCGCTTGCGGTGGGCGAAGCACGTGCGTACGTGCTGAAACTGCTGGCCGCGTTCGCGGTGACAGCCGTGGGCGGTTTGCTGGTGAAGAAGCTGGGCTGGCAGTTGCCGGAAACCGTGCGCCCCGTGGCGTGGGCACTGATCCTCGGCGCGGCATGGATGGTGATCGCGGAACAGCTGGCCGCGAAGCGTGCCGAGGCCATCGGCGAACGCACGACGGTGTCCTGGACCACGGCCGTGCTGGTCGGCATCGCGCAGATCGTCGCGGGCGTGTTCCCGGGCACCTCCCGTTCCTCGGCCACGATCTTCATCGCGCTGCTGGGGGGAACCACCTCGCGCGCGGCGGCCACCGAATTCGCGTTCCTGGTCGGCATCCCCACCATGTTCGCGGCCACCGGTTACGAGCTCCTGCATGTGCTCAAGGGCGGCGGCTGGCAGGGCGAGGACTGGAGCGCGCTGGCGATCGCCTTCATCGCGGCCATGGTCACCGCCTTCATCGCCGTCAAATGGCTGTTGCACTACATCCGCAGCCACCGCTTCACCGCATTCGCGCTCTACCGCGTGGCGTTGGGCGTCGCGTTGCTGCTGTTCAACGTGTAGGTGCCCCAGTCGGCGGCTTCCGCCAGCACGTGGCCGTGCATGGCGCGGAACACGTCGGCGGCGGTGAATGCCTCCGGCAGGTCGAGCGCCGGCACGTCCAGCGCGAACACGCGGAAGAAATAGCGATGCACCCGCAGGTCGTGCGGCGGCGGGTACGGACCGTCGTAGCCGAAGTACTGGCCGGCCATTGCCCTGTCGCCGGCGAACCAGCCGGTGTAGTCGTTGAGGCCGGCACGTCCGCCGGCATCGGAATGCGGAGGCTTGCCCCCGCGGGACACGCCATCACTGGCCGCGCCCGCGGCGATGCTGGTGGTGGTCGGCGGGATGTCCGCCACCACCCAGTGCACGAAGTCACCGCGCGCATGGTCCACCGGGATCGGCGTGGTCGCGTCGGCCACCAGCGCGCCATCGGTCGGGGCATCGGTATCGATGCACATCAGCGCGAAGGACTGCGTGCCGGCCGGCGCGGCGCTCCACTCAAGCTGCGGATTGCGGTTCCCGCCGAATCCGCCGGGGGCGCCCAGCGCGAATTCCGCGGGGATCGGCTGACCATGGTCGAAACTGCGGCTGTGGACCTGCATGGCACGCTCCCATCATCGATGGCGGGAGTGTGCCACCGCATTGGCGCGGCCGGCATCACGCCTGCCGGAGCCGCTCCGCCAGCCAGGCTTCCGAATATCCGTCGAGGCGCCAGTTCCGAAGGAACCCGCAATGCCCGCCATGGCGCGCCAGTTCCAACCGCACGTTGGGCACGCCGTCGAGCGTGCGGAAATCATCCAGCGGGATCACCGGATCGTCCTCCGTCATCAGGATCTCGACCGGGCGGCCGCACGCGGCCAATGCATCCGGCGTGACGCGGTAGGCGCGGAAATATTCGTCGATGTCGGCGAAGTCGGTGTGCCGCTGCACCAGCCATTCGGTCAGCGCGCGCATCGGCAGGTGCAGCACTTCGTCCGCGATGTCGTGCAGTTCCGGGAACAGCGCACGCTTGCGCCGCAGCGAGCGCCGCCATTTGTGCTCGAAGTAATGCAGGTAGGGCGGCCAGCCATCCTCCATCCAGCGCATGGTGTGGGCGGGATCCAGCGGCGGGCACACGGCCAGCGTGCGCCCGAGCGGCAGGCCGGCGGCAGTGGCGTCCAGGGCCACGCGCATGGCGAAGTTGCCGCCCAGCGAATAGCCGGCGACGTGCAGCTCGCGCACGTCGTTGCCCTCCACCACGGCGTGCGCGGCGCGCAGTACCTCGTCGATGCGGGCGGAGTGGAAGATCTCGGGATTGAGGTGGTGGCTGTCGCCATGGTCGCGGAAATTGAGCCGGAACACGGCGAACCCGGCGCGGAGTAGTTCAACGGCGGCCATCCGCATGTAGTTCGAATCGACGCTGCCTTCCCAGCCGTGCAGGAGCAGCACCAGCGTGCCGGTTGCAGCGTTGCGCGGGATGCTGCGGACGCCCTGCAGGCGCACGCCCTCGCCGGCATCGATGATCACCGTTTCATGCGTCGCCCCGGAACTCACCAGCTGATGCTGTGCCCGCAGGCCGCGGAATCCGCTCGATCCGAGCATGGTCTGCACGTGCGGGTTGCGCAACCCGCGCGGGGCCATGAACGGGCTGCGCACCTGCGTCATGCCTGGCCGAGCGCCTGCGCGATGCGCTCGCGCGCCAGTTCGGCGATGCGGCGGCGGCCATCCACGTCGCCCGGCGGGATCACCGGGAGGAAGATCACGCCAACATCCTGGGCCGGTTCGCCCAGCAGGCGCCACATGTTGGCACCGAAGCTTTCGCGCGGCGCGAAGGCGATGGTGGTCTGTGCGTGACCGTCGCTGCCGTATCGAAGCGCCACCGGTTGCACCGGCGCGGGCGCCTCCACCGCCGCATAGAAGATGCGCGCATGGAACGGGCCGAGGACCTTGCCGTTGCGGGT
>Ga0208126_1000024_pt1 | contig 16965 bp, 21 predicted proteins | sample SoimicmetaGmgHAA_FD_188334 | JGI IMG/M metagenome (GOLD analysis project Ga0208126, IMG submission 188334) | Soil and rhizosphere microbial communities from Laval, Canada - mgHAA (SPAdes) (version 2) | ecosystem: Environmental > Terrestrial > Deep subsurface > Rock core/Sediment | place: Laval... | reverse complement strand
GACTGCCGCAGCTGGGGCGTCAGCGCCAGCTGTTGGGTCTGCGTCGCGTGGAGCTGCTGCTTCAAACCGCCTCCGGGGGAACGGGCGATGGGGCAGCGCGACTACAGACGGAACCCTTCTCCGAGGTAGACGCGCCGGACATCGGCATTGGCGAGCAGGTCGCCTGGGGCGCCCTGGGCCAGCACCGCGCCTTCGTTCAGGATATACGCTCGGTCGCAGATGCCAAGCGTTTCGCGCACGTTGTGGTCGGTGATCAGCACGCCGATGCCGCGATCCTTGAGGTGGCGGACGATGCGCTGGATCTCCGTGACCGAGATCGGATCGACGCCGGCGAACGGCTCGTCCAGCAGCATCAGGGCAGGGCGGGCCGCCAGCGCGCGCGCGATCTCGACGCGGCGGCGCTCACCACCGGACAGGCTGGCGCCCATCTGGTCGGCCACGTGGGCGACCTGCAGTTCATCCATCAGCGATTCGAGTTCGCGACGGCGGCCGGCGGCATCGAGGTCGTTGCGCAGCTCCAGCACCAGGCGCAGGTTGTCGGCCACCGACAGCTTGCGGAACACCGATGGTTCCTGCGGCAGGTAGCCCACGCCCAGCTTGGCGCGCGTGTACATCGGCATGGAGGTGATGTCGCGGCCGTTGAGCAGGATGCGGCCCGCGTCGGCCTGCACGAGGCCCACGATCATGTAGAAGCACGTGGTCTTGCCGGCGCCGTTCGGGCCGAGCAATCCCACCACTTCGCCGGCATCGAGCGACAGCCCGAAGTCGCGCACGACTTCGCGCGACTTGTACTTCTTGCGCAGCCCCTCGGCGACCAGCATTACCTGGCGCCCGCCGTCTTCGGCAGGATCACCATCTTCACGCGGGTGCCGTCGCCGCCACTCTGCACCTGGCCGCTCTTGGTGTTGTAGACGATGCGGTTGCCCGACATCGATCCACGCGGCTGTTGCACGGTCACGTTGCCGGTGAGCGTGATCACTTCGGTGTTGAAGTCGTAGTCGGCATTGTTCGATTTGCTGGTCATCGGCGTGCCGTCGTCCAGCTGCTGGCTCACGGTCACGCCGCCGGACAACTGGCCGCGGCTCGGCCGGCCGTTGGTCTGGGTGATGACGCCCTTGGCGGCGTGCACGTTCAACGAACCCTGGATGATGATCACGTTGCCGGTGAGCGTGCAGGTCATCGAATTGCCGAGCGTGCAGACCTGCTGGCTCGACTCGATGTTCATCGGCTGGTTGCGGTCGGACGATTTTGCGTCCGCGATGCCGGCAACGGCCAGCAGGGCGAAGGCAACGGCAAGGGAATCAGCGAGCGGAAGACGGGTCATATTGGGCCTTGACGTCGGCAAGCAAAGTGATGCGTTCCTGGTCCATCAGGGCCTCCAGACCGCGACCGCGAATTATAGTCCCCGGCTGGGTGACGGTGACCTGCGCGGTGCTGGTGGCCCGGTTGGCGTTGGGGAACACGTCCATCTGTTCGGTGGACAGGCGCGCGTTGCTGGTGCCATCGGGGCTGTCCAGCAGCACGGCGCCGCGCAGGCGCACTTCGTCGCCCTTCGCGCTCACCCAAGCCGTCTTCGACACCGCGCGCCAGTTGCGGCCGTGCTTGTCGGGGAACAGGAAGGTCGGCGTGGCCAGCGTCATCGTGTGGTCGTCCGGGTTGCGCTCCAGCAGCGGGCCATTGAGGGTGAATCCCTCCTGGCCCTGCGCATCCAGGGTCACGATGCTGAAATCGTGCAGCACGTAGTCGGGCCGCACTTCGGCCGGGCCGGTCGCCCGCAACCGCGCGCTCTGGCGCAGTACGGCCACGCCGGTCACCACCGCCGCGGCCAGCAACGACACGGTCAGCACGGTTCGCCAGTTCATCCGTGGGCTCCGGTTTCGCGCAAGGCCGCGGCATGGCCCTGGGCTTCCAGCAACAGGTCGCAGAGGTCGCGGGCCGCGCCCTGGCCGCCCGCGCGGGGCGTCACGTAGTGCACCTGTGCCGCGGTCCAGCCGTGGGCATCGGCCGGGGCGGCGGAGAGACCCACGGCCTTCAGGACTTCCAGGTCGGGCAGATCGTCGCCCATGAAGGCGACCTGCGACAGGTCAAGACCCTGTTCGGCGGCCAGCGCCCGCATGCGGCCAAGCTTGTCCTTCTCGTGCGTGCAGACATGCTCGATGCCGAGCTCGGCGCCCCGCAGTTCCACGACCGGGCTCCTGCGCGCGGTCACGAAGGCCACGGCGATGCCGTGGCGACGCAGCAGGCTGATGCCCATGCCGTCCTGCGAATGGAAGGCCTTGAGCTCGCGTCCGTCGCTGTCGTAGACCAGGCGTCCGTCGGTCAGGGTGCCATCGATGTCGAAGCCCACCAGGCGGATGGCGGCGGCACGGGCGAGAAGATCGGCTGAATGGGGGAATGACATGCAGGGACTACACCACGCGTGCGCGCAACAGGTCATGAATATTGAGGGCGCCCTGCAGCTGGCCGGCGGCATCCATCACCAGCAGGGCATTGATCTGGTGGGCTTCCATCAACTGCGCCGCTTCGACGGCCAGCGCGTCGGGCCCGATGGTGCGGGGGTTGCGGGTCATCACATCGGCAATGGTCGTCGCGCGCACGTCGATCGCGGCATCGTCCAGGGCGCGGCGCAGGTCGCCATCGGTGAACAGGCCGAGCAGACGGTCGCTGGCGTCGACCACGGCGGTCATGCCCAGGCGCTTGCGGCTCATCTCCACCAGGGCCTCGGCGAGGGTGGCCGTGGGCGGGACGCGCGGCACCGCGTCGCCCGAATGCATCACGTCGCGGATGTGCAGCAGCAGGCGGCGGCCCAGCGCACCGGCCGGGTGCGACCGCGCGAAATCCTCGGCGGTGAAGCCGCGGGCCTCGAGCAGCGCCACGGCCAGGGCGTCACCCATCGCCAATGCGGCGGTGGTGCTGCTGGTGGGCGCGAGATCGTGCGGGCAGGCTTCCGCCGGCACGCTCACGTCGAGATGCACGTCGGCCTGGCGGGCCAGGGTGGAGGCCGGGCGACCGGTCATCGCGATCACCGTATTGCCCTGCCGCGCCAGCACGGGCAGCAGGGTGAGGATCTCGTCGCTCTCGCCCGAGTTCGACAGGGCGAGCACGGTGTCGGCATCGGTGATCATGCCGAGGTCGCCGTGCGCGGCCTCGCCGGGGTGCACGAAGAACGCGGGCGTGCCGGTGGAGGCGAGGGTGGCGGCGACCTTGCGGGCCACGTGGCCGGACTTGCCCATGCCCACGCACACCACGCGGCCACGCGTGGCAAGCATGCGCGCGCAGGCGTCGGAGAACGCGCCGTCGATCCGATCCGCCAGGTCATGCAGTGCGGCGGCCTCGGTTTCGATGACGCGTCGGCCGCTGGCCGCGAAGCGGGGCGCTCCGGAGTCGGACATTTCCACGGGTTTCCGATAATCTTTGACCGGCTAGTGTAGCCGCGCCAGGACCCCGCCCCGATGAATCCAGACACCATCCGCACGTTGATCGAATCCGGCTTGCCCGGGGCACGGGCGCAGGTGGCCGGGGATGACGGGGTGCACTTCGAGGCGCTGGTGGTCTGCGACGACTTCGTCGGCAAGCTGCCGCTGGCCCGCCATCGCCTGGTGTATGCCACGCTGGGCGAGCGCATGGGCGGCGAGATCCATGCCCTCGCGCTGCGCACGCTGACGAACGACGAAGCCGCCGCCGCCGGCGTTTGACACAACTGGCCGGCGCCCGCCGGTCCTGCCGGGAATCCAGATGCAGAAGATCGTGGTTGAAGGAGGCGTCCCGCTGCGGGGCGAAGTCACCATTTCCGGCGCCAAGAACGCGGTGTTGCCGATCCTGTGCGCCACGCTGCTGGCGGACGCGCCCGTGGTCATCACCAACGTGCCGCACCTGCATGACGTGGTCACGACCACGCGCCTGCTGGCCGGGCTCGGCGCAGGGATCACCATCGACCACGGCACGCTCGGCAGTGGGCGCGACAGTGCGGTCGAGGTCGATCCCACCACGGTCAACAGCCACGTGGCGCCGTACGAGCTGGTCAAGACCATGCGTGCGTCGGTGCTGGTGCTGGGGCCGCTGCTCGCGAAATACGGTGCGGCGGAAGTGTCCCTGCCCGGCGGCTGCGCGATCGGTTCGCGGCCCGTGGACCTGCACCTGAAGGCGATGGAGGCGCTGGGCGCGAAGGTGACCGTTGAGCACGGCTACATCCATGCGACGGTCGACGGCCGCCTGCGCGGCGGCCGCATCGTGTTCGACATGGTCAGCGTGGGTGCGACCGAGAACGCGCTGATGGCGGCTAGCCTCGCTGATGGAACCACCGTGATCGAGAACGCGGCGATGGAGCCGGAGATCGTCGACCTCGCCGATTGCCTGGTTGCGATGGGCGCGAGCATCCAGGGCGCCGGCACCCCGCGCATCGTGGTCGAGGGCGTGGAACGGCTGGGCGGCGCCACGCATGCGGTGCTGGCCGACCGCATCGAATGCGGCACATTCCTCGTCGCCGCGGCAATGACCGGCGGCGCGATCACGGTGCGCAACGCGCACCCGGCGTCGATGGACGCCGTGCTGCGCAAGCTCGAGCAGGCCGGTGCTGCGCTGGCCGTGGAGAGCGATCGCATCGGCATCGACATGCGGGGGAAGCGTCCGCGCGCGGTGGACATCGCCACCTCGCCGCACCCGGGGTTCCCGACCGACATGCAGGCGCAGTTCATGGCGATGGCCTGCATCGCCGACGGCACGTCCGTGGTGACGGAGACGATCTTCGAGAACCGCTTCATGCACGTGCAGGAACTGCAGCGCCTGGGCGCGGACATCCGCGTCGATGGCCACACGGCGATCGTACGTGGCGTGTCCACGCTGTCCGGTGCGGAAGTGATGGCAACCGACCTGCGTGCGTCGGCGTCACTGATCCTCGCGGGGCTGGTGGCCGATGGCCAGACCACCATCGACCGCATCTACCACCTCGACCGGGGTTACGAGAACATCGAGGAAAAGCTGTCAGGCCTCGGCGCGCGCATCCGCCGAATCGGCTGATCGGCGCGCGCATTCCCCTCGCGATGGGTCAGTTGATCGACTGCAGTCGCAGGTCCATCGTGCCGTCGCCGCCAGTCTTGCGGATGCGCACCGGCACCGGGTAGTCGGACGAGACCCACAACGCCAGTTCGTTCTCGCCGTCGTGGTTGACGACCTTGGTGGCCTGCACGGTCCTGCCACCGATCGTCATCGATTCCTTGCCGGCCACGGCGAATGACACGGGCTTGGCCTTGCCGTTGTCGACCATGCGGTAGCGCAAGGGCTTGCCGGCATTGAAATCACGCACGATGGCGAGGTCCATCAGCATCGCGTCCACGTCACCGGCCTGCAGGCGCACCGGGCCGGCGCGGTCCGGTTTGACGTTGCCGCCCCAGGTGGCCTGGCCGCTGCCCCAGTCATAGCTGGCGGTCTTGTTGGAATGCTTCACCAGCAATGCCGTGGTGTCCTGGCCGCTCACGGGACGCCACGTGCCGTTGGCCTCCTCGAAGACGGTGGTCTGCGTGGCCGAGCCCAGCGGGGCGCGCACCACCAGGCTGAACTTCCAGCGGTTGCCTGCCTGCGCCAGCGTCATGTTGCCGGTGCCGTCCATGCCCATGTAGCTGGTGCGGTAAGTGGCGTTGAACGGACGCAGCGCGGCAAGCGCCGGCAGCGTCGCGATGGCCAGGACCGTGACGGCGGCGATGCGGGCGAGGGGACGGAGTCGGTTGCGGGTCACTGGATCACCTTGTACTGGATGAGTTGGAGGTCGAGGGTGCCGATGTCGTTGTCGGTCTGGGTGATGCGGATCGGGGTGGGAACGCCTTCCGACACCCATACGGCCATGCCGTCACCACCGGCGGTGGTGCGGGTGACGGGCAAGGTCTGGTAGCCCGTCTCGCCGATGTTCACGACCTGCTGTTCGCTGCCCACGGCGTACTGCTGCAGGCGAGCCCGCCCGTTGTCGACCACGCGGTAATTGAGCGTGACCCCGGGGCGGGCATCGCGCACCACGGCCAGGTCGACCAGCAGCGCGCTGATGTCACCGGATTGCAGCGCCACCGGACCCTGGCGTGATTTCTTGATGTCGCCGGACCAGGTGGCCGAGCCCTTGGCCCAGTTGTAGATGCCCACGGACTTGCTGGTCGAGAACAGCGCATTGCGCACCGTGCTCTGCGTGACCGGGCGGAACTGGCCGCCGTCGGCGGTGAACACGGTGCTCTGCTGCAGGTTCAGTCCAGCGATGCCCGCAAGTCCTTGCGTTCCGCGGATACCGAGGTCGATCCGCCACTGGTTCCCCGACACGTTGACCACCTGCATCGAGGCCGTGCCGAGCGGGCTGCCGTTGCGCGAGACCGTGTAGGACGCCTGGAAGCCCTGCAGGGGTTGCGGGCCGCGCGTCAGGATCGAGGTGTCGGCGGACACGGCGGCTGGCGGCGCTGGCACGACCGGTGCCTGTTGCGCGAGCGCAAGCATGGGCAACGCGGACGCGAGCAGCAATCCAAGCGCGCACCGTTTGGCGAATGGCGTATTCATGTTGCCGGTGACTCTAGCTGGACCGGGGTAAATCCGGGATGACCGTCCAGCAGCAGGATGCCGTTGCGTTCAGCCAGACGTCCGGTCGCGATCCAGCGCAGGACTTCGACCAGCAGGACATGTTCCCGCGCCAGCACGCGCGCGCCAAGGCTGGGTGGCGTGTCGCCCGCACGCACCGGAACCACCACCTGGGCGATGACTTCGCCGGCATCCAGCTCAGGAATCACCCGATGCACGCTGGCGCCGTGTTCGGTGTCGCGGGCCTCCAGGGCACGGCGGTGCGTGTCCAGCCCACGATGGCGTGGAAGCAGCGACGGGTGGATGTTGAGCATGCGGCCGTTGAACGTGCCGATGAACCGATCGCCGAGGATGCGCATGTAACCCGCGCACAACACCCAATCCGGCCGGGTGGCCGTGATCGCGGCGGCCATCGCGTCTTCGAACGCATCCCGATCCGAGAAGTCGGAGGGACGGGCTGACCAGCGCAATGATTCGGGCACGCGCTGGAGGGCCTCGCTGCCGGGCCGGTCCGAGAACACGCCGGTCACGACGGCATCGAGCGAGCCATGGGCAATCGCATCGAGCACCGCCTGCAGGTTGCTGCCGCGGCCGGAGCACAGCACCGCCAGTCGCAGCGTCATCGCGATGTTCCGCCGCGGATGCGGGGATCGATCAACGCGTCAACCGATGCGCACGCGCGCATCGGGATCATCCGCACGCACGACCTGGCCGATGCGCCAGTGGCGCAGGCCCTCGACATCGAGGTCGGCTTCGATCGCGGCCACCGCCGACAGCGGCGCCACCAGCACGAAACCGATGCCGCAATTGAACGTGCGCCACATCTCCGCCGGCTCCACCGCGCCTTCGCGCTGCAGCCACTGGAATACCGGTGGCAAGGTCCAGCTGCCGGCATCGACGTCGAGGCCAAGCCCATCGGGAATGACGCGGATGATGTTCTCGGTCAGGCCACCACCCGTCACATGCGCCATCGCCGTAATGTCGTGCGCAGCCAGCAGCTTCAGCACGGGCTTCACGTACAGCGCCGTGGGGGCCATCAGCGCATCGATCAGTGGCGTGCCGTCGATGTCGAGATCGGCCGGGCGACCGGCGCGGTCGTAGATGCGGCGGATCAGCGAATACCCGTTGGAGTGCGGCCCGCTGGAGGCGATGCCGATCAGGACGTCGCCCTCGCGCACCTTGCTGCCGTCGAGCAGCTTCGATTTCTCCACCGCCGCCACGCAGAAACCTGCGAGATCGTATTCGCCCGGCGGGTACATGTCGGGCATCTCGGCGGTCTCGCCGCCGATCAGCGCGCAACCCGACAGCTCGCAGCCCCTGGCGATCCCGCCGACCACGGCGGCCGCGGTGTCGACATCGAGCTTGCCGGTGGCGAAGTAGTCGAGGAAGAACAGCGGCTCGGCACCCTGCACCAGCACGTCGTTCACGCACATGCCGACCAGGTCGATGCCGATGGTGTCGTGGCGCCCGAGTTCCTGCGCGAGTTTCAGCTTCGTCCCGACCCCATCGGTACCGGACACCAGCACGGGTTCTTGGTACTTGCCCGAGAGATCGAACAGCGCGCCGAAGCCGCCGAGCCCGCCCATCACCTCCGGGCGGACGGTGCGCTTCACCAGGGGCTTGATTCGCTCCACCAGCGCGTTGCCGGCATCGATATCCACCCCCGCGTCGCGATAGGTGAGGGGCTTGCTGGATTCGGAAGTCGGAGTGGCCACGCGGGGGTCCAATGGATTGGCCCACGCATTTTAACAAGTGCGGCCCGTGCGCAGGCCCGTGATGGACGGCCCCGCGCCGCTGGGGCACCATGGGGCCCCCTGGAGGCTCGGGATTCGTCCGGATGCGTGCAGCAATACGTGGTTGGTGCGCGATCGCGCTCATGCTGGTGGCCAGTGCCGCCATGGCCCAGCGCGTCGAGGGCGACCGTGCGGTGGCCAGTGGTGCGTATGCCGCGGAAGTCCCGGTCAACAACCAGACCCCCGGCCAACGCAGCAACGGCTTCGCGCGGGCCTTGCTCAAGGTGATCACCAACCTGACCGGCGACCGCAATCCGATCGCCAGGCCGGGCGTGGGCCCGGCCCTGCGCGGGGCCAGCACCTACGTCGATGGCTATGACTACCGCCAGGACGAAGGCACGTCGCCCAACGGCACACCCACCTTCACCACCACGCTGGTGGTGCGTTTCGATCCGAAGAAGGTCAACGACCTGGTCAGCGGCTCGGGGTTCGCCGTCTGGCCCACCCCGCGACCGAAGCCGGTGCTGTGGATGGCCATCGACGACGGCTCCGGACCGCGTCTCGTGGGCCTCGCGCAGAGCAGCGCGGCGCGCCCGGTGCTCGACCATGCGAAGGAGCGCGGTTACCGGCTGGGCCTGCCCACCGGGACGGCCGCGGAGCAGGCGATGGCCGGGGCGATCTGGCGCAGCGACGTGGCCGCGATCAGTCGCGCGTCGGCCACGTATTCACCGCCGATGCAACTCGTGGGCAAGCTCTACCGCGCCGGCGTGGGTTGGAAGGCCGACTGGATCTTCGTGGACAGCGGGCGCGTACTGGCCCGTTCGAGCACCGCGAACGCGGATGCGCGTCGCGCGATGGCCGGCGGTGCCGACATCGCCGCCGATGCCCTCATCCGCAAGTACGCGCGGCCGGGCAAGCCGGTGGCCCCGGCGACCCCAACCGCACCGAAACTCGGCGACACCACGATCACCCTGGTGGGTCTCAATGGCACGTCCGACTACCTGCGCGCGATCAACTACCTCGACGACCGTGCGGGTGTACGTCGCGTGGTCCCGGTGTCCGCCACGCCGGAACGCCTGGTGCTGCAGGTGACGGTCGAAGGTGGCGGGGATGCGCTGGCGAAGTCGCTGGCCGATGGCGGCGTGCTGGTGCCCGAGGCCGGGACTGACGGAACCTGGCGACTGAAATGACGGACGCGACGGTCCGGCGGTCGCTGGACCGCATCGCCCGGTTCTTCGGCCGGGTGCAATGGGCCGCGATCGCGGTCGCGTTGGTCTGGCTGCTGTGGCAGCTGTCCCCTGTGCTCATCCCGTTCGCCGTGGCCGCCCTGCTGGGTTGGCTTGGCGATCCATTGGCCGATCGCCTGCAGGCGCGGGGGCTCTCGCGCAACGCGGCCGTGGCCTTGGTGTTCGCGTTCATGTCAATTCTCGTGCTGGTCGCGTTGCTGGTGCTGGTGCCGATGATCGAGCGGCAGGTGGTCACGCTCATCGGTGCTTTGCCGAGGTATCGCGATTGGGTGATGCAGGTCGGGTTGCCCTGGGTCGAACGGCGCACGAACCTGCAGCTCGTCGCATGGTTCGACACGGACCGGTTCTTCGAACTTGTCCGCAGCCATTGGCAGCAGGCGGGCGGTTTTGCCGCCACCCTGTTGGCTTATGCCTCGAAATCCGGCTTCCTGGTGCTCGGGCTTGCCACCAACCTCGTGCTCATCCCGGTGCTCACGTTCTTCTTCCTGCGCGATTGGGACCTGCTGGTGGAGCGCGTGGCGCTGCTGATCCCGCGTGACGACATCGCCACCGTCTCCCGGCTGGCCTGCGAGGCCAGCGAAATCCTTCGCGAATTCCTGCGCGGCCAGCTGCTGGTGATGCTGATCCTCGGCGTGTTGTATGCCGTGGGCCTGCGCCTGGTGGGGCTCGAACTCGGCATCCTGATCGGCCTGCTGGCCGGAGTGTTCACCTTCGTGCCCTACCTGGGCCCGGCGACGGTGGTGATCCTGGGCAGCATCGCCGCCCTGGTGCAGTACGGCGACTGGCCGCACATCGCTGGCGTACTCGCGGTATTCGCGGTGGGCCAGGTGATCGAAAGCTACTGGCTCACGCCCAAGCTCGTGGGTGATCGCATCGGCCTGCATCCGGCGGCGGTGATCTTCGCGGTGATGGCCGGGGGGCAGCTGTTCGGCTTCCTCGGCATGCTGCTCGCCTTGCCGGTGGCTGCGGTCGCGAACGTGCTGCTGCGCTTCGCGCGTGAACGCTACACGCAGAGCCGCATGTATGCCGGGGCGCATGCGGGTGAGGTATCGATGATCGTCACCCCTGAATTGACGACGCATCCGGTGCCGCCCCACGACGCATGAGTACCGCGACGCCGCAGTTGCCGCTGGCCCTTGGCAGCTCGCCGGACCAGCGGATCGAGACCTACCTGCATGCCGCGAGCGGCGTGCTCGAAGCATTGCGAACCGCCGCGGAGACGTCGGCCGGCGAGGCGCTGTGCGTGTCCGGTCCGGCGGGGTCGGGCAAGACCCACCTGCTGCTTGCCACCGCGGCGCACGCGCGGGAGGCCGGGCGACGCAGCGCGTATGTCGCACTGGGCCAGGCCGCAGGCGCGCTTGCGCAGGTGCTGCCGATGTTCGAAGGGCACGACATCGTCGCGCTGGACGGCGTGGATGCGGTTGCCGGCCATGCGGCGGATGCCGCCGCACTGTTCCACTTGCACAACGCACTGCGCGATTCCGGCGCGGTGCCGGTCTATTCGATGGGCGCCCCGTTGGACGCCACGCGATGGGCATTGCCCGACCTGCGCTCGCGCGTGGCACAGGCCACGCAATTGAAGCTGCGCGCGCTGGACGATGCCGGCCGCGCGGACGTGCTGTCCGCACGCGCCCGCCGCCGTGGCCTGCAGGTCAACGACGCGGCGATCGAATGGATGCTGAAACGCACCGACCGCGACCTCGGCTCGCTCACGGCACTGCTCGACCGGTTGGACCGGGCATCGCTGGCGGCGCAACGTCGCGTGACGGTGCCGTTCCTGCGGGACGTGCTGCGCGATACCGATTAGGCGTCGCGCAGCCGCGCATCCAGTTCGGCCAGCCGCTGCGGCGTGCCGACGTCGGTCCACGCGCCGGGGTGGTGCTGGCCGGTCACCGCCCCACGCGCCATGGCGGCACGCAACAACGGTGCCAGCTTGAAGCGCGCTGGCGTGGCGTCGACGCCCGGGACATCGCCGACCACGTCGCGCCAGCCATCGAACAGGCGAGGGCGATACACGCCGATGCCGGCGAACGTCAGTTTCGACGTGCCGTCGGAATGCACCTGGCCGGCGGCATCCAGCGCGAAGTCGCCTGCGGGGTGCTGCGGCGGGTTGTCCACGAGCACCAGGTGCGCCTCGCCAGTCGGTACTGCAGGCAACGCCGTGAAATCCACGTCGCACCAGATGTCGCCGTTGACCGCGAGGAACGGCGCATCGGGTTCGGCCCCGGCAAGCAGGTCCAGCGCATTCCACATACCCCCTCCGGTTTCGAGGGGCGTCGTGCCTTCGTGGCGGTAGTGCAGCCGCACGTCCCAGCGTGCGCCATCGCCCAGCGCAGGTTCGAAGCGGTCGGCCAGCCACGAGATGTTGATCGCGATGTCGCGGATGCCCGCTGCGGCGAGGCGCTCGATGTGCCACACGATCAGCGGCTTGCCGCCGACTTCAAGCAGCGGCTTCGGCGTGGTGTCGGTCAGCGGGCGCATGCGCTCGCCCAGGCCTGCGGCGAGGATCAGGGCCTTCATCGCACGAACCTCATGCGGGTGCGTCGTGCTGTTCGGCCACGCGCGCGGCCATCGCCGGTTTCACGCGCTCGTCGATAAAGCGTGCGAGCGGCGCGAGGGCCGGATGGCGCGGCAGCGCTTCGTCGAGGTAATCGAAGAAGCGCGGCACGTCGGTCAGGTATTTCGGCTTGTGGTCGCGGTAGTTGAGTCGCGCGAAGATGCCGATCACCTTCAGGTGGCGCTGGATGCCGATGAGGTCGGCATCGCGCAGGAATCGCTCCAGCGGAGGCACGGGCAGTCCAGCGGCCAGTGCGCGTGCGTGGTAGCCGCGCAGCCAGCCCTGCACGCGTTCGGCCGGCCAGCTGAGGAAGGCATCCTTGAACAGGCTCAGCGCGTCGTACGCGATCGGGCCGCTGACGGCGTCCTGGAAATCCAGTACCGCGGGACCGTCGTCGGCCTGCATCAGGTTGCGTGGCATGAAGTCGCGATGCACCAGCACCTGCGGCTGCGCGAGCGCGGCATCGATCAGGTGACGGTACGCGCCATCCAGCGCCTCCATCGCATCGCAGTCGAGTGCGAGCCCGAGGTGCCGGCCGCAGAACCACTCGTCGAACAGGCGCAGCTCGCGCGCGAGCATGGCTTCGTCATACGCGGGCAGGTTTGGCGGCGGCGTGATCGCCTGCAGCTTCAGCAGTTGCGCGACGGCACCATCGAACAGTGCATCGGCATTGTCGTCGTGGATGTCGTGCAGGAACGTGGTGGTGCCGAGGTCCTCAAGCAGCAGGAACCCCAGCGCTTCGTCGCGCGCGAGCACGCGCGGCACGCGAACGCCGCCGCCGGCGAGCACGTCGTGCATGCGCAGCCAGGGACGCACGTCTTCCTTGTCCGGTGGCGAGTCCATGACGATCCGCGTGGGTTCGAAGCCGGTCGTGCGCCAGTAGCTGCGGAACCCGGCATCGGTGGAGGCGCGTTCCAGCCCCGCGGTGGCATCGACCAGCGCACCACGTGCCCAGTCGAGGCGTTGGTTCGCGCGGGCGGGGCTGTCGGCGGGGGCGGGCATCGGCTGGGTCATGCATGGATCCGTGGGGTGGAAACGACGACACCCCGGCGCGCGGGGTGTCGAAGGAGAGGCATCGGGCCGGTCAGGGCGCGACGCGCGGCTTGCGCACCATCTCGTAGATGAAGAGCAGGATGATCGCTGCGACGAGGGCGACGACCCACGTCAGGATGCGGCTGGAGATGCCCAGCGCACCGGCGATCCAGCCACCGGCGACCGCACCGAGGATGCCGAGGATGATCGTCAGGATCCAACCCATCGGATCCGCACCGGGCTTGATCGCCCGCGCGAGGATGCCGATGACCGCACCGCCTACCAGGTATCCGAGAATGCCACTGAACATCGAGGGACTCCTTGACTCAACAGATGGGGAGGAAATTGCGCTTGCGCCCCGATCTTATACCGGGTTCAGCAGCAACCGTGGTCGCCCTGGCGCTGGCCGGAATCCGCCGCCACGGCGGAGCCCGTGGTCTCCCCGCGCAGGCTGGCTTGATGGTGCGCTGCGACAACGCCGGCCACGCAGGCGGTGAGCTTCTTGCCCATGGGGATGTGCAGGAACTCGTTCGGGCCATGGGCGTTGGAATGCGGGCCCAGCACGCCGGTGATCATGAACTGCGCGCCGGGGAACTTCTCGCCGAGCATGCCCATGAACGGGATGGTGCCGCCTTCGCCCATGTACATCGCCGGCTTGCCGAAGGCCGCCTGGCTGGCAGCGTCGATCGCCTGTTCCAGCCACGGCGCCATTGCCGGTGCGTTCCAGCCACTGGATGACTTCTCCAGTTCGAATGTCACCTTCGCGCCGTTCGGCGGATCTTTCAGCAGCGTGTCGCGCAGGAGCTTGCCGCCCGCATCGCCATCCAGGGTGGGCGGGATGCGCATCGACAGCTTGACCGCGGTGAAAGGGCGCAGCACGTTGCCTGCGGATTCCAGTGGCGGCATGCCTGCCACGCCGGTCACCGACAACGCCGGACGCCACGTGCGGTTGAGCACCAGCTCGGTGCGGTCATTCACCATTGGTGTCATGCCGGGCAGGAAGGGGAACTTGTCGAAGACTTCATCGCCCAGCACGTCGGCCACCTTGTGCGCCTGGGTGATGCGTGCGGCCGGGATCTCCACGTGCAGGCCGTCCAGCGTCACGCGGCCAGTGGTCTCGTCCTCCACGCGGTCGATCAACTGGCGTACGAGGCGGAAGCTTGAAGGCACGATGCCCGACGCATCGCCGGAGTGCACGCCTTCGGTCAGCACGTCCACGCGCAGGTTGCCGCCCGCCAGGCCGCGCAGCGAGGTGGTGCACCACAGCTGCTCGTAGTTGCCGCAGCCCGAATCCAGGCACACCACCAGCGACGGCTTGCCGATGCGCGAGGCCAGGTGATCGACATAGGCGGGCAGGTCGTTGCTGCCGGACTCCTCGCAGGCTTCGATCAGCACCACGCAGCGCGCGTAGGGCAGGTCCTGCTCACGCAGCGCCAACAGCGCCGCCAGCGATCCGAAGATCGCGTAACCGTCGTCCGCGCCACCGCGCCCGTACAGCTTGTCGCCCCTGAGCACCGGCGTCCACGGATCCAGTCCCTCATCCCAGCCGGTCATCTCCGGCTGCTTGTCCAGGTGGCCATACAGCAGCACGCAGTCGTCGCCGCTGGCTTCGCCATGCGCGGGGACATCGATGAGGATCAGCGGCGTGCGGCCCTCCAGGCGCACCACCTCGACCGTGGCGTCCAGCGCAGCCGCCTTGCCACGGGCCCAGGCTTCCATCAGCGCCACGGCCTGGTCCATGTACCCGTGCGCCACCCAGTCGGCATCGAACATCGGCGACTTGTTGGGGATGCGGATGTAGTCCATCAGCTGCGGGACGATCTCGGCATCCCACAGGCCATCGATGAACGTGCGGGCGCGTGCGGTATCCATGGCGAGTCCTTGCTGCGGTGCGAAACGGCAAGTTTAACGCCGGGGCCGTGTAGGCCTTTTCCTACACCCCGCAGCGCCTGCGGACGACAGACGTGGCGCGGTTGCCGCACCAGACTTGGCCGGTGGCATTGGAGGAGGCGCACGTGGCGCGACGATTGCACTGGACCTGGAGTTCGCTGGCCGTAGCGCTGCTGCTGTGTTTCGCGCCCGCGGCCTGGGCCGCCGGACCGGTCGCCGCCGCAGCGGGCTCGCCCGGGGCGGTGGATATCAATACCGCCGATGCCGCCACGCTGGACCGGGCGCTGTTGAACGTCGGGCCCGCGAAAGCCGCGGCGATCGTCGCGTGGCGCGAGGCCAACGGACCCTTCCGGCGCATCGAGGACCTGGCGGAAGTGAAGGGCATCGGCCCTCGCACGCTGGAGCGCAATGCCGGACGCATCGTGGTGGGGACCGCGACGCGCCCGAAGTGATGTGACCGGGCCAAGGACTGGCGCGTGAGGGAGTCCGGGCCTGGACGGCACGGGAACCACGGATGGGAGGACACGGACGTTGCCGTCCGGTTGCGCGGGGAGGCGCAGCCGGGCGGCCTTTTGCGTGCGCACTACACTGCACGGATGACGGGTAGTGAACCCCACATCATCCGTGCCTCCGCGCTGGTTGCGGAGCCTTGGCGCAACGGGCTCGGCATCACCCGCGAAGTCGCGCGCAGCCCGCAGGACGCGGCGCACTGGGACTGGCGGGTGTCGATTGCAGACGTCGAGGCGACCGCGCCGTTCTCGGCATTCCCCGGCATCGATCGCGAGCTCGTGCTGCTCGAGGGCGGGGGACTGCGCCTCGCGTTCGACGATGGCCGGACCGAGGTGCTGGACGCGCCCGGCATGGCTGCGCGATTCGCGGGCGAAGCGGGGTTGACCGGTGAGCCCGTGGACGGCGCCACCCGCGATTTCAACGTGATGTGGCGACGCGACCGGCTGGAGGCGCTGGTGATCGCGCGCCCGCTGGTGGGATCGATGCTGATGGTCATCGCACCCGGCGAGGACTGGCTGCTGCATGTCGCCTCCGGCCAGGCGCAACTGCTGGACGAGGAGCTGCTGCTGGAGCGTGGCGACACCGCGCTCTGGCGCTGCGAACCACAGGGCCGGCATTCCCGCATCGCGGGTGCGGGGCTTGCCCTGCTGGTGCGCTTACGCGAACGCAAGCGCGATGCCTGAAGCGGCGACGGCACCCGCAAGCGCGAACACACTGAGCAGCATCTGCCGCGGCGTGCGACCGCGGGCCCACATCCACAACCCGCTCAAGCCGAGCAGCACCATCGCGATGGCATAGCTGTCGACCAGCCACGACCACAACCTGCTGCCGCCGACGCCCTTGTGCAGGCGGCCGAACACCGCCAGCGTGGAGTTACGCGTGCGCTTGAGCTGCAGGTCGGTTGCGCCGACGGTGTATTCGGCGGTCCAGGCATTGCGTGCACTGCCACCGGACAGCGTCCATCTGGCCGGACCCTTCGTGACCTCGTCCGGGCGCGGCGTGCGGATGTTCCAGGCATCCAGGTGCCGGCTTTCGCGCAGCCACGTCGACAGTGCCTCCGGCGAGGCACGCGCTACGTCCGGAACAGCGATGCGTGCGCGGCCGAGCTCTTCGGACGTGCCCTGTGGCCATGCATTCGCACCCATGCGGTGGTTGAGCATGAGTCCGGTGAACCCGAACAGGATCGCGGCGATGGCGCCCCACGCGCCAATCCACAGGTGCAGCTGGCGGATGGTCCGATGGGTGTTCGTGGGACGGCTTGCGCGGGTGGCCATGTCAGAAGGACACCCGTGCCGTCAGCATCACGCCGCGGGGCGCGCCCGGGCTGATGTTGTTGTTGCTGTTCGCGCTCGCGAAGTAGGTGGTGTCGAACAGGTTTTCCACGTTGAGCTGGAGCTGCAGCGTGGGGTTGACCGTCCAGTAGGCCGCGGCATCCCAGCGCACGAACCCG
>Ga0208126_1000023_pt1 | contig 17079 bp, 19 predicted proteins | sample SoimicmetaGmgHAA_FD_188334 | JGI IMG/M metagenome (GOLD analysis project Ga0208126, IMG submission 188334) | Soil and rhizosphere microbial communities from Laval, Canada - mgHAA (SPAdes) (version 2) | ecosystem: Environmental > Terrestrial > Deep subsurface > Rock core/Sediment | place: Laval... | reverse complement strand
GACGATGAAGCACCTGTTCGCCAACCGGCGCAATGTGTTCGGCGTGGAGCAGGCGGTGGTATCGATGTTGTCCGGCGACGTCTTCGACGATGCGCGCCCGGTGTTGCGTCGTCTGCGGATCTTCCGGGCGATCTATGCGCTGGCGTCGCTGCGCATGGGCGGCATGGCGCTGGCGAGCTGGCGCCGCCGTCGCCGGCAGGTCAAGGTGGAACTGCGCGAGGAAACCCTGCAGCAGGACACCGCGTAATGGAGCAACGCATGGACGCGCACGCCACGCTGCACGTGGACTACATCGATGCGGCAACCCCGGACGTGTCCCTCGATTCGGATTCGACGCTGGCGGTGATCGGGTTTGCGGGACACCCCGCGACGCATGCCGATCCACGCTACCTGCGCGTGCCGTTGCGGCCGCATGGCACCGCCCCGCTGGAAGTGTGGCGGGCGAATGCGCCCGTGCGGCATGGCCGCGACGGCGGCATCGCGTGGTCCACCGACGGCCATCTCTCGTTCGGCGTGATCGAGATGGACGAGCGCGCGCTGGGCGTGGCCGCGACCGCGGAAGCCATCTATCGACAGCTGCTCGCGCATGTGCGCGACAGCGGCACGCCGCACCTGCTGCGCATCTGGAACTACCTGGATGCGATCACCTCGGGCAATGGCGATCTTGAACGCTACCGCCAGTTCTGCGTGGGCCGCGCGCGCGGCCTGGGTGACTTCGATCTCCAGGCGCTGCCCGCCGCCACCGCGATCGGCCGCTGCGACGATGCCCGCATCCAGCAGGTGTACTGGCTGTCATCGCGCCAGCCGGGCACGCCGGTGGAAAACCCGCGCCAGGTCAGCGCCTACCACTACCCGCGCCAGTACGGCCCGCAACCGCCGAGCTTCGCGCGCGCGATGCTGCCGCCCGCGGGCAGCGCGATGCCCCTGCTGCTGTCCGGCACCGCCGCGGTGGTGGGTCACGAATCAGTGCATGCCGGCCAACTGGTCGCGCAGGTGGAAGAAACCTTCGCCAATTTCGATGCGTTGATCGGGGCCGCGCGTGCGATCGCGCCGCAACTGCCGGCCACGTTCGGCCCGGCGACGCGGCTCAAGGTCTATGTCCGCGATGCACACGACCTGGACCTGGTCGCCGATACCCTGCAGCGCCTGCTGGGCGATACCGTGCCGCGGATCGTCCTGCATGCGGCCATCTGCCGCAGCGAGCTGGCCGTGGAGATCGACGGCGTCCACGGCTGAACGGGCCTGCGGGCCCCCGGCGTAGAATGGGCGGCATGAGCTATCCCCTCGTGCGCCCGCGGCGGATGCGCCGTGATGACTTCTCGCGCCGGCTGATGCGCGAGCACGTGCTGACCGCGAACGACCTGATCCTGCCCGTGTTCGTGCACGAAGCGACAGGCCGCGCGCCCGTGGCCTCGATGCCTGGCGTGGAACGGCTGTCGATCGACGAACTGCTGAAAGTCGGCGAGCAGGCGCTGGAACTCGGCGTGCCGGTGCTCGACCTGTTCGGCGTGCCGGACCCTGCGGTAAAGACCGCCGACGGCCGCGTCGCCTGGGACGAGGATGGCATCATCCCGCGCGCCATCCGCGCACTGAAGTCGCGCTTCCCGGAACTCGGGGTGATGACCGACCAGGCACTGGACCCGTACACCACGCACGGGCAGGACGGCCTGATCGACGACAGCGGCTACATCCTCAACGACGAAACCATCGAGGCGCTGGTGAAGCAGTCACTCGCGCATGCGGCGGCCGGCGCGGACATCCTGTCCCCCAGCGACATGATGGACGGCCGCATCGGCGTGATCCGCAAGGCGCTGGAAGACGCGGGTTACATCCATACCCGCATCATGGCCTACAGCGCCAAGTACGCCAGCGCGTTCTACGGCCCGTTCCGCAGTGCGGTCGGCAGCGCCGGCAACCTCGGCAAGGGCAACAAGTACACCTACCAGATGGATCCGGCGAACGCCGACGAGGCGCTGCATGAAGTCGGCCTTGACCTCGCGGAAGGCGCCGACATGGTGATGGTGAAACCCGGCCTGCCGTACCTGGACGTGCTCTACCGCGTGAAGCAGCAGTTCAAGCGCCCGACCTACGCGTACCAGGTCAGTGGCGAGTACGCGATGATCAAGGCGGCGGCGCAGAACGGCTGGATCGACGAGAAGATGGTGGCGATGGAAGCGCTGGTGGCGTTCAAGCGCGCCGGTGCCGACGGCATCCTCACCTACTTCGCACTCGACGCCGCGCGCTGGCTGCGCGCCGGCTGACGCACCACGCATGGCCGTCCCCCACTACGCCGTCTTCGGCAGCCCGGTCGCGCACTCGCTGTCGCCGCGCATCCATGCCGCGTTCGCGCGGCAATGCGGCATCGCGCTGATCTACGTGCCGCTCGACACGGCCGAGGTGGGCTTTGCCGCCACCTTCGAGCGCTTCGCCGCAGCCGGGGGCATCGGCGCGAATGTCACCGCACCCGACAAGGCCGCCGCCGCATCCGTGTGCGCGCGCCTGAGCTCACGCGCGCAACGGGCGGGCGTGGTCAATACCCTCGCACTCACGCCCACCGGCTGGCAGGGCGACACCACCGACGGGATCGGCCTGGTGCGCGACCTGCGCGAACGCCGCGACCTCGGCCTGTACCAGGCCCGCGTGCTGCTCGTGGGTGCGGGTGGCGCGGCACGCAGCGTGGCGCCAGCCCTGCTGGATGCCGATATCGCGCAACTGGTCGTGGCCAACCGCACGCGCGCGACGGCCTACGACCTGATCGATGCCCTCGATGCCGCCGATCGCGTACGGGCCTGCACCACCGACGAAGTCGCGTCGCAGGGCGCGTTCGACCTGGTCATCCACGCCGCCACGCCCGCCGATGACGGCGCGCAACCCGATTTGCCGGGATCGATCCTCGCCGACGGCGCCACCGTCGTCGACCTCAACTACGGCGCGCGTGCGTTGCCGATGCTGGCCTGGGCCGCGCGGAACGGCTGCGCGCGTGCGTTCGATGGCCTCGGCATGCTGGTGGAGCAGGCGGCGGAAAGTTTCGAGCTGTGGCACGGCATGCGCCCGGACACCGATCCGGTGTACGCGCAGCTGCGCCTGTCAGGGCGCACCGCAACCGGCGCGTGACACCCCTCAACCGGCGCGCGGCACGCCGGTGAGGTATTCGTCCTTCAGCTTCACGTAGTGCCCGGCGGAATAGAACAGCGCTTCGATCTCCGCATCGGACAGCGTGCGCGCGAACTTCGCCGGCGCACCCAGCCACATCTCGCCGCGGCCCACCACCTTGCCCGGTGCAAGCAACGCATTCGCGCCGAGGAAGCCGTGCTGCTGCACCACCGCGCCATCCAGCACCGTCGAGCCCATGCCGATGAGGCACGCGTCCTCGATACGGCAGGCGTGCACGATCGCCTTGTGGCCGATGGTGACGTCGCTGCCGATCACTGTCGCGAACCCGCCCAGCTTCGCGTGCGGACCGTCATGGCTGACGTGGATCACCGTGCCGTCCTGGATGTTGGTGCGGTCGCCGATGCGGATGAAATTCACGTCGCCGCGGATCACCGTGAAGGGCCACACCGACACGTCGTCACCCAGCACCACGTCACCGATCACGCGCGCGGATTCATCGATGTACACGCGCTCGCCGAGCACGGGCGCATGGCCGAGATAGGGGCGGACGGTGGGTGCGGTCACGGCGTGAACCCGTGGAAGGCGGCGATGGTGCGGTCGATGGCCGCGTCACTGATGTCGAGGTGCGTGACCAGCCGCACCGACGGCAGGTAGCCGATGGATGCGCGGATGCCGTGCGCATCCAGATGCGTGCGCAAGGCGTCCAGCCGCTCCTTCGGCACCTCGAAGAACACCATGTTGGTGTGCTGCCCCAGCACGTTCACGGTGCCCGCCTGGCGCAACCCGTCGGCCAGCCGCGCGGCGCGGGCATGGTCGTCTGCCAGCCTATCCACGTGGTGGTCGAGCGCATGCAGGCACGCCGCCGCCAGCATTCCCGCCTGGCGCATGCCACCGCCGCAGACCTTGCGCCACCGGCGCGCGCGATCGATCAGCGTGTTCGAGCCCGCGAGCACGGAACCCACCGGTGCGCCGAGCCCTTTCGAGAAGCACACCGACACACTGGCGAAATGCCGTGTGATCGCCGAGGCCGGGACACCCAACCCGACGGCCGCGTTGTACAGGCGCGCGCCATCGAGGTGCAGCCCAAGGCCACGGCGATCGCACAATGCACGTGCCTGCGCGAGGTAATCCATCGGCAGCGCCTGGCCCATCCAGGTGTCCTCGAGGCACAGCAGCTTCGTGCGCGCGAAATGCGGATCCACCGGCTTGATCGCCGCCTCGACCACCTTCAGCGGCAACGTGCCATCTGAAGCCTGCGGGATCGGCTGCGGCTGGATCGATCCCAGCACCGCCGCACCACCGCCTTCGAACTTGTAGGTGTGCGCGTCCATGCCGACGATGTATTCGTCGCCGCGCTCGCAATGCGCGAGCAGCCCACACAGGTTCGACTGCGTGCCGCTGGGCAGGAACAGCGCCGCCTCGAAGCCGAGGTCTGCAGCCACGCGTTCCTGCAGCGCATTGACCGTGGGATCCTCGCCATAGACGTCGTCACCGACGGGCGCGCGCAGCATCGCCTCGCGCATGGCCAGGGTCGGGGTGGTGACGGTGTCGCTGCGCAGGTCGATCGTTTCCATGCGGCATGATGCCACCGACCGATCCGTCAGGCGGCGTCCAGGACCTTCAGCAACGCCTTGGCGGCGGGTTCGGACGACGCCGGATTCTGGCCGGTGATCAACAGGCCATCGGTGACCACGTGCGGCTGCCAGTCATTGGCCTTGCTGTAGTTGCCGCCGTTCTTTTTCAGCATCTCTTCGACCAGGAACGGCACCACGGTGGTCAGCTCGACGGCGTCTTCCTCGGTATTGGTGAATCCGGTGACCGATTTGCCCTGGACCAGGGGCCTGCCATCGGCCGCCTTCGCGTGGCGCAGCACGCCGGGTGCGTGGCACACCGCGGCGACCGGCTTGCCTGCGGACAACGTGGCTTCAATCAATGCGATCGATGTGGGGTCTTCGGCCAGGTCCCACAGCGGACCGTGGCCCCCGGGGTAAAACACGGCGTCGAAGTCGGCAGCCGAGACATCCTTCAGCGTCTGCGTGCTCGCCAGCACGGCCTGCGCCGCCGGGTCGTCCTTGAAACGGCGCGTGGCATCGGTCTGCGCCGACGGATCGTCGCTCTTGGGATCCAGCGGTGGCTGTCCCCCATGCGGCGAGGCCACCGTGATCTGCGCTCCGGCGTCCTTGAACACGTAGTAGGGCGCGGCGAATTCTTCCAGCCAGAAGCCCGTCTTCTTGCCGGTATCGCCGAGTGTGTCGTGCGAGGTCAGAACCATCAGGATTTTCATCGGACACCTTCGTTGGGTACGGAAGGGGGCAAGCGGTTTTGCCGGTGTTCCGGTTGTACTCGGATGCTCCGGCGCGCGCTAGTCTTGAGCGACCGCCTTCGCACGCCATGCCTATTCATGAAAATCGCCAGCTGGAACGTGAACTCCCTCAACGTCCGCCTGCCGCACTTGCTGCAGTGGCTGGACGAGGCGCGACCCGACGTGGTGGCGCTGCAGGAAACCAAGATGGAGGACGCGAAGTTCCCCGCCGAAGCGCTGGAAGCCGCGGGCTACTGGTCGGTGTTCTCCGGCCAGAAGACCTACAACGGCGTGGCGATCCTGGCGCGCGGGCAGGCGCTGCACGACGTGCAGGCCGGCATTCCCGGGTTCGAGGATCCGCAGAAGCGCGTGCTGGCCGCCACCGTCAACGGCGTGCGCATCGTGGATGTGTACGTGGTGAATGGCGAATCGGTGGGCAGCGCCAAGTTCGAATACAAATTGCGCTGGATCGAGGCGTTGCGCGGCTTCCTCCTGGATGAGCTGTCACGTCATCCGGAGCTGGTGGTGCTGGGCGATTTCAACATCGCGCCGGACGACCGCGACGTGCACGATCCCAAGCGCTGGCGCGAGAAGATCCTGTGCTCCACGCCGGAGCGCGAGGCCCTTGGCACCCTGACCAACCTGGACCTGCACGATGCGTTCCGCCTGCACCACGAGGACGGCGGCCACTTCAGCTGGTGGGACTACCGCCTGGCCGCGTTCCAGCGCGGCTGGGGCTTGCGCATCGATCTGCTGCTGGTCTCGGCGGGGTTGCGGGGTCGGGTGGCCGAGTCCGGCATCGACCTCGCCCCACGGACGTGGGAGCGGCCGAGCGACCACACACCGGTGTGGCTGCGGCTGGACGCCTGAGGGCATCCCAAAAGAAAAGGCCCGGCAGTGCCGGGCCTTTTTGTTACCACCGGCGTTGCTCAGCGAGCGCGGCCACGGGTCACGAGGTTCACGATCAGCAGCAGTACCACGGCGCCGATCAGCGCGGTGATCAGGTAACCGATCGTGCCACCGAAGTTCAGGCCCACCATCGGCAGCAGGAAGCCACCGAGGAAACCGCCGATGATGCCCACGATCACGTTCAGCAGGACGCCCTGCTGCCCGTCGCGGCGCATCATGATGCTCGCGAGCCAGCCCGCGATACCGCCCACAATCAGCATGATGATGAAGTTCATGGATTTGCCCCTTCTTTTTGTCAGGTTGGATTTCGAGTCCCCCAATGGGGGCGGGGCCAGTGTCTGCACGGGTGCGTGATGGAGGTGTCACGGGCCGGGGCCCTTCCCGAATGCCCGTTCAAGAACGTCAACGCGGCGTCTAGGGCCGGGCCAGCAAGGCTTCAAGGGCGGCCCGGGGAAGCTTGCCGGTCTCGTTGCGGGGCAGCTGCGGCACGCGAATGATGCGGCGCGGCACGAATACGGGATCTGTTGCAGTGCGGAATGCCTCGAGGACCGCCGCATCCGCCAGCGTGGGGTCCGCCTCGATGATGGCGACCAGGCGTCGCGTCCCCGAGGCATCCGCCTGCAGGCCCTGGACCACCACGCCATCGCGCACGCCGGGAATGGCCTGCAGGATGCGACCCAGGTCGCCCAACGAGGCGCGCTTGCCGGCGATCTCCAGCAGGTCCGCATGGCGGCCCCGCAGTTCGAAACGACGGCCTGCATCGTCCAGCTCGACGATGTCGGCCAGCTGCACGGGCGCAACGAGCGACACCCGCTCGACGGTGGTGCCTTCGGCGCCGGGCACCAGCGTCACGCCGGGATAGAGCGTCCACGCCTGCTCGATGGCCGTGCGGCGCCGCGCGATCACGCAGGTCTCGGTGGAACCGAACAGCTCGCGCACTTCACCCCCGAACCGCTGTTCCGCCGTGCGCGCGAGTTCCGGCGGCAAGGGGGCGGTCGCGGTGAGGATGGCGGCAAGCGGCGGCAACTCCACCCCCGACTCCACCACCGCGCGCAGGTGCACGGGCGTGGTCACCAGGATGCGGGGCGCGGGAACCTCGCGCAGGGCGGCGGCGATGTCGTGCGGAAAGAACGGCCGGCCGGCATGCACGGCCACCGGGCCCAGCAACGGCAGCAGCACCGACATCTCCATGCCGTACATGTGTTGCGGCGGAACGGTGGCCACGACCGATGCGATGGCATCGCCGTCCCAGAGATCGTGCAGCGCCTCGATGTTCTGCGCGGTGCTCGCGCGCACGCTGCCCCACGTCTTCGGGTTGGCGCCGGGCACCCCGGTACTTCCCGACGTGAACCCGATGGCGACCACCATCGCGTCATCGATCGCCGGCATGGCACCCGGCACTTCGGCCATCACGTCGGCCAGGTACACATCGGCCGCCAACTTCGTGCCGGCATCCCCGATGAGATACGTGCTGGGGTAGCGCGTGCGGATGTCGACGATGGTTTCCGGTGCGCGCGAGGGCGGCAACAGCGTGGTCTGGCCGCGCACCGCGGCCGCGCAGAACGCGACAAGGAACCGGTCGCGGGACTCGCACAGGTTGATGGCGTGGCGCGCTTCCGGCAGCGTGGCGGCAAGTGCACGCACGCGTGCCGCGAACCGGCCGAGCGTGCACGCATGGCCGGTTCCCAGCAGCAGCGGACGGTCGTCGTCGCCGCTGGCCATCGGCGTTGCGGAGGTGGTGGTCATGGCCGGATCCCCATCGGCATAGCTTACGCTGCGCGCGTGCCCGACCTGCCCGCCAGTCCGCCTGCAAATCCACCGGCCACCGCCTGGATGGCGCGCGATCCGTCGCGTCCAGCGGAAGCGCAGGCACGCGAGTGGCTGGCGGCGCAACTCAATGCAGGTATCGCCCTGCCACTGCAGCGCGATGCGCGCGGTCGTCCGCACCTGGCCGCGCCGTTCGATGCATTCGACGCCAGCTGGAGCCACAGTGGCAAGCACCTGTTGGTTGCGCTGGCACGCGGTGCACGCGTGGGCGTGGACGTGGAGTGGGTGCAGCCCAAGCGTCGCCTGCGGGCCATTGCCGAACGCTACTTCACCGTGGCCGAGCAGGCGTGGCTGGAGGCATCCCGTGATCCAGTGACGGCGTTCCATCGCCTGTGGTGTGCGAAGGAGGCGGTGCTCAAGGCCCACGGGCACGGATTGGCCTTTGGACTCGACCGGCTGGAATTCACGGAAGCAGCCACCGGCGCGCTGCAGTTGACGACCGCCGATCCGGACCTCGGCAAGGCCACCGCATGGCGGTTGCGCGAATGGGTTCCCGAGCCCGGCTACCGCGCGGCGCTGGCGTGGCGGCCCCGCGACTGACCATACTTTGCACATGCCGCTCTCACCCGACATCGCCGCGCAGCAGGCGCCACTGGATTCCGGCCTCGCCATGCTGGGTCTCGACGCCGCCGCGCTGGCCCCGCCGCTGCTGGCCTACCTCGACCTGCTGGCGCGCTGGAACCGCACCTACAACCTGACCGCCATCCGCGACCCGGCGGAGATGGTGCCGAAGCACCTGCTCGATTCGTTGGCGATGCACGCGTTCCTCGCGCCCGGACCCCTGGCGGACCTCGGCACCGGTCCCGGCCTGCCCGGCATCCCGCTGGCCATGGCACGGCCGGACGTGCAGGTCACGCTGGTGGAAAGCAACGGCAAGAAGGCGCGCTTCCTGCGCGAAGCGGTGCGCACCCTGGGCCTGCCGAACGCACGGGTGGCCGAATCCCGCGCGGAGGCGCTCGATGAACCCGGCGCGTACCGGCAGATCACCGCCCGTGCTCTGGCCACGCTGACCGGCATCCTGGACGTGGGCGGGCATCTGCTCGCGCCTGATGGGGTGCTGCTGGCGATGAAAGCCGCGACCACGGATGACGAGGGCGCGGTGCTGCCGTCCGGTTGGACAGTGCAGGCGGTGCATCCGTTGCTGGTGCCGGGGCTGGATGCGCGTCGCGAGCTCGTGGTCGTGGGGCGCGCGTTGTCCTGAACCCATGTCCCGCGTCGGCGGCATAATGCCTGTCCGGCCGCGGACGCGGCAGCCCCGAGTTCCGCATGGCCCGCATCATCGCAGTTGCCAACCAGAAGGGCGGCGTCGGCAAGACCACCACCGCCGTGAACCTGGCCGCAGCACTCGTCCAGACCGCCCAGCGCGTCCTCCTGGTCGACCTCGACTCCCAGGGCAACGCCACCATGGGCAGCGGCATCGACAAACAGGCCATCACCGCCGGCACCTGCGACGTGTTGCTGGAGGAAGTCGCCCCGCGCGACGGCATCGTCAGGACTGCTGAGGGCTTCGACCTGATGCCGGGCAACACCGACCTGACCGCGGCTGAAATCGCGCTGATGGATGAAGCCGGCCGCGAGCAGCGCCTCAAGCGCGCGCTCGACCTGGTGCGCGACGATTACGACTTCATCCTCGTGGATTGCCCCCCGGCACTGTCGCTGCTGACCCTCAACGCCCTCACCGCCGCCGATGGCGTGCTGGTGCCGATGCAGTGCGAGTACTACGCACTGGAAGGCATCACCTCGCTGGTCCAGACCATCGAGGCACTGAAGGCCAGGCTCAATCCCAACCTCAGGATCGAGGGCATCCTGCGCACCATGTACGACGTGCGCAACAACCTCGCGAACGCCGTGTCGGGGGAACTGATCACGCACTTCGGCGATGCGGTGCTGCAGACCGTCGTGCCGCGCAACATCCGCCTCGCCGAAGCCCCGAGCCACGGCCAGAGCATCCTTGGCTACGACCGCGCCTCCCGCGGCGGCATCGCCTACCTCGGGCTGGCCGGTGAACTGGTGCGCCGCACCCAGAAGCTCGCCGGCACCGCCACCCGCACCACGGAAACCACCGCATGACTGCAGCCAAGAAGCGCGGCCTGGGCCGCGGCCTCACCGCCCTGCTGGGCACCGAAGCCACCCCTGCCGCGATCGCCTCGCCGGAACCGCAGCCCGGCGATCGCCTGGCCTCGCTGCCGGTGGGCCAGTTGTCGCCGGGCAAGTACCAGCCGCGCAAGGACATGCGCGAGAGCGCGCTCGACGAACTGGCCGAGTCGATCAAGGCACAGGGTGTGATCCAGCCGGTGGTGGTGCGCGCGCTGGGCAAGGACAGGTACGAGATCGTGGCTGGCGAGCGCCGCTGGCGCGCGTCGCAGCGTGCGGGCCTCACCGAGATTCCGGCGGTGGTGCGTGATCTCGATGACCGCACCGTCATCGCGATGGCGCTGATCGAGAACATCCAGCGCGAAGACCTGAACCCGCTCGAGGAAGCGCAGGCACTGCACCGGTTGATCGAAGAGTTCGCGTTGACCCACGCGCAGGCGGCAGAAGCGGTGGGCCGGTCGCGCACCAGCGTGACCAACCTGTTGCGCCTGCTCGAGCTGCCACCCGCGATCCGTGCCTTGCTGGAATCGCGGCAGCTCGAGATGGGCCATGCGCGCGCCTTGCTGACGCTCGCACCGGACCTTGCCAGCCGCTTGGCCTCCGAGGCCGCGGAACATGGGTGGTCGGTGCGCGAAGTGGAACAGCGCGCGCAGGCCTACGGCGCCGGCCGGGTGGATGCGCAGTCGGCGGGCGCCGGGCGCGGCAAGCCGGCGCTCCACGTCAATGCCGACATCGCAGCGCTGGAACGCGAACTGTCCGACACGCTGGGCAGCAAGGTGGCGGTGAAGCATGGCCGCAACGGCCGCGGCCAGCTGGTGATCCATTACGGCAGCCTGGAAGCGCTCGACGGCGTGCTGGAACGGCTGCGCAAATGAGCGGTACCGTCCTCGTCACCGGGGCCGCCGGCTTCATCGGCGCCAATGTCGTGCGCGCGTTGCAGGACCGCGGCGAACGGGTGGTCGGGCTCGACAACTTCAACGATTACTACGATCCGCAGCTCAAGCGCGATCGCGTGGCCGCGCTGTGCCCGGATGCCGACATCCGCGTGCTGGACCTCACCGACCGCGACGGCCTGGCCGCGCTGTTCGACGACGTGAAGCCGGACCGCGTGATCCACCTCGCCGCGCAGGCCGGCGTGCGCTATTCCCTGGAAAATCCGCACGCCTATGTCGACAGCAACCTCGTCGGCTTCGTGAACCTGCTGGAGTTGTGCCGGCACCGCGGCGTGCGGCACCTGGCGTATGCAAGCTCCTCGTCGGTGTATGGCGATTCCGCCACGCCCCCGTTTTCCGAGGACCAGCGCATCGACAAGCCGCGCTCGCTGTACGCCGCCACCAAGGCCGCGAACGAGCTGATGGCCTACACCTACGCGCAGCTGTACGGCCTGCGCGCGACCGGCCTGCGCTTCTTCACCGTGTACGGCCCGTGGGGGCGCCCGGACATGGCGCCGCTGCTGTTCTCGCGCGCGGTGCTGGCCGGCCGCCCGATCCAGGTGTTCAACCACGGCAGGATGCGCCGCGACTTCACCCACGTCGGCGACATCGTGCGCGGCGTGCTGGGTGCACTCGACAACCCGCCGGGCGACACGCCGCCGCATCGTGTCTTCAACCTGGGCAACCACACGCCGGTGGAACTGGAACATTTCATCGATATCATCGGCGCCGCCGCCGGCAAGCCGGTCGAGAAGGTGTACAAGCCGATGCAGCCCGGCGACATGGTGGAAACGATGGCCGACACCCGCCGCGCCCGCGAGGCCTTCGGGTTCGAACCCAGCACCCCCATCGAGACGGGCCTGCCCCCGGTGGTGCACTGGTGCCGCGATTATTTCGGAGACAACGCATGAGCACGGAGCCGCAGCTGTCGGTGGTCGTCCCGGTCTACAACGAACAGGACAACGTGGCGCCGCTGGTGAACGAGATCACCAGCGCCCTGCGCGGCGTGCTGCCCTTCGAGATCGTCTACGTGGATGACCTCTCCACCGACAACACGCTGGCCACGCTGCAGCGGCTCAGGACGGAGGTGCCGGAACTGCGCGTGGTGCGCCACCTGCGCAACAGCGGCCAGAGCACGGCCATCCGCAACGGGGTCAAGGCCGCCCGCGCGCCATGGATCGCCACGCTGGATGGCGACGGCCAGAACGATCCGGCCGACATCCCCAGGCTGCTCGCGCAACGCAGCAACAGCGAAGCCGAGACCAAGCTCTTCGCGGGCTGGCGCGTGAACCGGCAGGATTCCGGCAGCAAGCGCTGGGCCTCGAAGTGGGCCAACGCGATCCGCTCGCGGATGCTGCGCGACGCCACGCCGGACACCGGCTGCGGGATCAAGCTGTTCGAGCGCGAAGCCTTCCTCGACCTGCCGTATTTCGACCACATGCACCGCTACCTCCCGGCGCTGATGCAGCGCGCCGGCTGGTCCACGGTCAGCGTGCCGGTGAACCATCGCCACCGGTCCAGCGGCGTGTCCAAGTACAACAACCTAAACCGCGCCCTGGTCGGGATCCGCGACCTGCGCGGCGTGGCGTGGCTGATCACCCGCAACCGCCGCACCCCGGTGGAGGAAATGGCATGAGCCTGGCGATGGCCCTGGCGGCGGTCCCGGTGGCGCCGGGAATCATGGATACGCCCATCGCGTGGCTCGGGTGGACCGGCATCCACGCCAGCCCCTGGAAGCTGATCGGCTGGGCCGGCGCGCTGATGTTCAGCGGCCGCTGGTTCGTGCAGCTGGTCGCCTCGAAGCGCTACGGCAAGCCGGTGGTGCCCCGGGCGTTCTGGTACATGAGCATCGTGGGCAGCCTGATGACGCTGGCCTACTTCATCTTCGGCAAGAACGACTCGGTGGGGATCCTGCAGAACCTGTTCCCGGCCTTCACCGCCGGCTACAGCCTGTGGCTGGACATCCAGCACCGGGGCTGGAATCGCGATCGCGCCAGTCACTGAGACTGGCCTCGTGGGGAAACGGAAGGCTCCGGCTGGCGGTCCCTGCCGCATTGCGGCATAATGCGCGGCTCACTGCGTCCGGCCCGAGGCCGGATCCGGGTCCGGGAACACGATCCCACCCGTGCAGTGCCCCCTGAATCGTGTGGCGCTCCCGCCTGCCGGGAACCGCCAGGGGCCGCCGCCGTCCGGGCTACGGACGACACCAAGACACCATGAGGTGCGCAATGTCACGAGTCTGCCAAGTCACCGGCAAGCGTACGACGACGGGTAACAACGTCTCGCACGCGATGAACAAAACCCGCCGCCGTTTCCTCCCCAACCTGCACGAGCGCCGCTTCTGGGTGGCCTCCGAGAACCGTTGGGTGAAACTGCGCCTGTCCGCCGCTGCGCTGCGCACCATCGACAAGAACGGCATCGACGCCGTGCTCGCCGACATGCGTGCACGCGGCGACAAGATCTGAGGAGACTGAACCATGGCTAGCAAGCGCGACAAGATCCGGCTGATCTCCTCGGCCAACACCGGCCACTTCTACACCACCGACAAGAACAAGAAGAACACCCCCGGCAAGATGGAGATCAAGAAGTACGATCCCGTCGTCCGGAAGCACGTGGTGTACAAGGAAGGCAAGATCAAGTAATCCCGGCAACGGGATGGCACCAAGGCCGCGCGTCGCAGGACCGCGGCCTTTTTGTTGCCCGGATGGCGTGTCCCCGACACGCGGGCTTAACGCCCGCACCGGTACCTCTCGCCGACGTTTGCCCCGATCCCTCTACTCCCGGTCCGCCATGCCCGATCCTTCCACCCCCGCCGTGTTCGATGTCGCCATCCTCGGCAACGGGGCTGCCGGCACGCTGCTGGCGCTGCACCTCGCGCGCGCGCCGGGCCGCGCCCTGCGCGTTGCGTTGGTGGGCACCGGCGAGGCGGGACACGGCGTGGCCTATTCGACGCCCTTCGCCGAGCACGTGCTGAACGTCCCGGCCGCTGGCATGAGCGCCTTCGATGGCGAAGCGGCCGACTTCGCGCGCTTCGTCGAGTCTGTGGGTGGGCTGGACGCGGTGAACGCGCCGTTCGCACCACGCCAGCTCTACGGCGACTACCTCGGCACGCGGCTCGCGGAGTCCTTCGGCGCCTCGCCGCACCGGCTGCAACACGTCCCCGCGCGCGCGATTGGCGTGGATCGCCGCGGCGATGCAATCACCATCGCCCTTGACGACGGCACCGCCATCGCGGCGCGCCATGTGGTGCTGGCCCTCGGCAACCAGGCGCGGCGCCTGCCGTTCGATGCGCCGGTGCTGGACAGCTGGGACTGGGCGGCCATCCGCGCGCTGCCGGCCGACGCCGACGTGCTTGTGGTGGGCAGCGGGCTGAGCATGGCCGATGCGGTCCTTTCGCTCGACGCGCGCGGGCACCGCGGCATCATCCACGTGCTGTCGCGGCACGGCCGCATGCCGTTGCCGCATGCGCTGGGACACGCACCCTGGCCCGTGGACATCGATGCGCTGTGTGCCCTGCCGCTGCGCGCCCGCCTGCACGCACTGCGCGACATCGCGCGCGAAGCCGCCCGCACCGGTGCGCCCTGGCAATCGGTGCTGGACGGCGTGCGTCCGCACGTGCGCCGGTTGTGGCGCTCGCTTACGCCGGCGGACCAGGCCCGATTCCTGCGCCACGGCGTGCGGTTGTGGGACATCCACCGCCATCGCATCGCACCGCATGTGCACGGGATGCTTGGGGAACTGCAGTCCACAGGCCGGCTGCACGTGCATCGCGCCCGCCTGCAGGCGTTGACCGCCCGGGGCGACCGGATTCACGCATCGGCGACCCGGGGAAGCGGCCCGCTCGAACTCGACGTGGATGCCGTGATCGATGCGACCGGCGTGGAGACCGGGGCCTCGGCCATGGGCCAGCCGCTGGTCGACGCCCTGCTTGCATCAGGCCGCGCACGACCGGGTCCACATGGACTCGGGCTGGACGGCGATGCCGACGGACGGGTCCTGGGCGCGCATGGGTCCGCGCATCCGGACCTGTGGATGCTCGGTGGCCTGCGCCTGGGCACGCTGTGGGAGACCACCGCGATCCCCGACCTGCGCAAGGATGCCGCGGCACTCGCGGCCCGCCTTGCCGGCGATTGATCAGGCGCCGCGACGCTCGCGCACGAGCTGCTCGACCACGGCCGGATCGGCCAGCGTGCTGGTATCACCGAGCTGGTCCGGTGCGTTCTCCGCGATCTTGCGCAGGATGCGCCGCATGATCTTGCCGCTGCGCGTCTTCGGCAGCGCGGGTGCCCATTGCAGGTGGTCGAGCGACGCGATCGGGCCGATGTCGTTGCGGACCTGCGCGTTCAGCGCGTCGCGCAGCGCATCGGTGCCGGCGACACCCTGCTTCAGCGTGACGTACGCATAGATCCCGTGCCCCTTGAGGTCGTGCGGAAACCCGACCACCGCCGCCTCCGCCACGTCGGGATGCGCCACCAGTGCGGACTCCACCTCGGCCGTGCCGATGCGGTGGCCACTGACGTTGATGACATCGTCCACGCGGCCGGTGATCCAGTAATACCCGTCGGCATCGCGGCGGCAGCCGTCACCGGTGAAGTACATCCCCGGATATGCCCTGAAGTAGGTGTCGATGAACCGCGCGTGGTCGCCATGGACGGTGCGCATCTGTCCCGGCCACGAATCGGTGATCACGAGGTTGCCTTCGCCGATTCCTTCGACCACTGCGCCGTTGGCATCGACCAGCGCCGGCTTCACGCCGAAGAACGGTAACGTGGCGGAGCCCGGCTTGGTGGCAATCGCGCCGGGCAGGGGCGAGATGAGGATGCCCCCGGTCTCGGTCTGCCACCAGGTGTCGACGATCGGGCAGCGCGCATCGCCCACCACGTCGTGGTACCAGCGCCAGGCTTCCGGGTTGATCGGTTCGCCCACGCTGCCCAGCAGCCGCAGCGACGCGCGCGAGGTCGCCTTCACCGGTGCATCGCCTTCGCGCATCAGCGCGCGGATCGCGGTGGGCGCGGTGTAGAAGATCGTCACCTTGTGGCGATCGATGACCTGCCAGAACCGCGAGGCATCCGGCCACGTGGGCACGCCTTCGAACATCAGCGTGGTCGTCGCATTGGCGAGCGGCCCATAGACGATGTAGCTGTGCCCGGTGATCCAGCCGACGTCGGCCGTGCACCAGTAGACATCGTCGTCCTTCAGGTCGAACACGCAGCGATGCGTGTGCGCGGCGTACACGAGGTAGCCGGCGGTGGTGTGCAGCACGCCTTTGGGCTTGCCGGTGGACCCGCTGGTGTAGAGCAGGAACAGTGGATCCTCCGCGCCCATCGGCTCCGGTTCGCAGGCGTCGGGCTGGCCATCGACCAAGGCATGGAACCAGCGGTCGCGCGGCATCTGCATGTCCACCGGCGCGCCGGCGTGGCGCACCACCAGCACGGTCTCCACGGACTGCGTGCCCGGCAGCTTCAACGCGGCATCCACGTTGGCCTTGAGCGGCACCGGCTTGCCGCCGCGACGGCCGGCATCGGCCGTGATGACCAGCTTCGAGGCGCTGTCGGCGATGCGATCCGCGATCGAATGCGGGGCGAATCCCCCGAACACCACGGAGTGGATCGCGCCGATGCGCGCGCAGGCGAGCATGGCCACGGCCGCGTCCGGGATCATCGGCAGGTAGATGGTGACGCGGTCGCCCTTGCGCACGCCGAGGTTCCGCAGCGCGTTGGCCAGCCGGCAGGTACGCGCGTGCAGTTCGCGGTAGCTGATGCGTTGCGCGGCTTCGGCCGGGTCATCGGGCTCGAACACGAGCGCGGTCTTGTCTCCGTGGGCCGCGAGATGGCGGTCGAGGCAGTTCACCGTCGCATTCAGGATCCCATCGCCGAACCAGCGGATGTGCAGGTCGTCGGC
>Ga0208126_1000022_pt1 | contig 17454 bp, 33 predicted proteins | sample SoimicmetaGmgHAA_FD_188334 | JGI IMG/M metagenome (GOLD analysis project Ga0208126, IMG submission 188334) | Soil and rhizosphere microbial communities from Laval, Canada - mgHAA (SPAdes) (version 2) | ecosystem: Environmental > Terrestrial > Deep subsurface > Rock core/Sediment | place: Laval... | reverse complement strand
CCAGTCTGTTCTGCAATCTGGGTTACTGTTAACCCTGCTTCTGCCTGATCATCTGCAACAGCTGCATCATCAAGGCCAATGTTGTAGTCTAAGCATCCAAACTTGTTCATGTTATATCCCTGCCTATAGCGGTCCTTGCGGACCATCGCTTTAATTGTCTATGTTACTTAACATATCCAATGTAAAGCTAACTGCTTACAACCATTATACACTACTTTTAAATCTTGTCAAGCCCTGCTGTGTATTCTGTTCAGCTACAGTTAAGTACACCTGATAGGTACACCACACCGTCGGTGCTGACCACCCGGTCAGGCCGAGAGTCCACCCAGATGTCTGCACCAAAGCAGTCCTGCTTCTGGGTACCAGCACAGTAGATAGTCTGCAATCCCAGAGCCTCAGCATCGTACTCCAGATCGTCGTTAGACTCACCCTCACTGCGGTTAGTAACAAGGACAACCTCATACTTCCGCAGCTTGGCAAGTGTAACGAACGTCTCCCAAAGTACGCGATCTTGCAGGATCGTGCTGTCATAATCCAAAGCAATCTTCATTGAGCGCACCACCATGAACGCAGCTTACCAAAGAGCCAGCCGAAGAAGTTACCTTGATCTTCCCCAGCGCCGTACATCCAATCATAATCCTCATGAGATAGCTGCATTAGACCCCCTCGATATCACGCTCGATTACGTCTGCAATTTCCGTGAAGGAGAGAGGAGCGATGTAGTCCTCATCGGATTCATCATAGTCATCAGCGTTGCCATCATTCAACTCCATCAAAGTAGAGATGGTACCACAGTGGGCGACGTGGCAAAGCGAACCCACGTCATTAGCAGCCCCAACCGAATCCCAGAACTCCTTTGTCGGAGTGCCAAGATACTTCGGATTGCCAAGGCTAGTCTTCCCTACCGGGTCAATCTCAACATCACCCGCCAAGGCAATGTGTTCAAGAACACCAAGGCAGCAGAAGCCTTTGGTTTGTGGATCATACAGAGTACCAGTGGCTTGCTTGTACTTACCACTGCGCAGTGCTTCCACCCACTTCATCTTCAGTTCTTGTGGCATCTTCATAAGTCAATCACCATTGGAGCATTGTTCTGCTCGTAGTTGCGGTCGCACATTGCGACATTATAGAAGGCAGTCTCCTCAGTAAGCAGACGGCCGTAGCTCTCATGGATGTGCCCATTGATCCAGACCTTGGGCTTAACCTTCAGGCTGTGGTACCAGTAGTTCAGCGCCAGCCCGCCGACATGTTCAAAATCAAAGTGTGGATCATCTGGATTCACTACGTCTAGCATCTGATACACAGGTGCATGGGATACAATCACGTCACAGTAATTGTTGTCGAAGTCCAGACTCTTGAGATAGTCCAGAACCCACTCCTCCCCACGACAGAAGGCCCATCCGTTCAGGCCAGTGACAAAGGGAATACCCAGCACCTTCATTCCATTCGGGAGTGAAGCCATAGCAAAATCAGGATGAGTCCCAATAGTACGGACTTTAGCAATACGACGTAGCTCAGCACGCGCGAGTCCTTCATAATGCTCCATGTGATAGTCGTGGTTGCCGGGAACAAACAGCTTGGTCTTGTGCGGTAGTGCGGCTAATGAATCCACACGAGCATACCATTCGTCAGGTAGGCCGGTGTACATTAAGTCGCCGCCGTGAATGAACACGTCCCCGTCCGGTACTTGATCGGCACTGAACGGGAAGTGAGTGTCACTTGTTGCTACAATCCTCACTCAGAGAAGCCCTCTCTTTGCATCTTTTTAATGAGTGCGAAGATAGCAGCCCAATCACCATCAGTTGCAGCTTCCGTTAACTCAGCAAGCCACTCCTTTCTCTTCTTATCAGCGTACTCCGCGTAGATTGCGCTAGAGATGCTCATTACAAACTCACATACTTACTGATCATTGGATTGATCCTTGTTGGGAATGGTTCATGGTCCCCGGTGATCTTGTTCTTGATTGGTGTGAAGATACGAACCCCCTCAGCCTTCTGTTGCTCATTTGCCCCAAGGCCAAGTAGTACATCGCACGCTCCCGGAATACCAGTGTTACTGCTATCAACATCACCCATTCCAAGAACACTCTTGTTCTCAGCGGAGTCTCCTGCTTGTGTTACACTGATGCCTACAAGATTGCGGGCCTTGGCAATGTTACGAATAGCCTTGGCTGCCTCCTCTAGCTGGGTGGTTTTGTTCTCACTCTTGATCAGCAGGTTGCGCAGCTGGTCAACGATGAACACCTTAGCATCAGGGTACTTGTCAAGCTCCGCATCAATCTGCCTTGGACTACCCGGTGACATAGACACGAACACCAGATTGCCAAAGCCTCGTTGCATTGCCAGCTCACGAGCTGTGTAGATATCCCTACGGATTTCCTGCACCGTCAGCCCTGTGATGCAGCTGATGGCTCGGATGTACAGCCGGGAGATACGCTCCTCGTTATTGAACAGGACAGTACGATGACCCTCTCGTGCCAAGCCACAGGCTATGGTGAGGATCAGGGCCGTCTTGCCAGCCTCTGGGCGGGCGATGATGATCATGCTATCACTGCCCTTCAGACCGCCTCCAAGCCGTTCTAACAGGGCCTTGGGGTAGATGGGCAGACGGGTCGATGGGTCAGCCTCATCGAGCAGCAGCTCCTCCATGTGAGCCTCTGTGTACACCTCGATGCCATCACTCTGGGCAGCCTCCAGAGACTCGATGGACAGGATGCCATTGTATTCCTCTAGGAGTTCGGTGTGATCCTTCCCGTTAACGATAGCCTGTGCAAGTGCCAGTGCCAGCTCATTTCGCTTAGCCAGAAGTACGGCCTCTTTGATGTTGGCTGCTGACGGTTCAGCAAGATACGCCTCGTCTGCAATTGCAATGAACTTCTGTGCATGCTTCTCGTTGTTAACCGCATTGGCAATAAGCTCCACGAATACAGCCCGATCCACAGACTGTGCTGCTCTGTCCCGCACGTAGTAATCTTTGATGTATCCGAACACAATCTGAAACTCTCGCGTCCATCGCTTGATGTTCAGGTGTTCTGCTAATACTTCGTAGTCTGTCCTGCTCCGCAGTGCTGCGGATAGGATTGATGTTTCCATTAGTCCTCCTTACTCAGAACGTGTGTAACTGTCCCCTCTGTCATGCGGATTATCCGCCCTTCGTAGTAGGACTTGGGTGTAATACCCGGACCAAAGAAATTGTTCTTCTGAAAGTGCCTGAACTTTTCCTCTGTAACTTCTATCCACGGCAGGGCTCCGTCTTTTAAGACCAGTCGCCAGCTATAGAACTCTGTCACTTGTTGTACCAAATCACGCCATCGAATAGGTCTTGGTTAACAGGCCACACTGAGTAGCCCAACGCCTTATACATGACACCGCGCTGGGATGTGACCGACGGATAGCCGTGCCCATCATCAGGAGTGATGGCTCCCATCCTCACCATCTCCAACCACGTCAGCATATCGAAATGATCGAAGTCCTTCCCGTCAACACCATCCATCACCGCCATGTTAATCATATGGGCTGTCCTTTGTAGTAATCTAGGAAGAGGGTCTCATACATATCAGCAACAGCTTCTGGTGAGGCGCATAGCGGGGCGAAATTAGGGAAGACAATCTCCCCTTCGTAGTCCGCACCCCAATCGGCAGGGTTTTGCTGTAGAGCATGATGCTCGGTGATAAGCATGATCCTGTCGGCGCGTCTCACAACGTCGGACAGTGGGACAAGTTGCACCTTAAAGGCTGCCCCAATAGCGATCTGCAATCGTGACTCAATAACCTTATACGTTTCACCCAACATACGTTTAAGCGGTGTAGGGATGTCACAGATGTAGGCTTCGGAGGCATCATGTAACAAGGCTTGTAGCCTGAATTGTGGTGGCACTAGCTTCGCTACATTTATGCAATGTTCAGCCACGGAATAGAAGGTATGCGTCTGACCATTGAAGCGAGCGACCTTGCTTAATCCGCAAGCGATATCCCGTATATCAATCTGACCGGGATCAGGAGCATCAAGATTGATGCGTGCTCCGAGGTTGGTACCGAGCCAGTTGCCTTGCTTCCAGTCGTTCATTACCGTACTTTGAACGTCAAGATAGGCCAATGGTTCCGGCGGTAGGTGCGAGCGTACATCTGTCGTTCACTATAGGTTCTGCGATAAGTAGTCATTCAACTCTCCTTGGGTCATGTCTTTGATGTCGGTGCCGAGGCCGGCAACGTACAGGTGCTTGATGGTGTTGCGATGTGCCAGCTGCATCTTGATTGCTTCGCGCGTGGCATCATTGTCCAGACTGATTAACACTTTCTTGTAGCCACCAGCAACAATCTCTGCTGCCTTGGCTTCACTCAGGTGGGTGCCCAGCAGGGCTAGGCTGTGAACGTGAGGTGCCAGCTTCAGCGCACTCATCTGATCTTCGACAAGGATCAGCGTATCACTGACCCGCTTCATCTTGTACCAGCAGGATGCTATTGCATCATCTGACCTAAGCTCGATGATTGCTTTTGGCTTGACGCCATCTTCGTAACTTCGATAGCTCGTTCCACGTTCCTTACCATCCGGTCCATAGATGGGGAAACATACACGTCGTCCAAGGTATCCGTCGATATCGCCACTCCATCGGAGTCCAGCAATTCCAAGAACCTCTGTTCCGATGTGATATTTTGCGGCCAGTAACTTAACAAGCGCTTGAGTAGGCTCGTATGTTTTGCAACTTGGGTAACTAGGTCTAACTTTAGTGCCGGGTGCTCGGCTTCCACCGCCTCCAACGAGGTCAATAACTCCGTGGAAAGAGCAAGTAGCCCGGTGGCAATTGAAGAGTAGAAGTCCGCCTCTTCGTGTAATTGAGACACTTCCCTCTTTTGATGCCCCACCCGAGCAAGAAGGGCAAACCTCGCCCGCTTTTGTTTCTCCATCTCCGAGATCGCCATAATCAAGGGCGATGGAATCGCGGGCTCTCTGTCGATCAGTTGACATGTCATATCCTTAGTGGAGCATCTGGTTGACGCGGGCTTCATACATATCCTTCGCGTTGTACACGGTGGTGGTAGTGGCCTTGGGATTGCTGTCCGTCAGGATGATGAACGGCTTCCCGTTGTTCGCCTTCTCCGGCTCCGTGATACCAACCACAACCATCGTGGTAGTCAAGCGAGGACTGATGTACTTGAGTTCCGCAGCACGAGCCGTGAGACCACGCACCATTGCGTCGTACACCACAACCTCACCATCTTCCACAGTGCGAAAGTCGCCGAACGCAGTGCAGGTTTCCTCGTCGAAGAAGTAACCTACGAATCGCACCCGCAGCCCTCGCATACCGATTGAGGTGGCCCTTACCTTCTCGCTAACCGTACAGGTCGTATCGTTCGGGTCCATCTCGAAGACGAAGTTCTCCTTCGGGGAAGCATTGGCATCCAGCTTAGAAGGAATTGGTTCCACATACCCCGGCATGGTGGCTTCATCTTTCTTGTCAGCCCATCGTGCAATCTCTGCATGCATTGCCTCTTCCAAGTCTTCCGCATCAACTACCAAAGGGTCCTTACCACCTGCTGCCTTGGATCGCCGGCTCCGTACTTCAGCCAGTGCATCCTTGATGGCCTTCAACTGGCTCACTTGCCGTCGCATATCCGACGCTTCCCATGCCGACTGATGGTTGGGAGTGGTGTACGGGCGAAGGTCGATGGGTGCACGCGCCGTCGCCGCAACCACAGGCACGGGCTTGGCGTACTTCTTCTTGGTGTAATCATACGTGGCGAAAGGGGTCTTCTCGACCTTGCGTGGGTTGTTGATGTCAACCTCATGCACGAAGCCAGCTTCGGGATAGAAGAAGCGGATGTCATTGTCGTTCTTGGCCACCTTGATCTCGTTGCGATCCAGCATCCAGCCCAGCATGCCAAGCTCCGAGCAGCCATACATCACTTTGTCGCCTTCACCATACGCATAGAACAACGTGCGCTTCTCGTTCCTCGCAATGAACAGTGAGTTGGGATGAAGTGAATCGAACCACACCAGAGCGAAGGCACCATTGAAGCCCTCGAATGCAGCAATACCATCCTTGGCCAGCATGTCGAACAGCCATGCACTATCGACCTCATGATTATCCGCATCATGATTGTCGGCCCAGCCTTGCAGGCTGCCGTTGTGCACGCCGATGATGCGGCTACCATCAGGACGGACAGCCACGAACGGGTGTGCATTCTCGTTGGTCACATTGCCCGCCGTAGCAGCACGCACATGGCCTACGGTGATGGGCTTACGCCCAGCCGCAGCGAGCAGGTCCTTGGTTGCAGCATAGCCGATGAAGTCAGAGCCATGACACGCCTTCTTGAAGAAGGAAACATCACGAGTTCCGTTCTTGTTGAACTTACCGTCAACTTGGAACATACCGCTGCTATCCATACCCCGAACCTGATTGGCAATGAAGCAGTCCGAAAGGAACTCCTCCACCTTGGCGGAATAGGAAGCACTGTTAACTACGAATTGGATTCCACACATTGTCTATAGCTCCGATCAGTAACGGGGTGGACGGGGGGCAACAGGACGAACAGGGCGTTGCACAGCAGGGCGTGGGCCACCACGACGCAGGGCCTCAGCTGCAACACGCAACTCCAAGTCACGCATCTGCCTGTAATGTTCCTGCATGGCACGATGTTGTTCAAGCAGAACACCATCATCCTGCGGCGGTGGCGGTGGGTCAACCTGCTCAGCCGCAACATTCTGGGCCCAGACATTCAGCTCCGCTCCGCGAGCAGCATTGGCGCCGGCACGGATAGCTGCGATTGGATCATTGTAGCGAGCGAATACCACTTCTTCTTTCTGCTCGCCTTTGGCCTTGCTTGCGGACATCTTGCCTTGATAGATGGAGTCTTGCACCACCTCATACCATTCATTGGCCGTCATCACCTGCAATGCTTGCAGCTTGGGCACCAGCCAGTCACGCTGACCAGCGGAAGTGCAGAACGACTGCGCCATGTAGCTGACCAGCACTGGATTGATGAACACCAACTCATCCCTTCGTGCAACCGCGTCGGCATCAGCCGGCACAAACGCGAGCACTTCATTCAGCGCAGAGAAGATAGCATCCTGCCCAACTGCGTTGAGCATGCGCGTACCCCACCTACCGAGGTTGAGTTCCAGCCAGCGTGCCAGTTCATCGGCATCCTGTATGTTGCTCAGATCATCCGGCGTGTAGGTCAGGCCGATGCGCTTGATCGCGGTGCAGTAGTCCATCCAAGACAGCAGTTCATCCGAGGATGGGGCACCGGGGAAGTAACGGAACTCCAGCGTGCCATGCTTCTTCAAGCTGACCGCATTGAACCCGTAATACTTCTCCGCATTCGGCCCGGTGAGGGCACGAGCGAAGTCGTCGATTGTACCCGACGCAAGGAAGTTGCGGACACGCAGCGGGGACATTTCCGTGAGTGGCATGCAATAGCCGCAGAACTTACGCTTGGCTTCCAACACACGGAACATCGCGTCTTCCAGCATGTAGCTGACGACGAACATGGTACGCACATTCGTGACCGTCAGATCGCCCGCATTCACATGGATGTGGGTGGAAGTACGCGGACTGCCCACATAGCGATAGCCCTTGGCATAGAAACTCTGCACTGCCTTGCTGATCTTGTCGCCACCCATCGGCACGTCAGTGACGAACTCGATGCCATTACGCAGGCTCTCGTCGATATGCTGGGTCCAACCCACCAACTCACGATCCGCCACACCACCTCGCACATTCTCCAGTTCCAACTCGATACCGAGCAGGAATGGAAAGCGCGTGGCTGCGTCCTTTGGATTGTCTTGCTGCGGGGGAATCCGATGATTCAGTACCATCACCGGGACATTGGGGAACTCACCTTGGTTCATTAGAACACCACCTTCCCATTGAACAGACCCATGCTGGATGCTCGCTTGGCGAGCTTGTGCGGGATCACCACACTGTCATCGGCCAGCACCTCTCCGATGACATTCTCCTTATACAGCACGTCATACAGACGCTCTGCACTCTTGCTGGTTGAGATGCACACTGCGAGGTCTTCGTTCAGTGCGAACGAACAGCTCTTGCCCGCACGCAGCAGCTCCATACCTTCCGTAAAGTCAGTGAACTTGGGTGCGAAGATTACCTGAGCCTGCGTTGCACTGCTGACCCAATTGCGCACATCATTCACCTTGTTCAGCAGCCGCACCATCGGGGCAGGCCGGTACTCGATCAGCTCCTCACGCATACCACGCATGGCGGAGCGGGTCATTGCCACGTAGAACACATACCGCTTGTCACCATCGCGGAACTCACGATAGCCCAGCTTCGGCCAGCCGAATACATCCATGCTGGTGATCTTGGCCTGCTCGATGTTCACTACACGCCATGATGGCGTCACCGCATCCTTCGAGAAAGCATGACAGGCGATGAGTTCCCCCTCCGCATGTCGTCCGTAACGCACGATCTTGCCGTCCAATTCAAACATCGCATTGCGATAGAACTGATCGACATAATCGGCACCCAATTCTTTGATAAGATTCATATTAAGCCTGTTGAGCAGAGTAGAGGGAACTCCTAACCATCGGAGGAGTAGGCACAATCTCGGTAGCCTTAAGTCGAACCCTAGGTTTAGATGGCTTCGCATCTTTCGCCTTGTCTTGTGTCGGGAACGGAATGATGTTGGTACCCACGGCGGTCTCTGCCTTCGGGCCTTTCTTGCGGTTGTCCACCGTCACCAATTCCACCACGTCGCACGTACCACGCGGGCTGTAATGCACATACAAATACTCAGCCGACTTGGTAGTGATCCCGTCCTTTGCAAGAAACCCCATCAGTTCGGACAGGCTAGACACCACCATATCCATGACCGTGGGCTTGTTGTCGGACGGGAGTTTGTACAGCACCTTCATCATCATGATTGGCACCTCATCCATCTCATCCTCCCAGCGGACGTACATTGGGAACAAGCTCCTGCGTGAAGGCGGTCTTGTATGCTTCCGCCAACGTCGGGCTTTCGATACCCGGTGCAGTGTTGATTTCCAGCACATACGGCAGACCATCATCCTTATTGATGACGATATCCACAGCACCGAAGTCCAATTGCAACGCAGCCACCGCCAGCAAAGCCTGTGCCACGCTGTCGTTTGGAGCATCGGCCAACGGACGTGGGCAGAACACCCAGCCATTGTCGTGGTTGCGGATGAGCTTCTGATCCGCAGTCTGCTCGGCACCACTCTGTCGCTTCTTGAACTGCACGAAGATGGCCTTACCGAATGCCACATGGATGCGCAACTCGTCGGACTTTTTGATGTACTTCGTGTACAACGGAGCCACCACTTTGTTCTCGTCCTTCTCGCGCACAACCACGATGCCATCGCCACAGCTGCCAGTCAGTACCGTTCGTGCCAACCACATGCCCTTCGCTGGCACTGCCGTAACGAACTCCGGCACACGCACCGCAGCATTTTGCATGATCTGCAATGCAACCAACTTGTTGCTGGCATGACGCACATGCAACGGGTTGTTGATGACACGCACTTCATGAGCACAGTTAAACGTTGTTGGGTTGCCCCAATTCACCACCGTCCGGAACTGCTTACCTATCGGACTGCGACGGGACAGCACTGATTCTGCCCCGAGCATGCGGTTGAGCGACTGTGCACCATTGGACGGCCGCGTTGGCGGACGCACGACGATACGTGCAAGCTTACGCTTTGGCCGTAAGGAACGCGGCGATTTCCTTTGCATCTTTGTCTCCATCTTGTAGCCAGTTGAGGAACGCATCATACATACCCTTGTGGGTACCCCACAGATTGATCCAGTCCGATGCGTGGAATTCATCCGCGAAGTCTTCCAAGAATTCAAGGAAGTAGGAGATGCGTGCGATGGTAGTCATCGACGTTGTTGCTGCGGGGAATCGGCACTCCAGCCTATTGTCCCCATCCTTGTGCTCACATGCGTAGTCGTGGTTGTCTCCCGGCTCATCGTGGTATTTCTTGATGCTCCGCTTGAACGATTCCTCGAACCTGTACTGCTCACAGTAGTCGTTGAGCTTGCGCCCACCCATCTTCTCCAGCGCAGCTTGCGGCATGTTGTGAATCATTCCTACGAAGATGGCCTTCTTCATATCGGGCCACCCGTTGCAGTTGATATTCATGTGCATGCCGCACTTGTGTGAGTTGTCCGTCACATTCGCACGATTGATTGCATCGACAGCACGATAGAAATAACTCGTCTTGTCTCGCAGCATAGCGTGACTGATCGGCGGGAAGATGATCTCGACGCCACTATGGTCATCGAGTGTTGCATCTTCTTCCGCTTCCGGAGCAGGGCCATCACGATCCTCATGATGAGGCGGAAGCTGTTGCAGAATAACACGATAGGATTCATCGTCTCCTGCCTCCAACTCCAGCTCTACACCAATGAACTTACCGTCTAGATCATTAGCCCTACGCCACGGATGACTGGCTTCGATTGGTTCATCGTTGTCCCAGTCATAATCATCCCCACGCTCTTGCCACGCGTGATATTCATCACGATACTTCGGGGCAGCCATTAGCGGGTGCCATTGATCTTACACGTACCATTCGAGTACCAGATTCCTTCGTTCCAGAACCCGCTCTGCTCGTTGACGATGGCGTAGTCACCCGTATCGTAGAGGAAAGCCAGCTTGTTGTGGGCACCGATTGCCTTGCCGATGAGTTCACGGCCATCCATCACGTCTTGCAGACGCAGGATGTTGTTGAGGGCTTCGGACACCACGCGAGTGTCTGACTTCTTATCCGACTCCGGACCCTTCCACGCACCAGCAGGCGTGAACAGGATGCCATTGTGGATGAACGCACCAGCCGGCCCTTCCTGCGGACGGATCGGGAATGGATGCGTGTTCTGCTTCGTGACGCTACCCGAGGTACCAACCCGCATATGGAGAAGCATGGCGCTCTTGTCACCATACGCCTCCACTGCCTTCTCATACTTGGTTTGGAGTTCGTTGTACGTCATCAGGCCCTTCTCGATGTGAACCTTGTTGTCTTTCACATACGCGAAGCCTGCACCATCTTTGTTGCAGGTCCAGCCACGGTAAAGGGCAGCATTGTCAACATGCTTACCCGGCATTGTTACGATTGCAATACACATTCGTTTGTGTTCCTCGTGGTTACTGTTAACTTAGATGTTGCCGAACATACCCGGATCACCACCGTAACGCGTGCTCAGCGGAGCTGCGTTAGCAGCGACCGTGAAGTCCTTGAACTCCTTCACTTCCGGCTCGGCACCGTTGAACACCACGTCGTACAGATTACCGACGGCCTTGTTCTTTGCACCATTGATACCGAGGGCATAGAACGTATCGACCACCTTCTGCAATCCAGCGCAGGTCTTGATGAATCGCTTGAACTCCTCGATCTTGTACGTGGTACGGAAGCCCTTGAACTCGATCCAGTTGTTCTTGCCCCCGTTGCTCTGGTTGTGGAAGAAGCCGGCATACACCGACTCACGACCGAACATTTCCATGCGCTGCCCATTCACACCACGGGTGTGGTGCAGGGTACGGTTGAGGAATCGCGTCAGATACTCGACGTTGTTGTCACGATTTTCCCCGAAGCGCGGGTCGCTCAGGTTGAGATGTGTCCCGACCTTGTTGCCACCACCGTTGAACGGCAGATGCGGATGTGCATCCACCCACTCGATGAACTTGAACGCAGGTGCTGTGCCGTCGAGGAACTTGGACATTTCGGACGGACAGAAGGTGATTTCCACCTGATGTGCGCCTTCGCCTTCCTCGTCGTACATGCAGCCGTCGTAGTTGTCCCACGTATGGCGCACTGCTTCCTTGTAGGCATCCCGAGTCTGCCAACCTGTCTCGAACTCGAAGCCCCACCACGGCTGGGCACGATCCAGAGAATCGAACAGGCCCGGAATGATATCCCACGGGCGGCTGCCCTTACCCATACGGTGGCCAGCAACAACATCGTTGCCCACCATATCGAGCAGAGCAAGTGCACTTGCGCGGTCCACATGACCGCGACTGGCAATCAGCTGGTCACGGTGATGGCGAGTGCCTGCACTACCGAGATGCAGGTTGTGGAGACAGGCGGGGTCTTTGACGACAGCATCAGCAAACAGATCACGATTGATCAATGGCATGTAATTTACTCTTTGAAAAGTGGTGGTTGTGGATCAGCCGCATTCTTTGCGCCTGACAATGCAGCGGTGATGTCAGCAAGAACTTCTTCCTGCGTCGGCCACCACCAGCTACGCGCACCCCATGCAATCTCGGATGCGCGCCGGTAATCCGGACGTCTGGCTTTAGACGCCCGGCGCTTGCTTGACTTTTTTCCCACGGTGGATGTACCCGAGACCATCGAGCATATAGCTACGCAGGCGACCAAGAAAAGCGATGCTATCGGAATCCTTGGAGATGTGGAACTTGTCATTGTCTGCCTTCTCCGGGAAAGTCAGAAGCTGGGTGAGACGCCCTGCCGCCTTCGCACGGCCATAGGCATAGTTGAAGTTGTCACGCGGACCACAGAAGGCCACGGCTGCATACGTCCTGTTATCACGCGTGACGTAGCACACCGTTGCACCACCCTTACTGGCGATGACTTGCTCGCCGATGGCACCTTGTCCATCGACTGCAACCCAACCGCGTTGGCGGAAGTGGGTGAACTTGTAGTCTTCAGGAATGTTTTGTCGGTTCATTGCTGTTCCTTGTTGATTCAGCTATTGAAAGCAGGTAGCTGCGAATCTGCATACAAGGATAGACCCCTCGTGCCTCAGCACGTTTGGTGTAGTAGAGGTCTATCTTGTCGTAGGCCCGCATCTTGTACAACTGTGCTTGCGTCGGAACGCCTAGCTTATTTGTGCTCATTCGCGCGCAACTTGCGCATTGGCATCACTTGGTCCTGCGGATACAGGATGCAACCTTCCTTGGTCACTGGATGCTGTGAGTAGAAGCCGTCGTATGCGCGCTGGTACACACGCATGTCGTTGGACCGGCGAAGCTTCCGGCTGGGTTCCGCAACGATGCGGAAAAAACTACCGGGACGGAGATTCTCGAAACGAATCGGACGTGCGCTGGTAGGGGTGTACGTGATGGAAACATTACTGTTCATTGTTATTCTCCATGACTAGGCTGGTCATCATCAGGCTACGCGTTACGCAACTACACAGGAAGGGAACATAGCCTCCTGTGTTTCGACCTAAAAAGCCCTTGTTTTAAGCTGTTTTCAGCACTTCCACAAACTCGACCACTTTCCAATTGCGTGCCGGATCGTGCGGATAGCGGTCATTCAACTTCAGTTGGTACTCCAATTCCGTCTGTGCATCCCCTGCATTGCTGAATGTGCGCCGCAGTTGTGTTCCATAATACAGCATGTGGAGATGTAACGCAACTGGCTTCACTCTGTGCTGGTAGTAGTAGAAGTTGAAGCTCGGGTTTTCCGTTCCATCCGTCCACGGACCCCTGCCGTCGATGGATCGGCACTGGATTGGCTTGCCGGCATCATATGCCAGTGCCACTTCAGCAATTTCTTTCGGGGTGTTGCGCCGACGATCACTCATCGCTTTGCTCTCCGCTTGGTGATGCGTGCTTTCGCGCGCAGATAGCGAGCACCTGTGTGCTTGCTGATGATGAAGGGCTTGCCCAACCGTGGATTCTGGTTGGCAGCCTTGAACAACTCAGAGATACTGAACGGATTCATCCTTACTCCTCTTGACCGATGTGTCCTGCACACCGAAGTTGTTGATCCACGTGTACATGTCATGATGCAGGGAATTCTTGAAGCAATTGATGAAGTTCACTTCAAGACGACCAGCGCCTGCGTGCTGGCGGCCATAGCCACCACCCACGTAAGCTTCTGCTCCGCCAAGACGAATGAGGTCCACCACCTGCTGTGCCGTGACAGTACCACCCCAATGGGCACAGACGATGGCAACATCCTTACCGTTGTCCACACGCTGCGCATGATGCACCCACACACGCCCACGCATCTTGCCCTTTTCATCATCCACGTAGGCGATGCAGATGCCGGGAGTATCTTCGCAGATACGGCGCGGCATGTCAGGGTAGCAGCTATCCTTGCTGAAACAGCTACTGAAATGCGGAGTATCCGCACACCGCAGGATGTCGATGATATCACCGGAGATGACAATCTCACTGGACTTCTCGACATACTTGCCGGCAGCAGCAAGGTCTGCCGCAATCTTCAGATCATCCTTGAACATACCACTTGCCCAGCGACTGAACTTAGGCAGACGTGCGCCCTTGTCCCTGTACTTGATGTAGTCCTTCGCCAACGCCACGGTGTTGGCATCAACCTTGACACGCAGCATTTCACCGTTGCGGGTCTTCTGCCAGATATCCACGATGGCATCTTCCGGTTCCATCGGCGTCGGGGAATGCCGCCCACAGATGGACTTGATGAACTCATCACGCTCGGCATACTTGATTGTCTTGGGATCAAGGATGTTGTATTTCACTCCTTCCACGCTAACCTCCAGTTCGTTGCAGCCCGAGGTGGGCTTGCTTGCATTCACCCGGATTGCATTCACAGTAAGGGGCTGGGCATTCCCTTACAGCTGGGCCTTTCATGAGAGCAACACAGAAGCCGCATCCACACATGCGGACAGCCTCTGCATGCTCACACGAGAATACATCTGGGCCATCATAGTCTTGTGCCACGACTATTCCAGTGTGTAGATGGTGTTTTCGGTTTCGGCAGTGCCTTCCGCGAGGTTAATGTTAACCAACCTCGAAGTACGCTGGTATGGCTGCATGAATTCAGCCTGACGCGGATGATCTTTCACCCTGCCCGACAGATAGAAGCCATTGACACCTTTCACGAGAGCCACTTGGCTCATTCTTGCTGTCTGCTTTTGCATCACAACACCTCGACGAGAGTAAGAAGTTCGGGGCCATCCTTCACCCACTCTTTCAGGTGGCTATCCCGCGCACTTTGTGTGCTGAACATGCGTCCACTGCCATCCGAAAAGCGATAGGCATAGAACGTGCGAGGCGCGGGCTTGATGCGGTAGTACGAAGCTGGCGCACCCCAGTGGGGGCATTTCATCTCCTTCCACGCCTTGTCATTGCTCTGCTTGTACTCGATGATCTCACCGCGAGCATGCGCATCCATGATGGGAAGCAGCAAACGCATTCTGGCTGCATATGCAGCGGATTCACCGGGGTTCATGATCAGCGACCCACGATGCAGATGAGCAGCAGTGCTGCAAACCAGTTGATGAGGCTGTACGCGATGTGCGTGGCAAACAGCGTATTCACTGCCCAGATCGCAATGATCGGAACGCAGGACACACACAGTATTGCAAGCACCGCTAGGAACAGAAAGTAGAGCACATTCATGGTGCAATCTCCAAGGTCACTGGATGGTTGTAGGCAACGAAGGATACACGCGCCCATGCGTTGTCATCCGCAAGTTCCACGTCGTCACCAGTCATGACGTACAACAAAGCATTGTGCACGCTAATCAGACACAGATTGTCTGGGCTTGCGGCTCGGGCATATAGTCCCCGCCGAGCTTTCGCCTCGGCATAGGTGAACACTTGCGGGGCCGGTTTTGCAGGCGTTTTTGTGACGATTTTGATTCTCATATCAGTGTCCCGGTTTGTAGTTGGGGTTGGGGTAGAACGTGTACAGGTGTTGGTCACACTCAGTGACAGGAATGAACATCGGCTGCACTGTGACCATGTTGCAGCCTTTACCACAATACTGCGAGCGCGGCATCATGATCAGCCGAACTTCCACGTGCGATTTGATACACGCATCATTGCGCAGCACCTTATCCGTGGTGTTTGTGCAGCCACTCAATGCTGCAAGCACAACACCTGCTAGTAGCAGTCGCATCAGATATCTCCTGTGTCAGCGTCAGTACCGCCATGACGGTAGAGCCACCAAACATCGTGGTCGGGTGCAAGCTTGAGAGCCTGCTCTTTTGAAGCACGAGCCATGAGGATGTTGTAACTTGCAGCGATCTTCTTGAGCCGCGTCATCCTCTTACGCAGCACATTGTTGGTGTTGTATTGCCTGCTGCTTTCCGGCGCACACAAATGCATCCGGCACAGCAGAGCTTCCACTGTGCAGCCCGTCTTGACATCAAGATGAGGGCAGCCTTGGCAGCACCATGCCTTGCTGAAGCCGCAGCTTTGCGGCGTTGCATCCTTCACGAAGACAGGACACTTTGAGCACGCACTCATGCGCTCCAGCAGCTTACACGCAATGCGATAGCACTTGTCATGTGCCTGCTCACGTGTGTACTTCTTGCCGTTGTAGCCGGCGCTCATGATGGCAATTTCATGTTAATTGTCCCAGTCAGTGCGCTGGACAATCATACGTCCAGCTGCGGTGGTGGTGGCTTCATACAGCCGGTCGCAGAATTCTTTGTTGACAGGCATCTGCACCTTATCCAGCTGCATGAATTGGTAGAAATGCTGGCCCACACGCAAGCACTGCTTCAGGTTCTTGGCTTGCGGCGTGTCAGCATTGCGCTCCTCGTAGAACTTGATGACAGCACTACGCGGCCATGTGATGGTAACAGCACTGATGTGATTCACGGCCGCAGAGCCTTCCCGCTCTTGGTCAGGCAAGGCTTGGCCTTGTAGGCGAAGATGCGCAGAGCTTCTTTGGCCTTGCGCAGAGCCTCTTTGTTGGCCTCCACGTCGGCAGGCTCACAGTGTGCCAGAGCGAATGCATTGAAGCGCACGTCAGCATTCAGGGTATCGAGCGTTCTTTTGTCAGCGTTCATCATCTTCTCCTACCACGTTATGCAGCAAGGGCTGCGGGAATACACTATAGGGGCTGGCTCACCAGCCCCTAGCGTCTAGTCCCGGTTACTAGTAACTACCGCCAGCGAACCATGTAACCACCGCCGGGATTCTTTGAAGCCTCCTTGACGCGGCGCGGAATGGCATTGAAAAACAACAACGCAGAAGCAGCTGTCTGGAAATATGCGCGTTTCATATCAGTGGATATCCGTGGAGTGGACTTCGGGAGTGGCGTTGGCAAGAACTTCGCTACCATCATTGGACCCAGAGAGGTATTCCAACAACTTGTATGCCTGTGCCTCGGCTTCCACCGAGTTGGGGGCTTCGACATCACCGACTTCGATCTTCACAACCCATTTCATGGCGTGTCACTCCACGAGGACTTCAGTTCCGACTTGCTCTTGAAGAAATCCAAACAAGCGGTGAGACCTTGATCGACGATGGCTTCATATTCCTTGCGGAAATCACCATTGAGGATGAAGAATTCACCACCAGCACACAGCGCCGTTTCCGCGCTGCCAGCGTCGCTTTGGAAAAGCGAAATACCACTACCGGGATTGGCATTGAAGCTGACGTGGAATCCATCACCTTGCAGGATTTCATTGCCCATACCAGTGAGCTGGAAGCCCACCACCTTATCTTGTTCGTGCTTCATTTTGCTTTCTCCAGCAAAGAGTCCGATTGGATGTTCAGGGACCGCGCAATACCATC
>Ga0208126_1000021_pt1 | contig 17484 bp, 13 predicted proteins | sample SoimicmetaGmgHAA_FD_188334 | JGI IMG/M metagenome (GOLD analysis project Ga0208126, IMG submission 188334) | Soil and rhizosphere microbial communities from Laval, Canada - mgHAA (SPAdes) (version 2) | ecosystem: Environmental > Terrestrial > Deep subsurface > Rock core/Sediment | place: Laval... | reverse complement strand
CGCGCAAACCCGTGCCGGCATGCCACGCAAAGACCTGCCGGTGCTGGTGATCCATGGCGACGAAGATGGCCTCGTGCCGCCGGTGTTCAGCAGCGCGCCTTACGTTGCCGCCGCGCGCGCAGCGGGTAACGCCACCGGCTATTGGCGCATCGCGCACGCCGAGCATTTCGATGCATTCCTTGCGTTCCCGGGGTATGCGTCGCGTTTCGTGCCGCTGCTGCCGTACATGTACGCCGGCCTGGACAGGCTGTGGGCGACGCTGGACGGGCAGGGCACCGTGGCAGGCGATCTGCACGTGGATGCCACGCCCCGCGGAACCGGCCAAGAAACCGCCGTGGATCTGCGCGTCCCACGCTGACCTCGACGGCTTCACCGGACATCTGGCAGGCTGCGCCGATGAACAACGCAAACCCCGCCCGACCGCGCCATTTTTCCATGCTCCGCGATTTTCACCTCGCGGACTGGTTCACGCTCGCCAATGCGTTCTGCGGCACCGGCGCGATCTTCGCCGCCATGCGCTACCTGCAGGAAGGGGTCGCCCGCGACCTGCTGATCGGCATGGCGCTGATTCCGCTGGCCTTCGTGTTCGATGCGCTGGATGGGCGCATCGCGCGCTGGCGCAAGGTCGCTTCCACGCTGGGGCGTGAACTGGACTCCTTGGCGGATGTCATTTCCTTCGGCGTCGCACCGGCCGCGCTGGGCTATGCCTGCGGATTGCAGGGCGGATGGGATTGGATGGTGCTGTCCTTCTTCGTCGGTTGCGGCGTCAGCCGACTTGCACGCTACAACGTGACGGCCGAGCAGTTGTCCGGCGACGAAGGCAAGGTCAAGTACTTCGAAGGTACGCCCATTCCCACCAGCCTGTTGCTGGTCATCGTGCTTGCGGTCGCCGTGCTGCAGGAGCGGATCGGTTCCGACCTGTGGCTCGGCATGCACCGGCTGGGCCCGTGGCAGTTCCATCCGCTGGTGCTGATGTATGCCCTGTCCGGCGCGTTGATGATCAGCAAGACCCTGCACATTCCAAAGCCCTGACGCAGGCAAGAGGCGCACGGGGCGCGTGCTAGCATCGCGCCACGATCGAATGGAGCACGACCCGCGATGAATCCGCAGTGGCCCGGGGATTTCGATGCGATGGCGCGGCAATACTGGGCCGCGTGGAACAACCTCCTGATGCCGGGCGCTGCGCCGGCGAATCCCTTCGCCCAGGGCTTCGGCGCAGGCTGGGGCGGAGCGCCGGGTTGGCAGGGTGCGATGGATCCCTCCGGGCTTGCGGGCATGTTCGAACGCATGGGCGGACTTCAGGCCGGTGGCTGGTATCCACGCATGCAGGCGTTGGCGATGCAGTTCGCTGGCTCCGACGCCACGTCGAAAGCGATTGCCGATGCGTGGCGGCAGATGCTGCAGGGGGACGGTGGCGCCTACATGGTCGATGCACTGCGGGGCATCCAGGCGCCCGGTGCACAAGGGTTCGATGCCTGGCATGCCGCGGTGCAACCCCTCCTGCAGGCCTGGCGGATGCAGGCCGCGGACTGGCTGCGGATGCCGGCCTTCGGCCTTGCTCGCGAGCACCAGGAACGCCTGCAGGCCTTGGCGCAGGCACAGATCGATTACCAGGACGCACTGTCCGCGCACAACACCGTGCTTGCTCGCGCGGGCGAGGATGCATTGAAGGTCTTCGAGTCGCTGCTGGCGAGGCACGAGGCCGCAGGCAAGCAGTTGGGCACGCCACGTGCGCTGTTCGACCTCTGGATCGATGCCGCGGAGCAGGCTTACGCGCGTGTCGCACTCTCGCCCGAATATCGCGCAGCCTATGGCGCGATGGTCAACGCACAGATGCGGTTGCGTGCGGGCGTCCAGCGCGAGGTGGAAGCCACCTGCAGCCTGGTGGGCATGCCCACACGCACCGAGCTTGATTCCGCGCATCGCAAGATCGCGGAACTCGAGCGCGAGCTGCGTCGCCAGCGCAAGGCCCAGGCCCAGGCAGCACCCGCAAAACCCAAGCCAGCCGCAAGCAAGGCAACGGCAAAGCCGCCGGTTGCGAAGGCCGCTGCATCCAAGGTGGCGAAGAACGTGGCGAAGAAGCCGGCCGCGCGCACCGGTGCTCCGGGCCGCAGCAGGAGGTAGGCATGGGACCGCTCGATTTCAATCCCGAAGCGATCGCCGACGAGATGTCGCGCGTGCAGGCCAAGCTAAGCGCTGGCCTGGAGACGCTCAGGGACGTCGGCAACTTCGACTACGGCGCGACCGAGCGCGAAGAGGTCTGGCGCGACGGACGCGTTGCGCTGTACCGCTTCCGCCCGCAGCGGCAGGTGCTGGCGCGCACGCCGATCCTCGTCTGCTATGCGCTGGTCAACCGGCCGTACATGATCGACCTGCAGGATGACCGCTCGCTGGTGAAAGGCCTGCTCGAGCGTGGCGAAGACGTGTACGTGCTGGACTGGGGTTACCCCGACCGGTCCGATCGCTTCCTCACCCTGGAGGACTACATCGAGCGCTTCATCGACGGCGCGGTGGACCACCTGCGCGAAACCCATGGCGTGGATGCCGTGAACCTGCTCGGCGTCTGCCAGGGCGGGGCGTTCTCGCTGTGCTATTCCGCGCTGCACCCGCACAAGGTGCGCAACCTGATCACGATGGTCACGCCGGTCGATTTCCAGACACCGGACAACATGTTGTCGAACTGGACGCGCGGGCTGGATGTCGACGTCTTCGTGGATGCGCTGGGCAACGTGCCCGCGGACCTGATGAATTTCTCGTACCTGATGCTCAAGCCTTTCCGGCTGAACATGCAGAAGTACGTGGGCATGGTCGACATCCTCGACGACGCCAAGGCCATGCGCGACTTCCTGCGCATGGAGAAATGGATCTTCGATTCACCGGACCAGGCGGGCGAGGCCTTCCGCGAGTTCGTGAAGACCTTCTACCAGCAGAACGGCTTCATGAACCGGACCGCGCGCATCGGCGATCGCGACGTGGACCTGGGCTTCATCGACATGCCCGTGCTCAACATCTATGCCGAGCAGGACCACCTGGTGCCCCCGGATGCATCGAGGGCGTTGCGCAAGCTCGTCGGCACCAAGGACTACACCGAGCTGAGCTTCCGCGGCGGGCACATCGGCATCTACGTATCGAGTCGCGCGCAGAAGGAAGTGCCGGACACCATCCACGACTGGCTGGCCAAGCGCAGTCGTTGAGCGCTGCCGTGCCGGCCATCGTACTCGGCGTGTTGCGCGTGCTCGGCATGGCCTGGACGCTGCCGAACACCCTCATCGGACTCATGCTGGGGATCGCCGGGATGCCGTTCGGCGCGCGCATGCACCTGAGCCGCCGCGAGATGGCGCTGATCTTCCATCGCTGGCCATGGGGGCCGGGCGGCGCCATCACCTTCGGCAACGTCATCGTGCATACCGGCGAGACGCTGGCCTCGCCATGCATGACCTATGCGCACCGCGCCGGACATGCGCAGGAGCCGTCCGTGGTGCTGGCCGACCATGAGCGGGCGCACGTCTACCAGTACATGGTGCTTGGCGTGTTCTTCCTGCCGGTGTACCTGGTGTGTGGCGGCGTGAGCCCCCGCAACCGCTTCGAGCGCGCAGCCGATGTGTACGCGTTGACCGGCGCCGGGTGGTGGCCTTGGCGGCTCAGTCGCTGACCGCGGGCAGGATTTCCAGCACGCGCTCCGCCGGGCGGCACAGGCGTGTACCAAGCTCGGTCTGCACGAAAGGCCGGTTGATCAGGATCGGGTTGGCCACCATTGCATCGAGCAGGGCGTCGTCGGACAGGGCCGGGTCGTCCAGCCCCAGCTCGGCATGCACCGGCTCCTTGGTGCGGATGGCATCACGCACCGTCAGGCCGGATTGCTCGACCAGGGACTTGAGTGCGGCCTTGGCAGGCGGGTGGGCCAGGTAGTCCACGACCTCCGGTTCGATCCCCGCATCCTGGAGTAGACCAAGGGTGGTGCGGGAGGTTCCGCAGCGGCTGTTGTGGTAGATCGTGGCGTGCATGCTGGGGGCCGGTGTCGGAATTGCAGGCAGTGTCCCGTGGTGGTCCCGGCACGGCAAGCGCAGGCCTCGCTATACTGCCTCATGGGGCAGGTTTTGATGCCTCGATACGCCATAAAAAACAATTACTTGGCGTAACAATCTAATCCTATTTCACCGTCCGGGCCCCGGTCCGACGCTTCGAGTCACGCATGCGCCTGTCCACGATCAAGCTCGCCGGCTTCAAATCCTTCGTCGATCCCACCACCTTGCATCTCCCCACCAACATGACGGGCGTGGTGGGGCCGAACGGGTGCGGCAAATCCAACATCATCGATGCGGTGCGCTGGGTGATGGGCGAGTCCTCCGCCAGCCGCCTGCGTGGCGACAACGCCACCGACGTGATCTTCTCCGGTTCGAGCTCCCGCAAGCCGGTGTCGCAGGCCACGGTGGAACTGATCTTCGACAACTCCGACCACGCCATCACCGGCGAATATGCGGCCTTCAACGAGATCTCGGTGAAGCGGACCGTCGGGCGCGACGGGCAGTCGAGCTACTACCTCAACGGCACCAAGTGCCGTCGTCGCGACATCACCGACCTGTTCCTCGGGACGGGCCTCGGGCCCCGCAGCTATTCGATCATCGAGCAGGGCATGATCTCGCAGATCATCGAGGCCAAGCCCGAAGAGCTGCGCGTCTACCTCGAGGAAGCGGCCGGCATCTCCAGGTACAAGGAGCGCCGCAAGGAAACCGAGACCCGCATCCGCCACACCCGCGAGAACCTCGACCGCCTCAATGACCTTCGCGAAGAGGTGGGCAAGCAGCTGACGCACCTGGCGCGGCAGGCCAAGCAGGCGGAGCAGTACACCACCATCCAGTCCGAACGGAAGGTGCGCGATGCCGAATGGAAGGCGCTGCAGTTCCGCGCGCTGGATGCCCAGCTGCAGTCGCACCGGCAGGCGCTGTCGGGCGATGAAACCCGGCTGGAGCAGCTGGTCGCGGAACAGCGCGAGGCCGAGCGGCAGATCGAAACCGGCCGTGGGCGCCACCAGGACGCCACCGATGCGCACAACGCCGCGCAGGCCGAGGTCTACCGCGTGGGGGGCGTCCTGGCCCGCGTCGAGCAGCAGATCCAGCACCAGCGCGAAATGGCGCAGCGCCTCTCGCAGGCCCGCGATGAAGCGCAGTCCGCATTGGCGGAGGTGGTCGCGCACATCGGCGGCGACGAGGCTGCGCTGGCAGCGTTGCAGGCCGCGCTCGTGGAGTCGGAACCCCGGCTGGCCACGTTGCGCACGGAGGACGACACCCATCAAACGCGTTTGAAGGACGTCGAAGCCACGTTGGTCGACCTGCAGCAGCGCTGGGATGCACACCATCGCGAACAGGCGGAGGCGGCGCGTGCCGGCGACGTGGAGCGGACCAAGGTCGACTACCTCGACCGTCAATTGCTGGACGCCGAACGCCGTCGCGAGAAACTCGCGGCCGAACACGCGAGCCTGGACCTGGATGCGCTGGCGTCCGCGCACGCGGAACACCGCGCGAAGCACGACACGCAGAAGACGGCATTGGATGCATTGCAGGCGGACCTCGAGACCCGCAAGCAGGCCGTGACCCAGCTGCAGGACGAACGCAGCCAGTTGCAGTCACAGCTGGCGGATGCCCGCAAGCAGGCACAGGAACAGCGCGGCCGGCTGGCTTCGCTGGAGGCGCTTCAGAACGCCGCCCTGGGCCAGGAGCAGGGCGCCGCCGTCGAGTGGCTAAGGAAGCATGGCCTCGCGGACGCCGGACGCGTGGGCGGAACGCTGCAAGTCGACGCCGGTTGGGAAGCCGCGGTCGAAGGCGCGCTGGGACAGATGATCGAAGGCGTGCTGGTGGAGACGCCGGAGGCGCTGGTGGACGCATTGGGCGAGCTCGGTGAAGGTCGCCTGACGCTGGTTTCGCCTGACGCAGGCAGCGAAGCGTTCGCGCCGACCTCGCTGGCGTCCAAGGTACGGGGCCCGCTTGCGATCCGTCGCCTGCTTGGCAATCTGCATGCGGCGGAAACCTTGGCCGATGCGCGGGCCATGCTGCCGTCGCTGGGCGAGGGCGCATCCGTCATCACCCGCGCAGGCGAACGCCTGGGTGCGGGTTGGGTGCGCGTGGTGCGCTCGGGCGCGGCCAAGCAGGGCGCGCTGCTGCGCGAACGCGAGATCCAGTCGCTGCGTGCCGGGATCGAGCAGTTGCAGGCCGCCGAAGCACAGCTGGACCAGCGGATCACAGGGCTGCGTGACCGGGCGCTGGCTGCGGATCAATCGCGGGAAGACGCGCAGCGCTCGCTGTACATGGCGCACCGCAGCGTGTCGGAACTCGCCGGCCAGTTGCAGAGCCAGCAGGGCCGCCTGGAATCAGCGCGGGGACGGCTCGCCAACATCGAGGCCGAACTCGCACAGATCGCCCAGCTCGGTGAAGACAGCCAGGCGCAGTCGCGGGAATCCCGCTCACGCCTGGAGGCGGCAGTGGAACGCATGGCCGGCCTGGAGCAGGCACGTGCCGCGCTGGATGCCGAGCGCCGCACGCTGGGCGAGCAACGCGATTCCGCCCGCGAGCAGGCCCGCCAGGCCCGCGACGCGTTGCACGCGCTGTCGTTGTCCGTGGAAACGCAACGCACGCAGGCCCACGCCCTGCAGCAGTCCCTTCAGCGCATGGGCCAGCAGCGCGGCCAGCTGGATACCCGTCTGGGTGAACTGGCATCGCAATTGACGCAGGGCGACAGCGACCCCGTGCAGGCATTGGAGGCGGAACGCCAGTCCGCGCTCGACGAACGCGTCCGCGTGGACCAGGCCCTCTCCGCGGCAAGGCAGGCGCTGGAAAGCGTGGAGGCCGAGCTGCGCACCTTCGAGCAGACCCGCCACCAGCGCGAGTCGCAGTCGCTTACGCAGCGCGAAGCCATCGGCCAGCGCCGCCTGGACCAGCAGGCGCTGGCGTTGCAGGCGGAACAACTGCGCACCGCCGTGCACGGCGCAGGCTTCCTGCTGGATGACGTGGTGTCCACGCTGGTCGACGACGCCGATCCCGCGCAGTGGGAAAAGACGGTCGCCGACCTCGATGCCCGCATGCGCCGGCTGGAGCCGGTCAACCTCGCCGCCATCGCCGAACATGCGGAACAGGCGCAGCGCAAGGAATACCTCGACGCGCAGGATGCCGACCTCACCACCGCGCTCGAAACGCTGGAAGACGCCATCCGCAAGATCGACCGCGAAACCCGCGGCCGGTTCAAGGACACCTTCGATCGCGTCAACGCCGGCGTGCAGGAGTTGTATCCGCGCCTGTTCGGTGGCGGCCATGCCTACCTGGAGCTCACCGGCGAGGACCTCCTCGACACCGGCGTTTCGATCATGGCCCGCCCACCCGGCAAGCGCGTGTCCAACATCTCGCTGCTCTCCGGTGGCGAGAAGGCGATGACCGCGGTGGCGCTCGTCTTCGCGATCTTCCGCCTCAACCCGGCGCCGTTCTGCCTGCTGGACGAGGTGGATGCACCGCTCGACGAGGCCAACGTGGGGCGCTTCACCAGCATGGTGAGCGAGATGAGCGAAGCGGTGCAGTTCCTGTTCGTCACCCACAACAAGGTGACGATGGAGGCGGCACAGCAGCTTTCGGGCGTTACCATGCGGGAACCCGGCGTCAGCCGCCTGGTCTCGGTCGATCTTGCCGAGGCGGCACGACTGGCTGGCGCCGCCTGACACCACGGAGGAATCCATGTCCGAAACCTGGCTCCTGCGAATCGGCATCCTTGTTGCCGGCATCGTCCTGATGGCCGCGATCATCTGGCTCGGCCGCCCGAAGAAAACGGCCCAGGGCCGGCGCGTGGCGCGTGAGCCGGGCAACCGATCCGAACCCACCCTTGGCGAGGCGCTGGACGCCGCCGGTGCGGGCGGGGGCGATGTGGCCTCGCAGGGCGAGTTCAACCTCGAGTCGCGGGATACGTCGCTGGGCAAGCGCGTCGACGACACCTTCGACAAGATCGTCCCGCTCTACGTGGCCGCGCGCGCGGGGCAGGCGTTCCACGGGCCGGACATCGTGGTCGCTGCCGAAAAGACGGGCCTGACCTTCGGCCACATGAATGTGTTCCACCGCCTCATCGACCGCCATCCCGAGCGCGGCCCGGTCTTCAGCGTCGCCAACATCATGAAGCCCGGCAGCTTCGACATGGCGGAGATCCAGGCGCTGGAGACCCCGGCGCTCGCGTTCTTCCTCACGCTGCCGGCACCCGTCAGTGCGCTGGAGGCATGGGACATGTTGCTGCCCACCGCGCAGCGCATCGCCGAGCTGCTCGATGGCGTGGTCCTGGATGAGGAACGCAATGCCCTCGGTCGCCAGCGCATCGCCCACATCCGCGACGAATTGCGTGCCTACGACCGCCAGCGTGAAGCACCCCCGCTGACCCGCCCGGGCCAATGGTGACCGCGGCCGAGCGATGAGCAAGCCCACCGCCGCCGGACGCATCGCCGACCTGCGCGAGCGGATCGACGACGCCAACCACCGGTACTACGTCCTCGACGATCCCGACCTTGCCGACGCGGAATACGACCGCCTGCTGCGCGAATTGCAGGCGCTCGAGGCTGAACATCCCGAGCTCATCGACCTTTCATCGCCCACGCAGCGGGTCGGCAACGCGCCGTCCGCCAGGTTCGCGCCGGTCAGCCACGGCGTGCCGATGCTGTCGCTGGCCAATGCGTTCACCGATGCCGAGGTCGAGGAGTTCGTCGCCCGCATCGCCAGGGAAACGGGCGATGCCGCACCGGTCTTTTCGGTCGAGCCCAAGCTTGACGGACTGGCGATCAGCCTGCGCTACGAACACGGCACGTTCGTGCGGGGTGCCACGCGCGGCGACGGCGCGACCGGCGAGGACGTGACGGCCAATCTGCGCACGGTGAAGTCGGTGCCGCTGAGGCTGCGTGGCAAGGCGCCGGCGGTGCTCGAGGTGCGCGGTGAAGTGGTGATGCCCAAGGCCGCGTTCGATGCCTACAACGCGTGGGCGCTCGAGCACGGGCGCAAGACCCTCGCCAATCCTCGCAACGGCGCCGCCGGCTCGCTGCGACAGCTGGATCCACGCATCAGCGCGGAGCGGCCCCTGGCGTTCTTTGCCTATGCGCTCGGCGACGTCGAAGGCGCCACGCTGCCCGACACGCATTCGGCCGTGCTGGCCTGGCTGCGCGGCCTCGGGTTCCCGGTCAGCAGCGCAGTGGCGGTGGCCCGTGGCACGGAGGGGCTGCTCGCGTACTACGCGGATATCGGGGCGCGCCGTGACAGCCTGCCGTACGACATCGATGGCGTGGTCTACAAGCTCGACCGGTTTGACCAGCAACGTGCGATGGGTTTCGTGTCTCGCGCGCCGCGCTGGGCCATCGCGCACAAATTCCCCGCGCAGGAAGCGGCAACGGTCGTCGAGTCGATCGAGGTCAATGTTGGTCGCACCGGCGCGGTCACCCCGTGGGTGCTGATGCAGCCGGTGCACGTGGGCGGCGTGACGGTCACGCGGGCCACGCTGCACAACGCCGACCAGGTCGCACGGCTCGACGTGCGTACAGGCGACACGGTGTTGGTGCGGCGCGCGGGCGACGTGATTCCGGAAGTCATCCGCGTGGTCGAAGCCGAGCGCCCGCTGAACCCGCGCGGTCGACCGCTGCACCCGGCATGGGAGATGCCGGTGGCGTGCCCGATCTGCGGCAGCGCGATCGAACGCGAGGAAGGAGAGGTGGTTGCACGTTGCAGTGGCGGATTGTTCTGTCCTGCACAGCGCGTGCAGGCACTGTTTCATTTTGCAGGGCGGCGGGCCATGGACATCGAGGGGCTGGGCGAACGCTTCGCGGAGGCCCTGGTCGAATTCGGCTACGTGACCACCGTTGCCGACCTCTACGCCCTCGGCGTCGATGACTTCGTGGCGATGAAACGCGCGGCCGACGAGCGCGACGGCTCCGTGCCCGAGACGGTGAAAGCCGGCAAGGTCGCGACCAAGTGGGCTGACAACCTCGTGGCCGGCATCGCTGCCAGTCGCGAGACCACCCTTGATCGCCTGCTCTATGCGCTGGGCATCCGCGACGTGGGCGAAAGCACGGCCAAGACCCTGGCACGGCATTTCGGCGCGCTGCAGCCACTGATGGATGCGGATGAGGCTGCGCTGCGCGAAGTGCCGGACATTGGTCCTGTCATGGCGGCCCATATCGCGCATTTCTTCGCACAGCCACACAACCGCGAGGTCATCGCCGCGCTGCAGGCCCGGGGCGTGCATTGGCCGGAGGGCGCGCCGCGGCGTTCCAGCGAAGGTCCGCTCGCAGGCAAGACCGTCGTCCTGACCGGCGGCTTGGCGGCGATGTCGCGCGATGCCGCGGGCGATCGCCTTGAAGCGCTGGGCGCGAAAGTCAGTGGCAGCGTGTCGAAGAAGACATCCCTGGTGGTGGCGGGCGAGGCCGCGGGCAGCAAGCTGGCCAAGGCGCAGGAGCTCGGCATCGAAATCTGGGACGAAGCGGCTCTGCTGGCCTTCCTCGAATCGCATGGTGGTTGATCACGACGACGACTGGCGGCCCACGGCGGCGCCGGATGTGTTGCGCCTGCGCGCGCGCGTGCATGCCTGCATCCGCGCGTTCATGGACATGCGTGGGGTGCTGGAGGTCGAAACCCCGGTGTTGTCGATCGCCGGCAACACCGACCCGAACATCGCGTCGTTCCAGCTGGAATTCAGCGGGCGCACGGATGGCGCCCCCCGCACGCGCTGGTTGCGTACCTCGCCCGAGTTCGCGCTCAAGCGCCTGCTCGCCGCCGGCGTGGGCGACTGTTACGAGCTCGGCCGCGTTTTCCGTGACGGCGAGGCCGGCGGTCGCCACAACCCCGAGTTCACGATGCTCGAGTGGTACCGGCTGGGCATGGACCACCTGCAGCTGGCCGATGAAACCATCGCACTGGTGCAATCGACGCTGGCCATGGTCGGCCGGAGGGCAGCCGTCCGCTCCGTCACCTTCGGCGATCTGTACCGCGACACCCTCGGCATCGATCCGTTCGTCGCGGACATGGGCGCGCTCCACGCGGCATTCGGCGAGGGGCGGGTCGAAGCGGAAGGCCTGACCCGCGACGACTGGCTGGACCTGTTGATGACGCATCGCATCCAGCCGGACTTCGATCCGGAGACGATCACGATCGTCCACGACTACCCGGCCTCCCAATGCGCCCTGGCGCGCGTGCGCGAGGATGATCCGCCCGTGGCCGAGCGCTTCGAGCTCTACCTCGGCCCGCTGGAGTTGGCCAACGGCTACCACGAGCTCAGCGATGCGGCGGAGCAGGGTGCGCGCTTCCGGGGCGACCAGGCAGTGCGCAGGCAGCGCGGCAGCGACGTGCCGCCACTCGATGACCGCCTGCTTGTGGCGATGCGGCACGGATTGCCGCCGTGTGCGGGCGTGGCGCTCGGCATCGACCGGTTGCTGATGGGTCTGCTGGAAACCAGCCGGATTGCCGACGTGTTGGCATTTCCGTTCGACCGGGCATGAATCCTGCTGGGCTTTTCGCATTGCATTCAGCGAACCGCGTTAGATTCGGCACATGGAACCCGTGAAACCACTCTTCGGCTGTGGCCTGCTTTGCCTCGCGCTGGTGGCCTCGGCGTCGCACGCCCAAGGCCTTCGCAAGCTGCTCCATCGCGAGTCGCATCCGAAGGGGTACGACGCCATGACCGTGCATTGCGAGTCCACCGGCGGACGCTGGCGGTTGTGCCCGGCGAACGTGGACAACGGCGTACGGCTCGTGCGGCAGGTCTCCGATGCGGCGTGCATCCGCCGCCAGAGCTGGGGCGTGCGGACCAACGGCATCTGGGTCAGCTCCGGGTGTTCGGGCGACTTCGAGCTGGGTGGCGATGGAGGCACGGATGCCGATTCCGACAGTGGCAGCCGGCTCGTGCGCTGCGAGTCCCGCAACGGCATGCGCCAGGTCTGCCGCGTCGATACCGGGCAGGGCGTGCGTCTGCGGCGCCGCCTGTCGAACCTGCCTTGCGACGAAGGCGGAAGCTGGGGCTACGAAACCGACGGCATCTGGGTGCGTCGCGGTTGCCGTGCCGATTTCGCCATCGATGTCCCGCCTGTCGCCGCCCCGGATCCCGTGCCGGCGCCGGTCATCGGCAATGGTGCGCACACGGTGCGGTGCGAATCCCAGAGTGGGGGGCAGAGGACCTGCGCGGCCGCGGGCTACCACGACGCGGTGTTGAAGCAACAGCGCTCGCACACGCAGTGCGTGCGCAACAGCAACTGGTGGCTGGTTCCGCAAGGCATCCGCGTCAGCGGCGGCTGCCGCGGGGATTTTGCCGTCTGGTAAAGCCTGAATGGGCGGCAACCCCATGCGGCTCCGGGCCGCGCAAGGGGCCGGATTCAGCGTGGGGAAGGTGGGCGTCACGCAATGATTGCGCCGTCACCAACCACCGCACTCGAGGCACCCACCATGTCGATCAAATCGCTCCTCTGGATCGCGGCCGCGACGGCCGTCAGTGTTCCCGCCGTTGCGTCCGCGCAATACGCGGGCTATCCGCCAGGCTACGGCAATGGTCGCTATGGCCAAGGCCAGGTCGTCGAGTGCGGATCCGGCCGCGGGCGCTTTGCCCGGTGCGCCGTGGATACGCGCGGTGGTGTGCAGATCCTCCGCCAGCTGTCGAGCAACGCCTGTGTCGAAGGACGCACCTGGGGCGCGGAGCCAGGCAACATCTGGGTGAACCGCGGCTGCCGCGCGCAGTTCGTGGTCGGCGGCCGTCGTGGCTATCGCGACCGCTACGGCAATGGCGGTTACAACAACGGGTATGGCCAGAACAACGGCAATTACAACAACGGCTATGGCCAGGACAACGGCTACTACAACAACGGTTACGGCCAGAATGGCGGCTATCCCGGCAACGGCTATGGCCAGGCCGGCAGCTTCCGCTGTGAGTCCAGCAGTGGCCAGCAGCAGTTCTGCCAGGTCGATACGCGCGGCGAGGTGCGCATCATTCGCCAGCTCTCCAATTCCAGCTGCGTGCAGGGTCAGTCATGGGGCATCGCGCGTGGCGGGGTCTGGGTGAGCAACGGCTGCCGCGCCGAGTTTGCCGTCGGCGGCTACTGATCCGACGGTCGATTAGACTGGGCGAATGGACTCGCCCACGCTCGATTACGCCCGATACGACCGCATCCGTCCGATCCTTTGGAGCGGTGACGCACTTGAGCTGCTCGACCAGCGCGTCTTGCCCTTCGATGTCCGACACGTCACTGCACGCACCAGCGACGAGGTGGCCGAAGCCATCCATTCGCTGACGGTGCGCGGCGCACCGGCGATCGGCATCGCGGCCGCATGGGGCGTGGTGCTGGCCGCCCGTACCATCGACGCCATGGACGGCACGGCCGCAAAGCTGGCGCTTGAACCCTCGATGCAACGCTTGAACGCAGCGCGCCCCACCGCGGTGAACCTGGCATGGGCGCTGGCACGCATGCGCCGTGCACTGGACGGCGCCGGCAACGACTGGAAGGCCGTGCTGGAGCGCGAAGCCCGCGCCATCGAAACCGAGGACCTGGCGGCCAATCGCGCGATGGGGCAGGCAGGCGCATCCCTCATCGCACGGGGCAGTGGCGTGCTCACGCACTGCAATACCGGCTCCCTGGCCACGGCCGGGTTCGGCACGGCCCTTGGCGTGATCCGCGCGGGCGTGGCCGAAGGCCGCATCGGCCACGTCTATGCCGGCGAAACGCGCCCGTGGAACCAGGGCGCGCGCCTCACCGTGTGGGAGCTGCGCGAGGACGGGATCGATGCGACGCTGATCGCCGATGCCGCGGCTTCCCACCTGATGAAGCAGGGCAAGGTGCAGTGGGTGGTGGTTGGCGCGGACCGCATCTGCGCCAACGGCGATACCGCGAACAAGATCGGCACCTACCAGCTGGCCATCGCGGCCCGCCACCATGGCGTGAAATTCATGGTGGTCGCGCCGTCTTCCACGGTGGACATGGCCACGCCGGATGGGCACGCCATCGAGATCGAGGAACGCGATCCGGCAGAGCTGTTGTCCCACCGCGGCGAACGCACCGTGGCCGATGGCGTGGCGGCCTGGAACCCGGTGTTCGACGTGACGCCGCACGACCTGATCGATGCCATCGTCACCGAAATTGGCGTGGTCGAACGGCCCGACGCAGGGCGCATGCAGGCCCTGTTCGGGGCGGGTTGAAGGGGGCCGGCGAAACCGACGCGAATCCATCGAAAAAATGGTCGCAAGTCGCTGATTTTCCGTAAGAATCCGGGGTGCAGGCAGCCTCTCCGGATGCTACAATTTCACATCGCTGAAAACACCCCTCGCCATGCATCGTCCGCCGTCCGGGACGGGCGTGCCGCGCGCGGGGAAAACCGCGTTCGAATGGACATCCGATGACCGAGCAACCGACCGATCCAGCACGCGAAATCATTCCCGTAAACCTCGAAGACGAGATGCGCCGCAGCTATCTCGACTACGCCATGAGCGTGATCGTGGGACGCGCGCTTCCGGACGTCCGGGATGGATTGAAGCCGGTGCACCGCCGCGTGCTGTTCGCGATGGATGAGCTTGGTGCGCACAGCAACAAGCCTTACTTCAAGTCGGCGCGCATCGTCGGTGACGTGATCGGTAAGTACCACCCCCATGGCGACCAGTCGGTGTACGACACGCTGGTGCGCATGGCGCAGCCCTTCTCGCTGCGTTACATGCTGGTGGACGGGCAGGGCAACTTCGGTTCGGTCGATGGCGACTCCGCCGCCGCGATGCGTTACACCGAAGCGCGCATGTCGAAGCTCACGCACGAGCTGATGGCCGACATCGACAAGGAAACCGTCGATTTCCAGCCGAACTACGACGAGAAGGAACAGGAACCGACGGTCATGCCGACCCGGTTCCCGAACCTGCTGGTCAATGGCTCCGCCGGCATCGCCGTCGGAATGGCGACCAACATCCCGCCGCACAACCTGACCGAAGTGGTCAATGCGCTGCTGGCGATGATCGAGACGCCGGACATCGACATCGAAGGCCTGATGGAGCACATTCCGGGCCCGGACTTCCCGACGGCCGGCATCATCAATGGCGTGGGTGGCATCCATCTGGCCTACAAGACCGGTCGTGGCCGCGTGCGCATGCGGGCAAGGGCGGACGTGGAGGTGATGGGGAACGGGCGCGAGGCCATCATCGTCACCGAGATCCCCTACCAGGTGAACAAGGCGCGGTTGATCGAGAAGATCGCCGAGCTGGTGAAGGAAAAGAAGCTCGAGGGCATCAGCGAGCTGCGCGACGAGTCCGACAAGGACGGCATGCGCATCTACATCGAGATCAAGCGCGGCGAATCCGCCGAAGTGGTCCTCAACAACCTGTACCAGCAGACCCAGATGGAGTCTGTGTTCGGCATCAACATGGTGGCGCTGGTCGATGGCCGGCCGCAGTTGCTGAACATCAAGCAGATCCTCCAGGCCTTCCTGCGCCATCGCCGCGAGGTGGTGACCCGTCGCACCATTTTCGAACTGCGCAAGGCACGTAGCCGCGCCCACATCCTCGAAGGCCTGACCGTCGCGCTCGCGAACATCGACGAGATGATCGAGCTGATCAAGACGTCGGCCAACCCGGAAGAAGCGCGTACGCGCATGCTGGCGCAGCGTTGGCAGCCAGGCCTGGTGGGCGCGTTGCTGGCCGCGACCGGCGCCGAGGCCTCGCGCCCCGAGGACCTGCCCGCCGGCGTGGGCCTGATCGTGGACGCGGCTCTTGGGAAGGGATACCAGCTCACCGAGGTCCAGGCCCAGCAGATCCTGGAGATGCGCCTGCATCGCCTGACCGGTCTGGAGCAGGAAAAGCTCACCGACGAATACCGCGAGTTGCTCGGCACGATCCATGCGCTCATCGAGATCCTGGAGCAGCCGGGCGTATTGATGCAGGTGATCCGTACGGAGCTCGAGAACGTGCGCGCGGAATTCGGCGATGCCCGCCGCAGCGAGATCCGGGCGAGCGAGGAAGACCTCGACATCCTCGACCTGATTGCACCGGAAGACGTGGTGGTCACGCTGTCCCACGCCGGTTACGCCAAGCGCCAGCCGGCCACCAGCTACCGCGCGCAGCGCCGTGGAGGCAAGGGGCGCAACGCGGCCGCGACCAAGGACGAGGATTTCATCGACCAGCTGTGGCTGGTGAACACGCACGACACCCTGCTGGCCTTCACCAGCGCAGGGCGCGTGTTCTGGCTGCCCGTCCACCAGCTGCCGGATGCCGGCCCGCAGGCGCGTGGGCGCCCCATCATCAACTGGATCTCGCTGGAAGCCGGCGAGCGCGTGCAGGCGGTGCTGCCGGTACGCGAATACTCCGACGGCCACTACGTCTTCTTCGCCACGCGCAACGGCACGGTCAAGAAGACCGCGCTCACCGAGTTCGCATTCCGGTTGTCGCGCGGCAAGATCGCGATCAACCTCGACGACGCCGATGCGTTGGTCGACGTGGCGCTGACCGACGGCAAGCACGACATCATGCTGTTCGCGAGCAACGGCAAGGCCGTCCGCTTCGACGAAGGCAGCGTTCGCGCCATGGGCCGTACCGCCACTGGCGTGCGTGGCATGAGGCTGGCCATGGGCGAGGAGGTGCGCAGCCTGATCGTGGTCGAAGGCGAGGGCGACGTGCTGACCGCCAGCGAAAACGGGTTCGGCAAGCGCACGCCCATCAGCGAGTATCCGCGCAAGGGCCGGGGCACCCAGGGTGTGATCGCGCTCAAGACCACGGACCGCAACGGCCAGCTGGTCGGTGCCATCCAGCTGTCCGATCACCACGACGTGCTGCTGATTTCCGACGGCGGCACGCTGGTGCGCACGCCGGCCGCGGACATCGCCCAGGTCGGGCGCAACACCCAGGGTGTCACGCTGATTCGTGTGTCCGATGGCGAAAAGCTCCAGGCCATCGAACGCCTGGACGTGTCGCTGGATGCCGACGATGAAGGCGGCGAGGCGCCGGAGCCTGCGCAGGCCTGACACCACTCGCGGGCGTGCAACAAAAAGGCGGCCATTGGCCGCCTTTTTGTTGCACGTTCCGTTCGCCGATCAGTCGCCGATCCAGCCGTTGAGCAGGTCACGGAAGTCGTCGGCGTGTTCCTCCTCCTGCGCGAGGATGGCTTCCAGCATCCGCTTGGTGGTGGTGTCGCGGTCTCCGATCCACGTGATCACCTCGCGGTAGCTCTCGATCGCGACGCGCTCGGCGACCAGGTTTTCCTTCACCATGTCCTTGAGGTTCTTCCCGACCTTGTATTCCGCGTGGGAGCGCGCGGTCAGCGTGTCCGGATCAAGGTCCGGCTCGCCACCCAGCTGCACGATGCGTTCGGCAATCTGGTTCGCATGCTCCTGTTCCTGCTGCGCATGCTCCAGGAATTCGGCCTTCACGGAATCAGCCAGCATGCCGGATGCGGAGAAATAGTGGCGCATGTAGCGCAGCACGCACACCCATTCGGTTGCGAGCGACTCGTTTAGCTTTTCGATCAGCAGC
>Ga0208126_1000020_pt1 | contig 18079 bp, 16 predicted proteins | sample SoimicmetaGmgHAA_FD_188334 | JGI IMG/M metagenome (GOLD analysis project Ga0208126, IMG submission 188334) | Soil and rhizosphere microbial communities from Laval, Canada - mgHAA (SPAdes) (version 2) | ecosystem: Environmental > Terrestrial > Deep subsurface > Rock core/Sediment | place: Laval... | reverse complement strand
GCGATGCGAAGGCCGTGGCGGCGATCAAGGCGGCGGCCACACGGGCGGGAGCGCAGGTCAAGCTGGTCTCGCCCCGGATAACGGTCCGGTTGTCGGACGGCAAGCCGGCCACCGTGGACGGGCAACTGGCGGGAACGCCCTCGACCCTGTTCGACGCCGTGGCCAGCGTGCTCATGCCTGAAGAGGCCGCGAAACTGGCCAAGGAGGCCTGCGCTGTCGATTGGTTCCGGGATGCGTTTGGTCACCTCAAGGCCATCGCCGCCTGTGGCGGGACGCGCATGCACCTGCTCAAGGCTGCGGGGATCAAGCCGGATGCAGGCGTGGTCGAGCCCGACGACACCGCTGGCTTCATCCGGCTTGCGAAGACGCGGCAATGGGCACGGGAACCGAAGGTGCGCACATTGGCCTGACGGGGTCCCGGCAAAAAAAACCCGCCTTCCGGCGGGTTTTTCCTTCCATCGAAATTTACGGCCCGATCAGAGCTGCATCGCCTTGGCGACTTCGGCGGCGTAGTCTTCCTTCACCTTTTCGATGCCTTCGCCCACGGCCAAGCGCTCGAAACGCAGCACCTCGGCGCCGGCGGCCTTCAGCGCGGCCTCGACGGTCTGCTCGGTGTTCAGCACGTAGGGCTGGCCGGTCAGGCACATCTCGTTGACGGTCTTGGAGACCTTGCCGGAGATCATCTTCTCGAGGATCTCGGCGGGCTTGCCGGAATCCTTCACCTGCGCCAGCGCGATTTCCTTCTCGCGGGCCACGAACTCGGCCGGCACGTGCGCGGGCGAGATGTAGGGCGGGTTCATCGCGGCGATGTGCATGGCGATGCCGCGGGCCAGTTCCTCGTTGCCACCGGTCATCTCGACCAGCACGCCGATGCGGCCACTGTGCACGTAGGCGCCGATGGTGTTGGCGCTGTCGATGCGGACCAGGCGGCGGACCTGCACGTTCTCGCCGATCTTGGCGATGAGGGCGGCGCGGGCCTCCTCGACGCTCTCGGAGCCGATCTTCGCGGACTTGAGGGCCTCGACGTCGTTCGCGCCAAGCGCTGCGTTCGCTGCCTGGGTGCAGAAGTCGATGAAATTGGCGTCCTTGGCCACGAAGTCGGTCTCGGAGTTCACCTCGACCAGCACGGCCTTGCCCGTGGCCTGCGCCATGGCGACGCGGCCTTCGGCGGTCACGCGGTCGGCCTTCTTGTCGGCCTTGGCAAGACCGGTCTTGCGCAGCCAGTCGGCCGCGGCTTCGATGTCGCCGTTGTTCTCGGTGAGCGCCTTCTTGCACTCCATCATGCCGGCGCCGGTGCGCTCGCGCAGTTCCTTGACGAGGGATGCGGTGATTTCAGCCATTGTTCTCTTCCAGTTTCGATGCGGCCGCGCGCGCGTGGCGGCGGCCGCGTTTCGGGGACGACCGGGCAGGATGCGCCCGGCCATTGCGCGTCGATTACGCGGTGGTGTCAGGCTCGGCCGCGTTCGGCTCGGCGGTCTCGTCCACCGCCACTTCGGCTTCGGCGGCGGCCATGGCCTCGCCTTCACCGGCGGCGGCCTTGGCGGCACCGGCCTTGTTGCGGGCCGGGGCACGGCCACGGGCCGGCTTGCCCTCTCCAGCGAAGTCTTCCTCGCTCACGGTGGCGGCGTTCGGCGCGGCGGCCTTGCCTTCCAGCACGGCGTCGGCGGCGGCACGGGCATACAGCTGCACGGCGCGGATGGCGTCGTCATTGCCCGGGATGGCGTAGTCGACCAGCTCCGGGTTGTAGTTGGTGTCGACGACGGCGATCACCGGGATGCCCAGGGTCTTGGCTTCCTTGATGGCGATGTCTTCGTGGCCGATGTCGACGACGAACAGCGCGTCGGGCAGGCGGTTCATGTCCTTGATGCCGCCCAGCGAGGCTTCCAGCTTGTCGCGTTCGCGGCGCAGGTTCATGACTTCATGCTTGACCAGCTTCTGGAACGTGCCGTCGGTTTCGGCGGCTTCCAGTTCCTTCAGGCGGGCAACCGACTTCTTCACGGTGGCGAAGTTGGTCAGGGTGCCGCCCAGCCAGCGCTGGGTCATGAACGGCATGCCGCAACGCTCGGCTTCTTCCTTCACGGAATCACGGGCGCTTCGCTTGGTGCCGACGAAGAGCACGGTGCCGCGCTTCTGGGCGATCTTCGAGAGGAAGTTCATCGCGTCGTTGAACAGCGGAACGGTCTTCTCGAGGTTGATGATGTGGATCTTGCCGCGGGCGCCGAAGATGTACGGGCCCATCTTGGGGTTCCAGTAGCGGGTCTGGTGGCCGAAATGGACGCCGGCTTCCAGCATCTGGCGCATGGTGATCTGGGGCATTGCCTGTTACTCCTGGAATGGAATCCGCCGCCAGGGTTGGAATGGGGCGACTGCCGCGCGGAGCGGCTGGATTCCGGGGTTGGGCCTCCCTGCGGCCTCCGCGACAGATCCTCGGGCGAACCCTTGGACACCCCGGCGCGGGTTGCAACTGCAGGTGTGTATTCGTCGATGGCGCTCGACGTGGGCGTGGAACAGCCGGGAATCATAGCAGGTTCGGGCCGACCCGGCTCGGGCAGGGGCCTGTGGCGGTACTGCTCGCCGACCGGATCGGCGATAATCCCGGCATGGCAATCACCATCAAGACACCCGCCGACATCGAGAAGATGCGCGAGGCCGGCCGCCTGGCCGCCGAAGTGCTGGACATCATGACCGAGCACGTGCGCCCCGGCATCAGCACCGAGGAGCTCGACCGCATCGCCCACGACCACATCGTGAACGTGCAGAAAGCCGTGCCGGCGAACGTGGGCTACCGCGGCTTCCCGAAGACGTTGTGCACTTCCGTCAACAACGTCATCTGCCACGGCATCCCGAACGAAGCGAAGGTGCTGAAGGATGGCGACATCGTCAACATCGACGTCACCGTGATCAAGGATGGCTGGCACGGCGATACCAGCCGCATGTACTTCGCCGGCACCCCTTCGGTGATGTCGAAGCGGCTGGTCGAGGCCACGTATGAGGCGATGTGGCGCGGCATCCGCACCGTGCGCCCCGGCGCCACGCTTGGCGACGTCGGCCAGGCGATCCAGCAATTCGTCGAAGCGCAGCGTTTCAGCGTGGTCCGCGAATACTGCGGGCACGGCATCGGCCAGATCTACCACGAGGATCCGCAGGTGCTGCATTACGGGCACGCGGGCCAGGGACTGGTGCTGAAGCCCGGCATGACCTTCACCATCGAACCGATGGTCAACGAGGGCGCACGCCACACCAAGCTGCTCCCCGATGGCTGGACCGTGGTCACCAAGGACCGCAAGCTGTCCGCGCAGTGGGAGCACATGCTGGCCGTGACCGAGGATGGTTTCGATGTCCTCACGCTGTCCGCCGGCAGTCCGCCGCCGCCGGTGGCCTGAATGCACGCCACGGCCGCGCCCGCCGACGACGTGGCGTGGTCGCAGGCCGCGCGGGCCACGCTTGCGGAACTGGATGCCGGCCTGGCCCGTCGCTATGACGCGGGAGAGGCGGCGAGGACGCTGACGCTGGCGCGCGCCCAAGGCGTGGATGCCCTGGTCACCGAGGCCTGGCGACGTTGCATCGACGACCCGGCCATCGCGTTGTTCGCGGTAGGCGGCTATGGCCGGAGCAGCCTGTACCCGCAATCCGACGTGGACCTGCTGGTGTTGGTCGACGCCGCGGGAAAGCGTCGCTGTGGTGATGCCGTGGCGCGGTTCATCGCATTGCTGTGGGACGCCCGGGTGCCGGTGTCGCACGCCGTGCGCACGTTGGACGAGGTGAAGCTGTCGGCTGGCGAGGACATCACCGTGTTCACCGCGCTCATGGATGCGCGGCAGCTGGCAGGCGCGCCGGATGCACTGCAGGGGATCCAGGCCACGATCGCATTGGGACAGGTCTGGCCGGCGCGCGACTACTTTGTCGCCAAGCGTGCCGAGCTGCGGCAGCGTCACGCGCGGTTCGATGACACCGCCGAGAACCTCGAGCCGAACATCAAGGAAGGACCCGGCGGCCTGCGCGACCTGCAGACATTGCGCTGGATGGCGCTGCGCCAGCTCGGTGCGGCCGACCTGGGCGCACTGGAGGCGTTGGGCCAGATCGGTGGCGATGAGTGGGAGACCCTCCTGCGCGCGGCCACGGAATTGCAGCGCCTGCGCTTCGGGCTCCACCTGGTTGCCGGCAAGCGCGAGGAGCGCCTGCGTTTCGACCACCAGCGTGCGCTGGCGTCGCGCCTGCAGGGCGGGGGAGAGGCCGACAACGCCGCGGTGGAACAGATGATGCAGCGGTTCTACCGCAGTGCCGCACTGGTGCAGCGCGTCGGCGAGCGCCTGCTGCAGCGCTTCGAGGAGCAGCTCGATGGCGAGGGCATGCCCGAGCCGATCGATGGGACGTTCGATGCGGTGCGCGGCTATCTTTTTGCCCGCGATCCGGCGTGGCCGCACGGCGATCCGGCCGCGGTGTTCGCGCTGTTCGCCGCATGGGCCGCACATCCGCAATTGCACGGGCTGCATTCGCGCACCGCGCGTGCGCTGGCCGAGGCGCTGCCGACGGTGCCGTCCTGCGTCGATGCGCCGACCGTGTTGCGGTCGCGGTTCCTCGCGCTGCTTGAAGGTCCCGACGCGGTGCGCACGCTGGAGCGCATGGCGCGACTGGGCGTGCTGGCGCGCTGGATCCCGGCATTCGCGAGCGTGACCGGGCGCATGCAGTTCGACCTGTTCCACGTGTACACCGTGGACCAGCATACGTTGATGCTGCTGCGCAATTTCGGCGTCTTCGCCGAGGGCAGCGATACCGGGCGCTTTGCGGTCGCGCACGAGGTCTGGCAGCGGCTGCGGCGCCACGACCTGCTGTTGCTGGCCGGCCTGTTCCACGACATCGCCAAGGGTCGAGGCGGCGACCACGCGGAACTCGGTGCGGAAGACGCGCACGCGTTCTGCACGGCGTTGGGCCTGCCGCCGGAAGACGTGCAGCTGGTGGAGTGGCTGGTGCGCCACCACCTGCTGATGTCGGTGACGGCGCAGAAGCAGGACATTTCCGATCCGGAGGTGGTGCGGCGGTTTGCCGCGCTGGTTGCCGACCGTGACCATCTGGATCACCTGTACCTGCTGACCTGCGCGGACATTGCCGCGACCTCGCCCAAGCTGTGGAATGCGTGGAAGGACCGGCTGTTGTCGGACCTGCATGCGGCCACCCGCCTGGCCTTGCGCCAGGGCCTGGAGCACGTCGTGGCCGCCGACGCCCGCATCGCCGCCAATCGCGTGCAGGTGCAGAAAGAAGTGGCGGCCCAAGGCGCAGACACGAGCGCGATGGCGCGGTTGCCGGATGAAAGCTGGTTGCGTTGCGCACCGGAGCAGCTCGCGTGGATCGTGGGTGCGCTCGCCGGCGTGGACGATGGTGCAACGCGCGTTGCGGCGCGTGCGCTGGATGCGGGCGGGGGCGCGTTGGAGATGATGGTCTATTCGCCCGATCGTGATGGTCTGTTCGCGGCAATCGTCGCCACGCTGGACCGGATGGGCCTGGAAGTGCAGCAGGCGCGGTTGCTGGATGCGCCTGGAGGGCAGGTCATCGATACATTCCAGCTGTTGGCGCGCGACCTTCGACGCGCCGTGGACCCGGCCGATGCCGAGGCACGCATGCGGCAGGTGCTGTCACAGCCTTCGCTGGATGGCATCCGGCCCGCGCGACGGGCGCAGCCTGGCCACCTGCGGCAATTCCAGGTCGCACCGCGCATCGATTCGAGCACGGTGGACGGCCGTACGTTGCTCAGCATCGTCTGCAACGACCGGGCCGGCCTGCTGGCCGATATCGCCCAGGTGCTGCGCGCGCAGCGCCTGCGCGTCCACGATGCGCGCATCGCCACGTTCGGCGAACGCGCAGAGGACATGTTCCGCATCAGCCGCGAGGACGATCGGCCGCTGGAGGATGCCGACGCCGACCGGTTGCGCGAGAATCTGCACGCCATGCTACGAGGAGAATCCGCTTGACCGAGATCGTTTCCCTGCAGGCCCGCATCGAGGCGGCCTGGGACCAGCGCACCACGCTGGATGCCGCCGCGCTGGACGCCCTGCGCCCGGACATCGAGACCGTGGTGGCCGGGCTGGAGGCGGGGACGTTGCGTGTCGCCGCGCCGGACGCGGCCGGCTGGACCGTGAACGAGTGGCTGAAGAAGGCGGTGCTGCTGTATTTCCGCACGCAGGACATGCAGGTGATGCCGGGTGCGCCCGCGCCGTTCTGGGACAAGATCCCGATGCGGTTCGGTGGTTACGATGCCGCACGCTTCCGCGGTGACGGCGTGCGCGTGGTGCCCGGCACCATCGCGCGACGCGGCTGCCACGTGGCACGCGACGTGGTGTTGATGCCGAGCTTCCTCAACATTGGTGCCTACGTAGGCGAGGGCACGATGGTGGACACGTGGGCCACCGTGGGGTCGTGCGCGCAGGTCGGCAAGCATTGCCACATCAGCGGCGGTGCAGGCATCGGCGGCGTGCTGGAGCCCCTGCAGGCCTCGCCGACGATCATCGAAGACCATTGCTTCATCGGTGCGCGTTCGGAAGTGGTGGAGGGGGTGATCGTCGGCCACCACAGCGTGATCGGCATGGGCGTGTTCCTCGGCCAGTCAACCCGCATCTACAACCGCGAGACGCGCGAGGTCAGCTACGGCGTGGTGCCCCCGGGCAGCGTGGTGGTTTCGGGTTCGCTGCCGGCCGCGGATGGCTCGCATTCGCTGTATTGCGCAGTGATCGTCAAGCAGGTGGACGAGAAGACGCGGTCCAAGACCTCCGTCAACGACCTGCTGCGCGGCCACGCGCACTGACAGGTCGCACCCTGCCTGGCCGTTCCGCGACGCCGGTCGCGGTGGCCATGACCTCCGGCAGGGGTGTGGCGGGCGGGCGCATGCGACAAGGGAACGATCCGTTTTCCCGGGAATTCCAGATGCAGCATCGCCTCCTGACGCTGTCGGCCCTCGCCGTCGCGCTGTCCATGTCCGCCTCGCCCGCGTTCGCCCAGGCGACCGCTGCGAAGGTGCCTGCACCGGTTGCAGCCTTCCCTGCGGCCGATCCCGCGGCGGAAGCACGCGCGAACTACATCCGCAGCCACTACGACAAGCGCGAAGTGCAGGTCCCGATGCGCGACGGCGTGAAGCTGTTCACGGTGGTCTATACGCCGAAGGACGCCTCGCCGACGCATCGCTATCCGATCCTGATGCAACGCACGCCGTATTCCTCCGGTCCCTATGGCACCGATGCGTTCAAGAAATCGCTGGGCCAGACCGCGGATTATGAGAAGGACGGCTTCATCTTCGTGTTCCAGGACGTGCGCGGGAAGTACATGTCCGAGGGCGAGTACGTGAACATGCGGCCGGTGGGCGGCAAGGTCGATGAAACGACCGACACCTGGGACACCGTCGACTGGATGGTGAAGAACCTGCCGGGCAACAGCGGCAAGGTGGGGCAGTGGGGCATTTCCTATCCAGGCTTCTACACCGCGATCGGTGCGATCAACTCGCATCCCGCGCTGGTGGCCGTGTCGCCACAGGCGCCCATCGCCAACTGGTTCCTCGGCGATGACATGCACCGCAACGGCGCGTTCGTCCTCAACATGGCCTACGGGTTCTTCAACGGGATGGGCTTCGGCTATCCGCGTCCGCAGCCGACCGGCGATTCGCCGAAGGGCATGGATTTCGGCACGAACGATGGCTACGGGTACTACCTCGGCCTCGGCGGGCTCGGCAATGCGCCCAGGCAATTCCGACAGCCGATCTCGTTCTGGGACGACCTCGTCGCGCATCCCGACTACGACAGCTTCTGGCAGGCACGCGACCTGCCACCGCACATGAAGAACGTGCATGCCGCGGTGCTGTACGTGAGCGGCTGGTACGACACCGAGGATTTCTACGGGCCGCTGCACCTTTACAAGGCCACCGAAGCGCAGAACCCCGGCATCCACAACTCGATCATCATCGGGCCGTGGACGCACGGTGGCTGGCTGCGTGGCAAGGGCGATCGCGTGGGTGATGCGCGTTTTGGAGCCGATACCGCGCTCCAGTACCAGCCGGTGGAATACGCGTTCTTCAAGCACTGGCTGAAAGGCGGTCCGGATCCGGACCTGCCGGAAGCATGGGCGTTCGAGACGGGCAGCAACCAGTGGAAGCGCTTCGACGCGTGGCCGCCGAAGAACCTGCAGCCGCGCACGCTGTATTTCCAGCCGAATGGCGGCTTGGCCTTCGATGCCAAGCCGACGCTGGCGAGCAGCTTCGGGGAGTACGTGAGTGATCCCGCCAAACCGGTGCCGTACACGACCGAGATCATGACCCGTTGGAGCCGCGACTACATCGCCGCGGACCAGCGCTTCGCCGCATCGCGTCCGGACGTGCTGGTGTACGAGACCACCCCGCTGGACCACGACGTGACCTTGGGTGGCCCCATCAAGGTGAAGCTGTGGGTGTCGACCAGCGGCACCGATTCCGACTTCATCGTCAAGCTCATCGACGTCAACCCGGACAAGATGGCCGACGAGACGGAGGACGGGAAGCGGATCAACCGCGGCGGCCAGCAGACGATGGTGCGTGCCGAACCGATGCGTGCACGCTTCCGCGAGAGCTTCTCGCACCCGAAGCCTTTCGTGCCGAACCAGCCGACGGCAGTGAACTATGCGATGAACGACGTCCTGCACACGTTCAAGGCCGGGCACCGGATCATGGTGCAGGTGCAGTCCACGTGGTTCCCCTTCATCGACCGCAATCCGCAGAAGTACGTGGACAACATCTACCTGGCGAAGGATTCGGACTTCATCAAGGCCACGCAGCGCGTCTACCAGGACGCCGCGCATCCGACATCCATCGAAGTGGGCGTGCTGCCGGAGTGACGCGTGGTCGCCGGCGCGGCTGGATCGCGGCACAATGCCGCATCCACCCGCCGGACCGCATCGATGCCCACATTGCATGGCCTGGACAACTGCGACACCTGCCGCAAGGCGCGCAACTGGCTGAAGCGCTTCGGCATCGCGCACGCGTTCGTGGACGTGCGGGCGAACGTGCCCTCACCCGAACGCCTGCGCGCGTGGAAGGAAGGCGTGGGTGGCTGGGATGCGTTGGTCAATCGCGCGTCCACCACGTGGCGTAACCTGCCGCCGGATCGCAGGACGCCGGGTTCCGAGGCCGAATGGAGCCTGTTGCTGCGTGAACACCCCGCACTGATCAAGCGCCCGCTGGCGGAGCTGGACGATGGCCGCGTGGTGCAGGGCTTCAGCGACAATGCGTACAAGGCACTGTTCGGAGTGGAAAAGTGAGCGATGTCCTTGCCCTGACCCGTGACCTCATCGCGCGCGCATCGGTGACGCCGGAGGATGCCGGCTGCCAGGCGCTGATCGCCGGGCGGCTTGAACGCGTGGGATTCCGCGTCGAGCACCTGCGCTTTGGCGAAGTCGACAACCTGTGGGCCACGCATGGCGATGGCGGGCCGACACTGGTCTTCCTTGGTCATACCGACGTCGTGCCGCCGGGCGATGCCGCGGACTGGACCTCGCCACCGTTCGAGCCCACGGAGCGCGACGGTCACCTGTTCGGCCGCGGCGCGGCGGACATGAAGGGCAGCGTGGCGGCGATGGTGCTCGCGCTCGAGGATTTCGTGGTGCGCCATCCGGCTCACTCCGGTCGCGTGGGCCTGCTGCTCACCAGCGACGAGGAAGGCCCCACCAACTTCGATGGCGTGCGCAAGGTGGCGGAGCGGTTCCGCGCAACCGGCGATCGCATCGACTGGTGCGTGGTGGGCGAGCCCTCGTCGAAATCCCGGCTTGGTGATCTCATTCGCGTGGGCCGGCGTGGCTCGCTCACCGGCACGCTGGCCGTGCATGGGGTGCAGGGCCACGTGGCCTATCCGGAGAAGGCGCTGAACCCCATCCATGCGTTCGCGCCCGCGCTGGCGGCGCTGGCCGCGGAGCGGTGGGACGAGGGCAATGCCGATTTCCCGCCGACCTCGTTCCAGGTCTCGAACATCAACTCCGGCACCGGCGCCGCGAACGTGATCCCCGCTGCGCTGCGCGCCACCATGAATTTCCGCTATTCCACCGCGAGCACCGCGGGGGACCTGCGCGCGCGCACCGAGGCCATCCTGCGGGCGCATGGCGTGGACTTCGCGCTGGAGTGGAACGTTTCCGGGGAACCGTTCCTGTCGCCACCGGGCGGGCGCCTCCGCGAGGTCGCCGTGGCCGTGTGCCGCGAGGCCAGCGGGGTCGAGCCGGAGCAGAGCACCGGTGGTGGCACGTCGGATGGACGCTTCATCGCGCCGCTGGGTGCGGAAGTCGTGGAGATCGGCCCGTGCAACGCCACCATCCACAAAGTCGACGAGTGCGTCGGCATCGCCGACCTTGAACGCCTGCCAGCGCTGTACGGCGCGCTGTGCGAACGGCTGCTCGCCGGCGGTCAGGCGGGTACTGCGCGGGGCGCTTCCGCGAAGGCGTGAACGCGATCGAAGGGGATGCGATCGCCCGCATCGCGGCCGTACCATGCCTGCGCGATGTGGCCGTGCTCGTCCACAAGGAAATCCGCCGGAAGCAGGTTGGTGGTGTTGAGTCCCGCCAGCCCGACCATGCGCAGGCCGCGCAAGAGTGTTGGCACGCGCGTGGTGATGGCCTTGAGCTTGCCGAGCAGCGAGCGCTCGACGTGGTAGGCCGCGTGTGCGGATGACGAGGGATCGGCGATCACCGTGAACGGCCGCGGCGTACGCGTGATGAACCGCTTCACTGCATCCACGTCGGAGGTGAAGACCGCCACGATATCCACCCCCTGGCGCGACAGGGCTTCGTGCTGCTGCGTGAGTTCGTAGATGCGGAAATTGCAGAATGGACAGGCGGCGTCGCGGAAGAAACTGACCAGCTGGCGGCGTCCGGTGGGTCGCCCCAACGAGACCGGTTGCCCATGGATGTCGACGAGATCGATGCGGGGTGCGCGTTCGCGTGTGCTCAGTCGCATGGCGTGCGGGTTCCTATGCCGTGGTGATAGACGAGGCGGCCGCCCTGCCAGCCGCCGATGGCGAGTGCGAGGAAGCCAACGCAGTCGAGGACCAGGCACGCCGTTGCAGGCTGCCGCAGGTGCAGGTGATCGACGCGCAGCAGCACGCTGGCGAGGTAGGACGCGAACGCCACCAGCATCGCGCCCATGTGGATCCATGCAGTCCGCAGGGCAGCGCTGCCGTTGGGGATGCGTGAGAATTCGTACAGGCCCGCGAACATGGCAGGCAATGCGAATGCAGTTCCCGCCAGCAGCAGCATGCCGCCGAGCCATCCGGCATCCGCGCCTCCATGGAGGCTTGCAAGATCCGCCACGGTCGCCAGCGTCCAGCAGGCGACCGGGAAGTGGACCAGCGCCGGATGCAGCGGATGGCGGCCGTCCATCGGTCAGAACAACAGGCTGAGGAGGGTGAGGAAGCCGGCGACGGCTACCCCCGCGTGCGCCAGCACGATGGCCTTCGGCGGCAGCGAGCGGCGCAGGTGGAACGAGGCGAGGAAGAATCCACCGAGCGCGGCAAGGACCAGCAAGCCGAATCCGACCAGTACGCGTTGCGGGGTGTTCCCCTGCATCAGCAACACGATCAGGAGCACGAGGCCGGTGGCGCCAAGCCCGGCGTGCAGCAGCGACAGCGCCCACGGCGCGAACTGGCCGCGCAGCACGCGGGCCGCCATGACAAGCCCACCGAGGGCACCGATGGCGAAAACGATCAGGGCGTACGGGAGCATGTCAGGGTCCTTCGTGGGTGGGAGGGGATACGGGTTGGGCAAGGCGCTGCATCACCGCATCGGTGAGGCGGCCGCAGCGCATGCCGAGGAAGGGGAATGCGTCGTCGAGCGAGGATTGCAGCGATTCCTGCAACGCGATGCGCAACTGCCGCCGCGCACGGTGCAGCCGGGTCTTGACCGTTTCCGTGCGGATGCCCAGCGCTTCGGCTGTTTCTTCCACGCTGCATTCCTCCACGTCCCGCAGCACGAACACCACGCGGAAGGGTTCGGGCAGTGCGGCAATGGCCGATTCGATGAGTGCGCGCACCTGCACGCGGGTGGCGGAACTCGCCGGGTCTTCCATGCCGAACCTCGTGGGGAACTGAAGGATCCGCGCGTCGCCATGGGCGGCTTCGGCCTGCTCCAGGCCCACCGTCGGGTGGTGCTGGCGCAGCCGTCGATAGCACTCGTTGAGAACGATGCGGGTCAGCCACGTGGTCACGGCGGCCTCGCCCCGAAACCCCTGCAGTGACCTGAATGCGTGGAGGTAGGCCTCCTGCAGCGCGTCCTCCGCTTCGGCATCGTCATTGAGGATCGCCCGCGCCGTGCGGAACAGGCGCTGGTTGCACCGCTGCATCAGGTGCCGGAAAGCTTCGCGATCACCGGCACGGGCGAGGTCGACCAAGCCCGGCAGGTCCTGGGCGGTGTAATCGACGGCTTCGGTCAAAGGGCTGGTCATGGAACTCCTCACGTCTGCCAATGGGATGCAGCGACCCGACGAAAGGTTCCCGCAACCGCTTGCAGGGTTCCGTGACCGGGAGCACACTCGGCCGCATGGCCACCCTGCGCGCCCTGAATAACCGCAATGACAACTGCTGCCGACGGCGGGCCAGCGGTTAGCGCGTGATTCCAACGCAAACCCCCAAGAGCCCGCACCGAAACGTGCGGGCTTCTTCGTTTCCGAACCCCATGCCATCCACGAAGGAGTCCAGCCATGTGTTCCATCCTCGCCATCATCGACCTCAGGCCCGGGGCCGACCTGTCCATGCTGCGCCCGCTCGCGTTGTCGTTGTCGGCGTTGCAGCGGCACCGGGGTCCGGACTGGAGCGGCGTGCACGTCGATCCGCACGCGCTGCTGGTGCATGAGCGCCTCGCCATCGTCGATCCGGCGGGTGGCTCGCAGCCATTGCACTCCGCAGATGGCACGCTGGCGCTCGCCGTCAACGGGGAGATCTACAACCATCGCGACCTGGAGCGCCGGCTGGGGCAGCCCTACGCGTTCCAGACCGGATCCGATTGCGAGGTCATCAACGCGTTGCATCGCGATGGCGAAGCGCCGGAAGCCTGGCTGGCCCGGCTCAACGGGATCTTCGCGTTCGTGTTGTGGGATGCGGCGGCGAAGCGCGTCGTGGTCGCGCGCGACCACATGGGCATCTGCCCGTTGTACTGGGGCCATGACGCGGATGGCCGGATGTGGGTGGCATCCGAAATGAAGGCGATCGCCCGCGTCTGCGATGACGTGGCGGCGTTTCCGCCCGGCCATGTCTACGACAGCGCGCGCGGCGAACTGGTGCAGTGGTACAAGCGCGCGTGGCGTGACTACGATGCCGTCCAGGGTGTCGCCACGGACAAGCGCGAATTGCGTGAGGCCTTCGAGCGCGCCGTGCATCGCCAGCTGATGAGCGATGTCCCGTACGGCGTGCTGCTCTCCGGCGGGCTGGATTCCTCGCTGGTCGCGGCCTGCGCGGCGCGGTTCGCGCGCCGCCGCGTGGAGGATGACGACCATGGCGAAGCCTGGTGGCCGCGACTGCACAGCTTCGCGATTGGCCTGGAAGGTTCGCCCGACCTCGCCGCTGCCGAGGTGGCCGCGAAGGCACTGGGGACCGTGCACCACGGGTACACCTACACGTTTTCGGAAGGCCTGGACGCCTTGCCGGAAGTGATCCGGCACGTGGAAACCTACGACGTGACCACGATCCGCGCATCCACGCCGATGTTCCTGCTGTCGCGCCGGATCAAGGCCATGGGCGTGAAGATGGTGCTGAGCGGCGAGGGCAGCGACGAGTTGTTCGGCGGCTACCTGTATTTCCACAAGGCGCCGGACGCACGTGCGTTCCATGAGGAACTCGTGCGGAAGCTCGATGCGCTGCACCAGTACGACTGCCTGCGTGCCAACAAGTCGATGATGGCGTGGGGCGTGGAGCCACGCGTGCCGTTCCTCGACGTGGAATTCATGGATGTCGCGATGCGCATGGACGCGACGCACAAGATGAGCGGCGACGGGCGCATCGAAAAGTCCGTGCTGCGCGAGGCGTTCGAAGGTTACCTGCCCGAAGAGATCCTGTGGCGGCAGAAGGAACAGTTCAGCGATGGCGTGGGCTACGGCTGGATCGATGGCCTGAAGGCGCACGCGGAGGCGCACGTCGGCGACGCGGAGTTCGCTGCCGCAGGAGAACGGTTCCCGGTCAACACGCCGCTGACGAAGGAGGCGTATTTCTATCGCCGGCTGTTCGACGGCATCTTCCCCGGCGAGGCCTGCGCGCGCACCGTGCCGGGCGGCAAGTCGATCGCGTGTTCGTCGCCGGCGGCGATCGCGTGGGATGCGGCGTTCGCGGCGAGCGCGGATCCGTCGGGTCGCGCCGTGGCTGGCGTGCACCGCGCCGCCAGCGTGCCGGCCTAGCGGCGTTGCAGGCGGTAGACCGCGGTATCGAGCCGCGACACACCGCCGACGAACCCGGGGTGGTCCGGCGGGATGGGGCGCCGGTCCAGTCGCGTGACCGCCCAGTCGCGATCGAACAACGCGTGGACCTCCTCTTCCGGCACGGAGAAGGGCGGACCGTCCCGCTCCGCCTGGTCGTATTCCAGCGTGATCATCAGGCCACGGCAGCCGGACGGCAGGTGGGCATACACTGCGCCTGCATAGCGGTGGCGCAGGTCGGGCGGCAGCGCGATGAGCGCCGCGCGATCGAACACGGCGGCACAGTCCTGCAGTGCATCCGAATCCAGTCCGAAGGCATCCCCGACGATGATCTCGATCGGGCCCGCACGATAGTGCGAACCGTAGCGGGTGTCCTCGATCGCAGGTTGCGCCCCGTGTTCCGCGAAGAACTGCTCCACGGCTAGGCGCGACAACTCCACTCCCAGCACGCGATGGCCCTGCGCCGCGAACCACGCCATGTCCAGCGATTTTCCGGCCAGCGGCACGAACACACGGGAGCCCGCGGCCAGGTCGAGCGACGGCCAGTACTTCAGCAGCAACGGCGTCGGCGTGGCCTGGTGGAAACCGATCTGGTTGTCGCGCCAGCGCTGCTGCCAGAACGTCGGTTCCATCATTCCACCCCGAGGTCGTCGACCTTTTGCCAACCCCGTGGAAGCAGGCCGCCGCGCGTGGCGCGCGCGCCCACGTACTGATCCAGGTCCTTGAACGACAGCGACATCGTGCGTGCGCCTGACTTCACTGCCAGCGTGCCTCCGACCGGCACCACCGCAACCGCGACCACGCGCTCGGTGGCGAGTTTGGCCTTGGGAATGTCGATGAGCTTGTTGCCCTTGCCCTTGTCGAGCTCCGGCAGGTCCGAGACCGGGAACGCCAGCAGGTGGCCGGCCGTGGTCGCGACCACGAGGCGGTCGCCCGCCACCGATCCCACCGCCACCGGTTGCAACACGTTCGCGCCCGCGGGCAGCGAGAGCAACGCCTTGCCGGCCTTGTTGCGACCGGTCAGGTTCTCGAAACGGGTGACGAAGCCATGTCCGTGCGATGACGCCAGCACCAGCCGGGTGTCGTTGTCCCCGGTGGCCAGGGCCTGGAAGCCGGCGCCGGGCGCGGGCGAGAAGCGACCGGTCAGCGGTTCCCCGTTGCCGCGCGCGGACGGCAACGTGTGCGCTGCGGTCGAATAACTGCGCCCGGTGGAGTCGATGAAGGCGACCTGCTGGTTGCTGCGCCCTTTCACCGCGGCCAACAGCCCATCGCCTTCGCGGTATGACAGTGTTGACGCATCCACGTCGTGCCCCTTGGCGGCGCGAACCCAGCCTTTTTCGCTCATCACCACGGTCACCGGCTCGCTGGCCACCAGCTCGGTCTCGGCAAGTGCCTGCGCCGCCTCGCGCGCCACCAGCGGGGACACGCGGGCATCGCCGAACTTCTTCGCATCGGCCAGCAGTTCGTCCTTGACCAGCTTCTTCAGCTTGGCCTTGCTGGCCAGGATCGAGACGAGCCGGTCGCGCTCGCTGTCCAGCGCATCCTGCTCGGCGCGGATCTTCATTTCCTCCAGGCGTGCGAGCTGCTTCAGCCTGGTCTCGAGGATGTAGTCGGCCTGGTCCTCGCTGAGCGCGAACCGGGCGATCAACGCGGTCTTCGGCTCATCCACGGTACGGATGATGTGGATCACCTCGTCGAGGTTCAGGAAGGCCACCAGCAGGCCTTCCAGCAGGTGCATGCGGCGCTCGACTTTTTCCAGGCGGTGCTTGAGGCGGCGCGTCACCGTGTCGGTGCGGAACGCCAGCCATTCGGTCAGCATCCGCTTGAGATCCTTGACCTGCGGGCGGCCATCGAGCCCGATCACGTTCATGTTGACGCGGAACGTCTTCTCGAGGTCGGTGGTGGCGAACAGGTGCCCCATCAGCTGCTCGGCATCCACGCGGTTGCTGCGCGGGATCAGCACGATGCGCACCGGGTTGGCGTGGTCGGACTCGTCGCGGATGTCCTCGAGCCAGGGCAGTTTCTTCGCGCGCATCTGCGTGGCGATCTGCTCGATCACCTTCGATGGCGACACCTGGTGCGGCAACGCGGTGATCACGATGTTGGCGTGCTCGCGCGCGAACACGGCGCGGGCGCGCACGCTGCCCATGCCGGTCTCGTAGATCGCGCGCAGGTCGGCGGCGGGCGAGATGATTTCCGCGCGGGTGGGGTAGTCCGGGCCGCGCACATGCGAGCAGAGGTCGGCAAGCGTGGCGTCGGGATCGTCGAGCAGGTGCACGCAGGCGGCCACGACCTCGTTGAGGTTGTGCGGCGGGATGTCGGTGGCCATGCCGACGGCAATGCCGGTGGTGCCGTTCAGCAGCACGTGCGGCAGGCGTGCCGGCAGCCACGTGGGCTCTTCCAGCGTGCCGTCGAAGTTCGGATCCCAGTCGACCGTCCCTTGCCCGAGCTCGCCCAGCAGCACCTCCGCGATGGGGGTGAGGCGCGATTCCGTGTAACGCATCGCCGCGAACGATTTCGGGTCGTCGGTGGACCCGAAGTTGCCCTGGCCATCGATCAGCGGGTAGCGGTACGAGAACGGCTGCGCCATCAGCACCAGTGCTTCGTAGCAGGCGCTGTCGCCATGCGGGTGGTACTTGCCGATCACGTCGCCCACGGTGCGTGCGGACTTCTTGTGTTTCGAGGTGGCCGCCAGGCCAAGCTCGCTCATCGCGTACACGATGCGGCGCTGCACGGGCTTCAGGCCATCGCCGATGAAGGGAAGGGCGCGGTCGAGCACCACGTACATCGAATAGTCGAGGTAGGCACGCTCGGCGTATTCGCGGAGGGGGATCTGTTCGAACCCGTGGAACGCGGGGCGGGGCAGGGAATCTGGCATCGGGAATGCGGCACTGCGGAAAACCGGCGCCCAGTTTAGCGCCGGGACTCATTGATGAACGGGGTTTCAGGGAGGTGATCGCGGCTGCTCACGCAGTTCACCGGGGTGCGAGTACGGTGCGCCGTGCAATGCTCAGTCCAAAGGAGTTGAACCATGAATCTTCGCCTTGCCTCGTTCCTCGCCATTCCCGCCCTGGCCGCCGCGTTCGCCGTGCCGGCCCAGGCCCAGTCGCAGCCCGAGCGCGACGTCCACAGCGTGGCCCACAACGTCAAGGAAGACGTCAAGGAAGTCGCCCACAACGTCAAGCTTGACGCCAAGGACACGGTTCACGGCAACTTCCGCGCTGCCCACCAGCGCCACGTGCGGGTGATCCGCGGCGCCCACGCTCGCCATGTGGATACGGTCCGCAACGACCACCGCCGCCACATGTCGGCCGCGCAATGCCTGGCGCGCTACGGCCGGACCAATTGCGTCAACCGGGGTTATGCCTACGGTCACCGCCGCCACATGTGCCGTACTGCCGGCGGCCACTGGGTCCGTTGCGCCCGCCGCTGATCCAGGGCGGTCTTGCGACTGGAAAAGGCGTGCTTCGGCACGCCTTTTCCGTTGGCGGGACGCACGGCCAAACATGAACAATCCGTCATGTGCGGGCAAGCCGCCCGCCATCCGGCGCGCGCCAGTCTGGGGCACCGCAGAACGCGGCCCACCCTGGAGAGTCCGATGACCCGTTTCGCCCGCCTGCTCGCTGCCCCGACCCTGGCCTTCGCGATGATCGCGCTGCCGGTCGCGGCATTCGCCCAGACCGCCGC
>Ga0208126_1000018_pt1 | contig 18683 bp, 18 predicted proteins | sample SoimicmetaGmgHAA_FD_188334 | JGI IMG/M metagenome (GOLD analysis project Ga0208126, IMG submission 188334) | Soil and rhizosphere microbial communities from Laval, Canada - mgHAA (SPAdes) (version 2) | ecosystem: Environmental > Terrestrial > Deep subsurface > Rock core/Sediment | place: Laval... | reverse complement strand
AGCGCGCATGCAGGCCAACCCCGGCGATGCGCAGGGCTGGCGCCTGCTCGGCCAGGCCTATTCCGCGCAGGCGCGTCCCGCCGATGCCGGCAAGGCGTATGCCCAGGCACTGGCGATCACGCCGGGCGACGCCGACCTGCTGGTGGAAGCCGCGGAGGCCCGCGCCCTCGCCGCGACGGAGCATCGTTTCGACGCGCAGGCCATCGGCTGGCTGGACAAGGCACTGTCCATCGATCCCCATCATCAGCGCGCGCTCTGGTTCCGCGGCATCGCGCAACGCCAGGCCGGGGCCGCCGCCGCCGCCGCACGCACGTGGGAGTCGCTGCTGCCACAGGTCGATGCCAAGACTGCCGCGAGCCTGGAACCGCAGATCGACGAGGCACGCAGGGCCGCTGGCCTGCCGCCGCTGCCGGCCTCGGCTGCGGCTGGCGCGAAAGCCGCCGGCATCACCGTGCACGTCACGCTGGACCCGGACCTGGCGGCGCGAGCGCGCTTTGCCGACACCGCCGTCGTGTTCGTGGTCGCCAAGGCAATTGGCGGTCCACCAATGCCCGTGGCCGTCGAAAAACACGCCTTGTCCGAACTGCCATTGACGGTCACCCTGGATGACGGCGACAGCCCGATGCCCACGATGAAATTGTCCACGCTGAAGCAGGCCGAAGTCAGCGCACGCATTTCCGCCAGTGGCGAGGCGATACCGGCCGATGGCGACCTCAGCTCGCGCGCCGCCCGAATCGACCTGCCCCCCAAGTCCCCTGTTGATCTCGTGATCGGCGCCCCTGCCCGCTGAGCCCCCAATGCACGAATTCATCCCTCCCGGCACCCGTTTCATCGCCCTCCCCGATGGCTTCCCGCTGCGTCGCGGTGGGCACCTCGACGGTGCGCGCGTGGCGTACGAGACCTGGGGCACGCTGGATGCCGCGCGCAGCAATGCCATCCTCATCCTGACCGGGCTGTCGCCGGATGCGCATGCCGCTTCCACGCCGGAAAATCCCGCCAAGGGCTGGTGGGAAGAGATGATCGGGCCCGGCAAGCCCATCGACACCAACCGCTGGTTCGTGGTCTGCGTGAACTCGCTGGGCAGCTGCAAAGGATCCACCGGACCCGCCTCGGCCGATCCGGCCACGGGCCAGCCGTACCGCCTCGACTTCCCCGACCTGTCCATCGAGGATTGCGCGGACGCGGCGGCGCATGCCGTGCGCGCACTCGGCATCGACCGCCTTGCCTGTCTGATCGGCTGCTCGATGGGCGCGATGGTCGCGTTGGCGCTGCTGGTGCACCACCGGGGCATCGCCCGGACCCACCTGAACATGTGTGGCGCGGCGCGTGCACTGCCGTTCTCGATCGCCGTGCGCTCGCTGCAGCGGGAAGCCATCCGTCTTGATCCGCAATGGGCTGATGGACAGTACGACGGCGACACTTATCCGGAAACGGGCATGCGCCTGGCGCGCAAGCTCGGTGTGATCACGTATCGCTCGGCGCTGGAATGGGATGGCCGCTTCGGCCGCATCCGCCTCGAGGAAGTGCGCGACGATGAACCGTTCGCATCGGAGTTCGCGGTCGAGGCCTACCTCGACGGCCATGCCAACCGCTTCGCGCGCAGCTTCGATCCCAACTGCTACCTGTACCTCGGTCGAGCGATGGACTGGTTCGACATCGGCGAGGCCTGCCCTGACGGATGCGAGTCCAGCGCGGAGAACGTGCGCGGTGCGCTCGCGCAGGTGCGCATCGAGAAGGCACTGGTGATCGGCGTCGCGACCGACATCCTGTTCCCGCTGACGCAACAGGAAGAAATCTCGGACGGCCTGCGGCGCGGCACTCCGGACACGACGTTCATGGCCATGCCGTCCCCGCAGGGCCACGACGCGTTCTTGGTCGATATCCCGCGATTCGGCGCCGCCACCCGCGACTTCCTGAACGGCATCGCAGAACCCAGGCCCGCGGACGGGCTAAAATCAACACCGCCATGAGCACCAACGACGCCCTTGCCACCTTCCCCGGTCGCGACCGCCTGATCGCCGCCGTCGACGATGCCGTGCTGCAGGACGAGTGCTGTGCGCTCACCAAGCGCCTGCGCACCAACCTCTGCGCGCTGATGCGCGAAGGCCAGGTGCAGCTGCCGGACTGCGTGTTCCAGGCCGTTCCCGGCCATTACGCGCGCCGCGAGCTGTACCGCAGCGCCGTGCACGGCTACGGCATCATCGCGATGACCTGGGGCCCGGGCCAGGGCACCAGCATCCATGACCACTCCGGCATGTGGTGCGTCGAAGGTGTCTGGGCCGGCCAGCTGGAGATCACCCAGTACGATCTGGCCGAGCGCACCGGCGACGACTTCCGCTTCGTGGAAGTGGGCACCCTGATCGCCGGCACCGGCTCCGCCGGCAGCCTGATCCCGCCGCACGAGTACCACGCCATCCGCAATGCCAGCGACACCGACGTGGCCGTGTCCGTGCACGTGTATGCCGAGCCGATGACGTGCTGCGGCGTGTTCTCCTGCTGCGAGGACCGCGACGGCGGTTGGCACACCTACACCCAGAAGCAGCTCCAGCTCGACGAAGCGGCCTGATGCGCGCAACACGCCGCCCGGCGCCGGTATACTTCACGTCCGCGCCGGAGTGGCGGAATCGGTAGACGCAGCGGACTCAAAATCCGCCGCCCTTAAAAGCGTGTGGGTTCGAGTCCCACCTCCGGCACCAACACGACGCCACGCACCCGCGTGGCGTTCGCGTTTCAGCCGTGCAGTAACGCCTGCAGCAGTTGTCGGACCTGCGCGGTCGCAGCAGCCACGTTCGCCAGCACGTCATCCATGGTGATGACTTCATCCGGCGTGGGCCCGGCCCCCGCGGCCCAGTTGGCCACGATGGCCAGGCACGCATAGTCGAGACCGAGTTCGCGCGCGAGCCCCGCTTCCGGCATGCCGGTCATGCCGACGAGGTCGCAGCCATCACGCTTCAAGCGCGCGATTTCCGCACGCGTCTCAAGGCGGGGGCCTTGGGTGGCACCGTAGCAGCCGTGGTTGATCACGGGCACGCCCGCACGCGAAGCGGCAGCGTTGATTTCACTACGCAGTCCCGGCGTGTACGGTTCGCCGAAATCCACATGCAGCACCTCGGTTCCCGGCTCCTCGCACAACGTGGAGAGCCGGCCCCAGGTGTAATCGATCAACTGGTCCGGGCACGCCAGCACGCGTGGCCCGAAGTCCTGAGTGATGCCGCCGACCGTGTTGAGCGCGAGGACGCGGTGCGCGCCGATGGCTTTCAGTGCCGCCAGGTTGGCCCGGTAGTTGATGCGGTGCGGAGGGATCGAATGCCCTTCGCCGTGCCTCGCCAGGAACGCCACGCGCTTGCCACCCAGCATCCCCACCCGGGCCGGGCCCGATGGCGGCCCATACGGCGTGACCGGCTGGTGCGACTCCACGTCCGTGAGGTCCGCAAGCCCGTACACGCCGGTGCCACCGATGATCGCCAGGTCGATGGTCATGTGCGCAACGCGTAGATATCCGGCAGGTTGCGCCCCTGCTCGTGGTAATCCATGCCGTGCCCGAACACATACGCGTCCGGCACGTCCAGCCCCACGTAATCGGCGGCGATGCCGTCCACGCACCGATCGTGGCGCTTGGTCACCATCACGGCCACCCGAACCGCGGCCGCGCCCTGGTCCTCGCACCAATGCTTGACCGCCAGCAGCGTATGGCCTTCATCGAGGATGTCGTCTGCAAGCAACACGCGGCGCCCACGCAGCGACACCTGCGGGCGATGCAGCCACGCCAGGCCCGAGCCGGTGGTCTGGCCGCGGTACCGCGTGGCGTGCAGGTAATCGAACTCGAGGTCCAGCCCCAGGTCGCCCAGCGCGAACGCCAGCTCCGTGGCGAACGGCATGCCGCCGTTCATGACGGTCAGGAACAGGGGTGCAGGCTCGGCATCGTCGTAATCGGCGCGGATGCGCTCCGCCATGTCCAGAACCGCGGCATCGATGGCGTCCGCATCGTGCACCACGTCGGATCGCTGCAGCGCCTCGCGCAGGCTCGGGCGATCCTGGCTCACGCCGCGCCTCCCAGCTGCGACGACAGCCGCGACTGCGTCTCCGGATAGCGCGCATCGGCGAGCAGTGCATCCCAGCCCAGCGGGCCGCGGCCCAGCAGGCCCGTCAGCGCCATGGTGTTGAGCGCGCGACCATCCACTGCTGCCAGCGACTCTTCGACCAGTTCGGGATGGCAGACCAGCACCACGTCGCAGCCGGCGTCGAGGTGCGCATCCACGCGCGCCTTGATCCCGCCCACCCCATGTGCCGCCGCCATGCCGATGTCATCCGAGAACACCACGCCGCGGAAGCCCATCTGCTTGCGCAGCAGTTCCTCGATCCAGAACGGCGAATAGCCCGCCGGCTCGGGCGCGACTTTCGGATATTCCACGTGCGCCATCATCACGGCATCGGCCTTGGCCTCGATGCCGGCCACGAACGGCACCAGGTCGGTCGCGCGCATTTCCTCCAGCGTGCGGTTGTCCACCGCCATGTCGAAATGCGTGTCTTCCAGCACCGAGCCGTGTCCGGGGAAATGCTTGAGCGTGGCGGCCATGCCTGCAGCGTGCATGCCTTCGACATACGCGCGGGTGAAGTCGGCGACCACCTGCGGATCGGGCGAGAACGCGCGGTTGCCGATGGCCCGGTTGCCACGCCCCAGATCCACCACGGGTGCGAAGCTCAGGTCCACGCCGGTGGCCAGGATTTCGCTGGCCATCAGCCAGGCGTGTTCGCGAGCGAGCTGCAGCGCGGCTTCACGGTCCTTGCGATGCAACGCATCGAAGCCTTCCAGGGGCGGAAGGTCGCTGTAACCCTCGCGGAAACGCTGCACGCGCCCGCCTTCCTGGTCCACGCAGACCAGCTGCGGGCGCGGGGCGACCTGGCGGATGGATTGCGTCAGGTCCGCGACCTGGGCGCGCGAGGCGAAGTTGCGGGTGAACAGGATCACGCCGGCGCAGGCAGGGTGCTGCAGCCAGTCGCGCTCCTGCGCATTCAGTTCAGTGCCGGCGATGCCGATGACAAGCATGCGAATCCTCGGAAACTCAGGGGGTGGTGCGTTCGGCGGCGGACCAGCGCGAGTACGGATGCGCCGCCAGCATCAGATTGTAGTAGCGCGGCTGCTCCGTCACCTCCACGCCCAGCCAGGCCGGACGTGGATAGTCCGCATCCAGTGACGGCAACTCCAGTTCGGCCACCACGAGCCCGGCGTTGTCGCCGTGGAACTCGTCGATCTCCCAGGTGAACTCGCCATCGGGGATGTAATGGCGGGTCTTCTCGATCCGTCTGCCCACGCTCAACGCCAGCAGCGCCCGGGCATCGGCCACGGGAATGGCGTATTCGAACTCCTGCCGCTGCGGGCCCGCCTCGCGGGACTTGATGTTGAGGCGCGCATCGTCGCCTTCCAGCCGCACCCGCACCGAGGTGTTCTGCACGCCGCGCGTCACCGACTCGGCATCGTTGAGGTAGCCCTGCGCCATCGGCAGGCTGCGCGAGACCGCGGCGCGCCACCCGTCATTGGCCAGCAGGAACTTGCGCTCGATCTCGATGCCCATGGCGTCAGTCCCGCTCGAACATGGCGATGGACTCGACGTGCGCGGTGTGGGGGAACATGTCCATCACACCCGCCTGCTTGAGTGTCCAGCCACGCTCGTTGACCAGCCAACCGGCATCGCGCGCCAGCGAACCGGGATGGCAGCTGACATAGACGATGCGCTTCAGGCCCTCGAGCGGCAGCTGCTTCAGGACGCCGTCGGCACCGGAACGCGGCGGATCCAGCAACAAGCGGTCGTACTGCATCCGCGCCCACGGCTGCCCACGCAGGTCCTCCGCGAGGTCGGCCGCATGGAACTGTGCATTGCCGATGCCGTTGCGTCCCGCGTTCTCCCGCGCACGCTGCACCAGGCCGGCATCGCCCTCCACACCCACCACCTCGTGCGCGACACGCGCGAGCGGCAAGGTGAAATTGCCCAGACCGCAGAACAGGTCAAGGATGCGTTCGCCCGGTTGCGGATCGAGCATCGCCAGTGCCTGCGCGATCATCTTTTCGTTGAGGCCGCGATTGACCTGGATGAAATCGAGCGGCCGGAACACCAGCTCCACGTTCCAGGGTTCCAGATGGAACGACAGCGGCGGATCCTCCGGCCACAGCGCATGCACGGTGGTGACGCCGCCGGGCTGCAGGAAGATCGCGATGCCGTTGGCCTGCCCGAATGCCAGCAGCCGCTCGCGGTCGCCATCGGTCAGCGGCTGGAGGTGACGAAAGACGAACGCGACAGTCGCGTCGCCGGCGATGAACTCGACCTGCGGAATGTCCGCACGCCCATCCATGCCATCGATCAGCGTGGACAGTGCCTCCACCTTGAACCCGATTTCCGGGATCACGGTGTGGCATTCGCGCAGGTCGGCAACGAAGCGCGGATCCACTTCGCGGAAGCCCACCAGCGTCTTGCCCTTCTTGGGGACGTACCGGACCGAGAACCGGCCCTTGCGCCGATAGCCCCAGGCCACATCCGTCAGCGGCGGCAACACGGATTGAGGGGTCACGTGGCCGATGCGCTCGAGGTTCTCGAGCAGTACATCCTGCTTGAGCTGGATCTGCATGGGCGCATCGAGGTGCTGCAGCACGCAGCCACTGCAGGTGCCGAAATGCGGACAGCGTGGCTCGACCCGGTGCGGGGATGCCTCCAGCACCTCCAGGGTGCGCGCCTCGTCGAAGCTGCGGGACTTCCCGGTCTGCTCCACGACCACGCGTTCGCCGGGCAACGCGCCGCGCACGAAAATCGCCTTGCCGGCCTGCGGCCCGTCCTCGCGGCGGGCCACGCCACGGCCGTCGTGGCTCAGGTCGGTGACGTGGAGTTCAAACGGGGTGCGATCGATGCGGTTGCGGGCCACTGGCAAGACACTGCGGAACGGCCCGCCATTGTCGCATCACTTCTGCCGCCAGCTCCCGCCCGACTGGTACCACCAGCCGCTCCGCGCGCTGTCCACCCACTGGCGGGCGAACACCTCGCGGATCTGGCTTTCCCACTCCGGATGCCCATTGGCCACCGCCACTTCACGGTAGAGCGCCTTGCGATCGCGATTGTCGTCGGCCACCGCGGCGCTGACCGCTACCCGATCCTTCAGCGCAAGCTTGCCGGCATCCCGCACCGTGACCAGGCCATCGGAGGTGAAGCCGAGTGCGCCGGAGTCGAATCCGCCGCGCAGCGAGCCGTCGAAACGGCTGGTCATCCGCGACTGGATCGACTGGATCGCCGGCGTGCTGATGGTGATGTCCGGCTTCGACGACTGGGCGTACGCGCTGCCGATACCGACCAGCGACAGCCAGTCGATGCGACGGTCGAGCTGCAGCAGCGCCATGCCGCCCTTGTCCCCGGGCTTGGCCGGCGCCTTTGCCGCCGGACCGATCACCCCTTCCACGAACTCCTTCGCCGCCGCCTTGGCTTCCGCAGCGGGAAAATACACGTTGATGGTGACGCAGGCCGTCAGTGCGATCGCGGCCATCGGCGTTGCAATCCAGTTCCTCATTCCGCTTCTCCCGTTGGAATTCATTTCTCGAACACCGGCTTCACGTCACCCGTGGCGACCGCCTTCAGGCGTTCCACCAGCGTGGGCCAGTCGACCTGACGGTTGTATCCGACCACGGTCAGGTGGGGCAGGCCCGCGCCTTCCACGATAGTAAAGCCGCTTGAATCTGAACGCGGGGTTGAGGCGCCTTTCAGGCCACCCATCACGCAGACCGTGTTCACCAATCGGCACCGGACGCCGATGCGCCGGTAGCCGAAATCCTTGAACAGGCTGATCGCCTTGCCCTGCAGGCTTCCGGTGAAGGAATGACCGCCCACGCTGGAGATGTTCTGCACGGCGCGCTGGCTGATGCGCTGCCTTACGCCCGGAACCGGCACGGTGTGCAGGTCCGCGTCGAACCGCACCGGCGACCAGTCCACCAGTCGCAGGTCGTGGATGTAGCCATCGAGCCGGCCGGTGATGCTGCCGAACCCGAGAACCTCGGTGAGCCGCAACAGGTCGAGCCCGTGCATGTCGATGTCACCCACCAGCGTCGGCGCCGTTCCGAAAGGTCGCTCGATCGACAACGACGAAAACCGCACGCTGCCTTCGAACAGGCTGAGGTCGAGGCCGCCATCCAGCGTCAGCAGGTCGTCGGCAAATCGTGCCGAGGGAATGGTGCCGGTCAGGGTGCCACGGAAGGCCGGCAGGCCGAGCGCCGCGGACAACTTGCCGAAATCCAGGTGCTCCACGCCCAGGCCGAACTCCACCCGCAACCCCTGGGTGCCGCTGGGCGGCGCAATGCGCAGGTGGTCGATGCGCAGCAGTCCGTCGTACAGCGGAATGCGTGCGGTGTCCTTCAGCGCCAGCTGGCCGTTCTCACTGCGGAACGGCAGGGTCCCGGGGCCATAGTCCACGCCGTAGAGCGCACCGCTGTCCCAGCGCAGCACGCTATCGACCCGCGCACCCGGCGAATACCGCACGTCGCCGCGCAGGCCGTGCAGCGCAAGGCGCTTGCCCGGATCGTCGATGTCGACACCCTTCGCCTCCAGCGCCATCGTCAGCCCATCGCCCGCACCGGATTGCACACGACCTGACAACGCGCCGCGCAACGTGATGTCCGACAGGCCGAACAACGCCAGCGCACCCGACAGGTAGCGATCGCGCAGGCCACTGGCATCCGGACTGTCGAACGTGATGTCGATGCCATGCAGGTTGGAGCTCGCATCGAGCGAGAACCTGCCCTGCGCCGACAGGGTGGCGCCGTCACGCCAGCGCACATCGTCGAACCGCCATCCACCCTTGCCACCGTTCGCGGACAGGTGCAGCTGCGCGGGCGTACCGGCGATCGACACGAACGTCTTGCCGGCCAGCACGTCGCCAAGCGCGGTGCCATCGAGCGTCACCTGCGCACGCGCACCGAGGTCGCGATACAGGACCCGCAGCGCCAGGTTGAGATTTTCCGCAGCCACCGTGCCATCTGCGGTCTGGAACGCACCACCGCGCAACGCCAACGGCCCGCGCACGTCCAACGGTCCGCCCTTGGGCGTGGTGATGGCGAGCCGGCCATCGAGCACGCCGGCACCCATGCGCATCGATGGCATGGCGCGTGCCACGAGCACGTTCGCCCACTGCACGGGCACTTGGGTCAGGTCGAGGGAGGTGAGATCCGGGGTGCGCCCATCGCGATGCACGTCCAGCCGCGATCGCCCCTGCGACAGGGTGCCCTGCAGGCTGTCCGGCTGCAGGTCCATGGCGAGGCGCGAAGGCGCGGCGCCAGGCTGGCCCACCATGCCGTCGCAGGCCCAGGCGTTCCATCCGTGCCGTGTCAGTGCGCAGTTCCAATCCACGTCACGGAAGGCATAGCCGAGCCCGGGGGCATCCACCCGCCGCGCGGTCAGGTGCAGCCGTCCGACCGTCGCACCTTCGGGCCAGTCCAGATGCACCTGCACGCCCTGCACCGTGGCCACGCCGGTGTTGATGCGCACGATGCGGGCATCCATCGTCCGCGCACGCGTCGGCGACGGCAGCAGCGCGCAGGCCACCACCGCACAGGCCAACCCACGTAAGATCGCCGGCTTCACGTCACGAAGGGTACGCATGGAACGCGATGCCGGGATGAACCCACGGGTGCTGCTGGTCGAGGACGATCCGACGAACGCCGCATTCCTCGCCGCCGCTGCCGCGGAGATCCCCGTGGCCGTGGACGTGGCGAACACGTGCGCAATGGCGCGCCAGTGCATCGCCCTCACCCGTTACGATGCATGGCTGTTCGATGCGAACCTGCCCGACGGCACCGGCATCGACCTGCTGTACGGGCTGCGTGCCGATGGCCTCCACGATGACGTCCCTGCCCTCGCGCACACCGCCGACGTCCATCCGGACCTGGCCACGTCGTTGTTGCTCGCGGGGTTCTCGGCGGTGGTCGCCAAGCCGGTCGCCGCGGAGGTCTGGCGGGCCGCCATTCGCGACCTGTTTCCCTGCCCCGGTGCCGTTGCGCAACCGGCATGGAACGACGAGGTGGCACTGCGGGCGCTGGGGGCGCACACGCATGTCGAAGCGATGCGCGGATTGTTCCTGGCGGAGCTGCCCGCGCAGGCCGCGGCCGTCGCGCATGCGCTCGCAAGCGGTGATCGCGGCGCGTTGAAGGGACAGCTGCACCGGCTCAAGGCAAGTTGCGGGTTCGTGGGCGCCACGGGCCTGGCCTCGGCCGTGCGTGGGCTGTCGGCATGGCCCGGCAACCTCGCGGCGCGGGAGGCCTTCCAGGCAGCGGTGGCGGAATTGCTTGGCACCGCAACTCCAGTCAGTCGCCGCGACTGATCCGCCCGAGCGTGGCCAGCATGTCGCGGGAGTTCAGCCCACGGCCGCCCAGGTGCACGTCCACCGCATCGCGCAGCACGCGCCGTAGGCCCGGCAGATCCTCGGCGGGTGGCTCGGCGTCCGCCGCCAGGGCCAGCAATCCACGACCACTCGCATGCCGGCTGCGATCCGCGCCACCCCGGTCCAGCAGCACGCGCAGCAGGCCCGCTTCCGGATCCACGCGATAGCGCGACGCCGGGTCCAGGGCCGCGCCTTGCGCATCGTGCGCCCAGTCGAAGCCCACGCCCAGGGCATCCAGCAGGTCGCGTTCGTACCTGCGCAGCGTCCATGACAGTGGCGCACCCGCCCCCAGCAACGCCCGCGTGCGCCCGTAGGCATTGAAGAGTTCCGGTTGCGGGTCCTGCCTTGGCGCGAGCCGCAAGGTGAGCTCGTTGAGGTAGAAACCGCACAGCAGCGCATCCCCCTCGAGCACCGGCGCGGTGTCCACGGCTTCCGCCGTGACCAGGCGCGCCAGTTCCCCGCGCTGCACGGCGTCGAACCGGATCGACTGCAGCGGCGCCAGCGCAGCCTTCAAGGGATGGCGCTTCGGGCCCTGCACGCCGCGTGCAAGCAGGCCCAATCGGCCGTACGCGCCAGTCAGCACCTCCACCAGCACGCTGGTTTCGCGCCACGGACGCGCGTGCAGCACGTACGCGGGCTCGCCGGCGTAGCGCATGGGCAGGAATCAGTCCTGGTAGCCGAGTGCGCGCAGTGCCGCTTCGTCGTTCGACCAGCCCTCGCGCACGCGCACCCACGTCTCGAGGAACACCTTGCGGTCGAAGAGCTTCTCCATCTGCACGCGCGCCTTGGTGCCGATCGCGCGCAGTCGCGCACCACCCTTGCCGATCACGATGGCCTTCTGGCTCTCGCGCTCCACCCAGATCACCGCGCCGATGCGGAACATCGCGCCGTCTTCCTCGAACCGCTCGATCTCCACGGCGGTGGCATACGGCAACTCCGCGCCGAGCTGGCGCATCAACTGCTCGCGCACGAATTCCGCGGAAAGGAAGCGCATGCTGCGGTCGGTCACGTCGTCTTCCGGATACAGCGGGGGCTGTTCGGGCAACAGCGGCAACACCACCTGCACGAGCTCGTCCAGGCCCTTCCGCCGCAGCGCCGACACCGGATGCACGCTGGCGAAATCACGCCCTTCGGTCACCTCGGCGAGGTACGGCAGCAGCGCCGCCCTGTCACGCAGCTTGTCGGTCTTGTTGACCACCAGCAGCACCGGCACGTTGGCATTCTTCAATGCATCGAAGGCCAAGGTATCCTCGTTGTCCCACCGGCCCGCCTCCACCACCAGGATGGCGGCATCCACGCCTTCCAGCGCGCCACGCGCGGCGCGGTTGAGCACGCGGCTCATTGCCTTGTTCTGCGCGCCGTGTAGTCCGGGCGTGTCCACTAGCGCGACCTGGCCATGCTCGAACGTGGCGATGCCCAGCAGGCGGTGGCGCGTCGTCTGCGGCCGGTCGGAAGTGATGCTGACCTTGGTCCCGACGAGGGCGTTGATCAGGGTGGACTTGCCGACGTTGGGACGGCCGATCACGGCCACGTGGCCGGCATGGTAGTTGGGGTTGGTCATGCGCCCATTGTCGCGCGTCAGCGACTGGACGGCAGGTTTTCCATGATTTCCGCAGCCGCGGCCTGTTCAGCCGCCCGGCGGGAGGTGCCGTCGGCTTCCGCGCGCAGTGGCGGGTCGTCCAGCAGGCACTCCACCGAGAACACGCGGGCGTGCTCCTCGCCTTTCTCCTCCAGCACGCGGTAGACCGGCAGCGGTTTCTGGCGGGCCTGCAGCCATTCCTGCAGCCGGGTCTTCGGATCCTTGCCCACCTGGGAGGCCGCAGGCAACGCATCCAGGCGCGACTGGAACCATGGCAGCACCGCGGTACGGCAGGCCTCGAAGCCGGCGTCGAGGTGGATGGCGCCCACCACCGCTTCGAGCGCATCGGCCAGGATGGAATCCCGCCGGAACCCGCCGGTGCGGATCTCGCCCGCCCCCAGCGTCAGCGCATCGCCGAGCTCCAGTTCGCGGGCGATCTCGGCCAGCGTGGATTCGCGGACCAGTTCGGCCCGCGCCCTGGTCAGCGCGCCTTCGTCGGCATCGGGCCAGCGCGCGTGGAGCGCATCGGCGACGACAAGATTCACCACGGCATCGCCGAGGAACTCCAGCCGCTCGTTGTTGTGCCCGCCCGCGCTGCGGTGGGTCAACGCGCGCTGCAGCAGCGCGGGGTCGGCGAATCCATGGCCGAACCCCTCACGCGCGCCGCGCGACGCCATCGCTTATTCCGGTTCCTTGATGTGGAACGTCGCGACCATGTCCATGTTCGCGATCAGGTTCTTGCGCGACTCGTAATCGATCTCCAGCGTCTTCTGGCCACCCTTTTCCGGGTTGAGCCTGATGTCGGCCGGCTTCACCGAATACACATCGTTCATGTCGAAGCGCTTCTCCAGCGCACCGCGGATGGAGATCGGATCGTTGGGAACCGTATCGTCCTTCGCGACGGCGGTCATCGCCTCGCGGATCTTGCCGTACTCGATGTAGATCGGCAGCAGCTTCATGCCGATCCACAGCACGAAACCCACGATGATCAGGACGGTGAGAAAGCCCGTCATCGACAGGCCAGACTGCGAACGCTTCATGCCATATCCCCTCGGTAATTGGTTTGGAGCTTACCTTGCGATCAAGGCACCCGCGTGCCGATCCGCTTGAAATTCACCCCGTGGTCCCAGCTCATCCAGACCAGGAATGCCTTGCCGCGCAGGTTCGCTTCGGGAAGCATGCCCCAGAACCGGCCATCAAGGCTATTGTCCCGGTTGTCCCCCATCACGAAGTAGTGACCTGCGGGCACCACGGCATCGCCGTCACCCTGGGCCCCGAGGTGCAGGCTCTCGTCGGCCACGACCACGGGGTGCGGACGGCCGGGCAGCTGCTCCTGCAGCAACTCGGACGGCACCGTGGATTCCCCGGCCATGCCCTCGCCCTCACCCTGCAGCTGGTCCACGTGCTGTCCCTGGGTATAAGCCACCGGCGCGCCGTTGATCTGCAGCACGCCCATGTGGTAGCTGACGCGGTCACCCGGCAGGCCGATCACGCGCTTCACGAAATCGGTGCCCTTCTCCGGGTCGTCGGGCGCCATGCCCGGGAACTTGAACACCACCACGTCGCCACGCTTCGGTTCACCCACCGGGACGAACTTGGTGTTGGTGATCGGCAGGCGCAGGCCATAGGCGAACTTGTTGACCAGGATGAAATCGCCCACGTGCAGGGACGGGATCATCGAGCCGGAAGGAATGCGGAACGGCTCCGCCACCCAGCTGCGCAGCACCAGCACGAGCGCCAGGACCGGGAAGAAACTGCGCGCGGTCTCGATCACCCACGGCTCGCGGTCCGAGTCGAGCAGGTTGTCGCCACGCACATGGCCACGGCGCCACACCCACTTGTCCAGCGCCCAGATGATGCCGGTCGCCAGGGTCAGGACGACGAGGATCGTTTCAAACCACTTCATGCACGCACTCCCTGTGTGTTGGCGCGATTACTTGCTGTCCACCTGCAGCACGGCGAGGAAGGCCTCCTGTGGAATCTCCACCCGGCCAACCTGCTTCATGCGCTTCTTGCCCGCCTTCTGTTTCTCCAGCAGCTTCTTCTTGCGCGACGCGTCGCCACCGTAGCACTTCGCCAACACGTTCTTGCGCAGCGCCTTGACCGTGGTACGGGCGATGATCTGCGCGCCGACCGCCGCCTGGATCGCCACGTCGAACATCTGGCGGGGGATCAGTTCCTTCATCTTCTCGGTCAATTCACGACCGCGGCGATCCGAGTACTGGCGATGCACGATGATCGACAGCGCATCCACCCGATCGCCGTTGATGAGCGTGTCCACGCGCACGAACGGGCCCGCCTCGAAGCGCACAAAGTGGTAGTCGAGCGACGCATAGCCGCGGCTCACCGACTTCAGCTTGTCGAAGAAATCCAGCACCACTTCCGCCATCGGCAGCTCGTAGCTGATCTGCACCTGGCTGCCCATGTAGGTGATGCCGACCTGCATGCCACGCTTTTCCTCGCACAGCTTGATCACGTTGCCCACGTAGTCGGGCGGCGTGAGGATGTTGGCGCGGATGATGGGCTCGCGGATCTCCGCGACGAGGTTGGCCTGCGGCAGCTTGGCCGGGTTGTCCAGGGGCATCACCGAGCCGTCGGTCCGCAGCACCTCGTAGATCACGGTGGGCGCGGTGGTGATGAGGTTGAGGTTGTATTCGCGCTCCAGGCGTTCCTGCACGATTTCCATGTGCAGCATCCCGAGGAAGCCGCAACGGAAACCGAAGCCCATCGCCTCGGAGCTTTCCGGCTCGAAACGCAACGCGGCATCGTTCAGGCGCAGCTTGTCCAGCGCCTCGCGCAATGCCGGGTAGTCCTCGGAATCCACCGGGAACAGCCCTGCGAACACGCGCGGCTGCATTTCCTGGAAACCGGGCAGCGGCGCCTTCGCGGCGTCGCCCGCGAGCGTGAGCGTGTCGCCCACGGGCGCGCCGTGCACGTCCTTGATCGACGCGGTGATCCAGCCCACTTCGCCGGCGCCGAGCTTCTTCAGCGACTTGCGCTTCGGCGTGAACACGCCGACCTGGTCCACCTGGTGCGTGCGGCCGGTCGACATCACCAGGATCTTGCTGCCTGGCGCGATCTCGCCCTGCATCACGCGCACCAGCGACACCACGCCGAGGTAGTTGTCGAACCAGGAATCGATGATCAACGCCTGCAGCTTGTCGGTGTCGCGCGGCCGCGGCGGCGGGATGCGGTGGACGATGGCCTCGAGCACGTCGCCGACGTTCAGGCCGGTCTTGGCGCTGATCGCCACGGCGTCCTCGGCGTCGATGCCGATGACGGCCTCGATCTCCTTCTTCACGCGATCGACATCCGCGGTCGGGAGGTCGATCTTGTTCAGTACCGGCACCACCTCGAGCCCCTGCTCCACCGCGGTGTAGCAGTTGGCGACCGATTGCGCTTCCACGCCCTGCGCGGCGTCCACCACCAGCAGCGCGCCTTCGCAGGCGGCGAGCGAGCGGCTGACTTCGTAACTGAAGTCCACGTGGCCAGGCGTGTCGATGAAGTTGAGCTGGTAGACCTGCCCGTCCTTCGCCTTGTACGGCAACGACACCGATTGGGCCTTGATGGTGATGCCCCGCTCGCGCTCGATCGGGTTGGAATCGAGCACCTGCGCTTCCATCTCGCGGGCCTCGAGGCCGCCGCAGAGCTGGATGATGCGATCGGCCAGCGTCGACTTGCCATGGTCGACGTGGGCGATGATCGAGAAATTGCGGATATTCCGCATGGAAGCGGGGACGTCGGACGACATGCGCGGCGGTTCTTGCCGCCAATGCGGCCCGTTGGAAATGAACGCGGAATTATCGCATGCCGCACCCACGGACCCGTCCGCCGCGTTCAGCCACCACTACGTGACCTGTCGGGCTGGCCGGCTTTCATCCCCCCCTGGCGGCCGGGCGAGGGGTCACTCGGCCACGATGCGCTCCGGCCGCAGCGAAGGCACCGGCGTGAACACGCCGCCCTGAGGCACGACGAAGCTGGCGCTGAGCGTACTTGCCGGCCCTGCACCGGGCAGGATGGCGCGAGGCCACGCAGGCGATGGCTCCGGTGCCGTTACGCGGAACGGGTTGGGGGATGCCTGCGATGAAGCCGGCTCCGCGCGCGCGATCGCAGTGTCGCCGCTGGCCGCGGGCGCGGTCCGGGCACGACGAGCCGTTGGGGCCGCCGCGCGCCTCACTGCACGTTCCTGCACGCGCGCCGATGGGCCGCTCCGCTCTGCGGTGGCCACGACGCGCGGCTCCGGGGTCGCGGGCGCCGAATTCCCGGCTGCCGACGGTAGCGGCGATGGCGCTCGCTGGACTGGTGCCGCGGTGGATGCCACCACGGCAGGAGCCGGTTCACGGGATTGCAGCGACTGATGGCGCACACCCAATGCCACCAATCCGAGGGCCGCGGCCAGTGCCACGCCACCGACATACCGCGTCCAAGGTCGGGCTGTCGGTGGCGAGGCGCCCGCACCGCGTGCCGGTGCCGCTTGGGTGGCGATGCCGACGGCATCCGCCGCGATGGTGTCGCGCACGCGCCGTGCAAATCCTTTTGGCACCGGGGCGACCCGCATTCCTTTCAGCACGTCACCGGCCAGATGCCAGCGTTCGACCTGCCCGGCCAACGCATCGTCATGCTGGAGGCGACGCAGCAGGAAGCGCTCCGCATCGGCATCCAGCTCACCGTCCATCCACGCAGAAAGCTGCTCGCGCGTGTTGTCCTGCGGCGTCATGCGCCACCTCCACGGGTGTCGTGGCCAAGCAACGGGCGCAAAGCCACGTCGATGGCATCCCGTGCACGGAAGATGCGCGAACGCACCGTGCCGATGGGGCACTGCATCCGCGCGGCGATCTCGTCGTAACTCAGGCCCTCGACTTCGCGCAGCGTCACCGCCTGCCGCAGTTCTTCCGGCAGTGCCGCCACCGCACGCATCACCGCCGACTCCATCTGCTGGCGCATCGCCTCGCGTTCGGGCGTGTCGGTGTCGTGCAGGCGCAGCGCCGACTCGAACTGCTCGGCATCGGTGAACTCCACATCATCCAGGGGAATGCGTCGGTTCTGCGCGGCGAGATGGTTCTTGGCGGTGTTCACGGCGATCCTGTAGAGCCAGGTGGAGAACTGGGCATCGCCGCGAAAGCCGCCGATGGCGCGGTACGCGCGCAGGAACGCGTCCTGGGCAACGTCCTGGCATTCGCTCCAGTCACGGATGTAGCGCCCGATGAGCGCGATCACCCGGTACTGGTGGCGCCGCACGAGAAGATCGAAAGCCGGCTGTTCGCCGCGCTGCACGCGACGCACCAGCTCCGCATCCACTTCCTGCGATGCCGCGATGGGCATGTCCTGCTCGGGCATCACCGATGGCACTCCGTGCTCCACCCGTGCTGTCCGGATGGTCTGACCCGCCTTCTGGCGGAAAGTTCCCTGCCCTGCGCCTGGATCATCCATTCACCCATTTGACGCCGGCGCAACGGGTTCTGGATGATAACCAGCTGAACCATACCCTGACGGATGTCCCCATGAGCTCCCGCTTCGACGGCCTGCACCCCCGCAACTGGACCACTGCACTGCGACCGGACGGCGTCGTGGTGATCGCATTCGACTGCGCGGACACGACCGTCAATACGTTCTCGCAGGAGGTGCTGCGCGAGCTGGGCGAGATCGTGGCCCGTTTGGCGATGGACCCGCCGAAGGGCGTGGTCGTGCGCTCGGCCAAGGCCAGCGGCTTCGCGGCCGGCGCGAACATCCGCGAGTTCCAGCAGTTCGACGCACGCGGCACCATCGGTGATGCGATCCAGCGCGGCCAGCGCGTGTTCGAATCGATCGCCCGGCTGCCCTGCCCGACCGTCGCCGCCATCCACGGCTTCTGCATGGGCGGCGGCACCGAGCTGGCACTCGCCTGCCGGCAGCGCGTCGCGAGCAGCGACGACTCCACGCGCATCGGCCTGCCCGAGGTGAAGCTCGGCATCTTCCCGGGTTGGGGCGGCAGCGTGCGCCTGCCGCGGCTCATCGGTGCGCCCGCGGCATTCGACCTGATGCTCACCGGCCGCACGCTGTCCGCGAAGGCGGCACAGGCAATGGGCCTTGTAGACAAAGTGGTCGCGCCGGCGGTGCTCGAAGACACCGCAGCCGAACTCGCGCTGCGTGGGCACGCGTCGCGCCCGGCGAAACAGCGCCTGCTGGCCTGGGCGACCAACCTGTGGCCGGTGCGCCAGGCCATGGCGCCGATGCTGGAAAAGCAGGTGGCCCGCAAGGCGCGGCGCGATCATTACCCGGCGCCCTATGCGCTGATCGACAGCTGGCGCGCGCCCTTGGGCGGTGGCACCCAGGGTGCGCTCGACGCGGAACGGCGCGGCGTGGTCAAGCTCGCGGGCACCGCCACCGCGCGAAACCTCATCCGCGTGTATTTCCTGCAGGAGCGCCTGAAGGCCCTCGGCCAGGGCGACCCGGGCATCCGCCACGTGCATGTGGTCGGCGCGGGCGTCATGGGCGGCGACATCGCCGCGTGGTCCGCCTACAAGGGATTCGAGGTGACGCTGCAGGATCGCGAGCAGCGTTTCATCGATGGCGCGATGACCCGCGCGCAGGCGTTGTTCGAGAAGAAGGTGAAAGACCCCGCGAAGCGCGGCCCGGTGGCGGCACGCCTGAAGTCCGATCTCGCGGGCGCGGGCATCGCCGATGCGGACCTCGTCATCGAGGCGATCATCGAGAACCC
>Ga0208126_1000017_pt1 | contig 19295 bp, 20 predicted proteins | sample SoimicmetaGmgHAA_FD_188334 | JGI IMG/M metagenome (GOLD analysis project Ga0208126, IMG submission 188334) | Soil and rhizosphere microbial communities from Laval, Canada - mgHAA (SPAdes) (version 2) | ecosystem: Environmental > Terrestrial > Deep subsurface > Rock core/Sediment | place: Laval... | reverse complement strand
GTCGGCCATTGCTCGAGCGGGCCGAGATCAAGCTCCAGCCGGATGACCGGGAACTTCGCGTACTGCGAGGGGCCCACGAAGACATTGCGATTGAGGATGCGCATCGATAAGCCCCTTGCTTGATCGGTTTCAGCGTGCGGCCCGGCGATCATTCCCTCGTCGGCGACAGCGTGCCCGCCGACGCGCGACGGGTCTCCAGGTTGAAGGTGGATCCGGTCGTCAGGATGTGCAGCTGCACGCCGAGCATGCAGACCGGAGCGTCGCGATCGGCCTGCGCCATCGACGAGAACTGCAGGCCATCGGCATCGACCACGGTGACCGCGCCGCTGCCTTCGACTTCCACCACGTTGTCCGGGCCGATGAACGCGGCGGTGTCCTCGTCGACACCGAGGCCGATCGCGAACGGGTTGTAGGCCAGCGCCGCGAGCAGGCGACCCAGGCGATCGCGCTGGCGGAAATGCTGGTCGATGACCACGCGGTTGGTGAGTCCCAGTCCGGGGGCGAGGCGCACGCCGTTCGCGTGTGGCGTCGCGGATTCGCTTTCGCCGCCGGCGATCATGTGTTCGCTGAGGATGCCGGCGCCCGCGCTGGTGCCGCCAACCGGCACGCCATGCGCGTTGCTGGCGCGGATCGCCTGCGCCACCGGGGTGCCGCCGAGGATGGTCGACAAACGCAGCTGGTTGCCGCCGGTGATGAAGATCCCGGAAGCCTGTTCGATGCGCGCGATGCGGTTGCGTTCGTGCGCGTCGCGACGCGTGTCGAAATCGAGGACATGCACGTTGCGCGCGCCCATCCCGCCGAACAGCTGCTCATAGCGGCCGCCGGTCTCGTTGAGCTTGCTGGCGGTGGGAATCACCGCGATGTCGGACCCTTCGCCGCCGCACAACCGGAAGAAACGACGCAGCACGCGCATGTCGTTTTCCTTGTCCTCGGCGCCACCGATGGGAACGATCCAACCGCGCTGCGCGCCATCGGCAACCTTGCTGGGACACATGCAGAACGGCTTCCTTTCAAGAGTGTTCGAACATACCACGCACCACGCATTCGCCCGCGCGCACATGGGGCACGCCGCCGAGCAGCACGTGATGCGCGCGCCCGTCGGAATCCAGCGCCACCAGGTCGGCATCGCCGCCGACCTCGATCCGGCCTTTCCCGCGCAACCGCAACAACGCCGCCGGGTTGCTGGTGAACGCCGGCAACGCGCGTTCCAGCGGGAGTCCACGCGCAAGCAGGCGGTTCAATGCCTCGAGCAATGCCCCGGAGTGGCCGACATCCATCCCGCACACGCGGCCGTCCCCATCGAAACAGGGCAGGCAACCGCCCGCGTCGGAGCTGATGCTCACCCGTTCCGGTGGCGCACCGCTGTCGAGATAGCGCAGCAGGGCCTCGTCGGCGGGCCACGCATCCTCGCCGTCTTCCACGGGGAACGCGGTGATGTCGACATGGCAGCCGCGCAGCGCGAGCGCGAGCGCTTCCTCGAACAGGGCCTTTTTGCGATTCACGTGGGTCGGCTGGAACACGCGCGGCGGCAATTCACTGGTCTCCAGTGCCTGGCGAACCAGGTCCAGTCCGCGCGCGCCATCGCCCAGGTGCAGGTGCACGATGCCGGCCTTGCCGCTCATCAGTCCCGCCACGTGCGCTTCCGATGCCAGCCGCAACAGTTCGTCCAGCGTGGGCTGGCTGGAGCGGTGGTCGCTGATCGCCACTTCACCCACGCCGATGAGGGGGTCGGCGAACGCGATGTCCCCGCGGACGGTGCCGGTGAGGGTGGTGGGCGGGACGTGGTAGCCGCCGCAATAGCCCCACGCGTTCAATCCCGCTTCGCGCAGGGCATGCACCTGCGCCAGCAACTCGCCGGTTCCGCGCGCGGCGTCATCGGTTCCGAGCAGGCCGACCACCGAGGTCACGCCGGCGGTGGTGTAGCGGGACAGGAGCGGTGCCGGCACCCGGCTGGCGAATCCGGCTTCGCCGCCGCCGCCGGTGACATGCACATGGCCGTCGATCAGGCCCGGGATCAGCCGCAGGCCGGCCAGGTCGAGCGTCTCGACAGCCAGCGCCGCGGGCAGGGCGGGTTCCGCCTCGCCCATCCACAACACCTTGCCGCCACCGACCAGGATGTGGCGCAGGCCGAGGGCCTGGGGAGCATGCACGTCGGCATTGCGGAGCAGCAGCATGGGGAGGGTCACAGGGCTGGCCTATTCAAGTCGCTGATTTCAATGGAGATTCTGGTGGCTACGGGTGGACTCGAACCACCGACCCCGGCATTATGAGTGCCGTGCTCTAACCGGCTGAGCTACGTAGCCAGAATTCCAAAACGATGCGGCCAAACCCGCCGGAAACCCCACGGCGAGCCGCGCATTCTGCCCCCGCCCGGCCGCCCCGTCAATTCCACGAATTCCGTCTTGTGGCCTTCACGGGGGCGTGGCAGAGTCGAAGGCAGTCGAATCCAGGAGTCCGCGTCGTGATCGATCCGGACGGTTTTCGCCCCAACGTGGGCATCGTGCTGATGCGCGAAGACGGTCGCGTGTTCTGGGCCCGCCGCATCCGCCGTGATGGCTGGCAGTTCCCGCAGGGCGGGATGAACTCCGACGAGACCCCGCTGGAGGCAATGTACCGGGAGCTCGAAGAGGAGACCGGTCTCGCCCCCGCGCAGGTGGAAGTGCTGGGCGCCACCCCGGGCTGGCTGCGCTACCGGCTGCCGCGCCGGGCCATCCGCCGCAACGACCGGCTGGTGTGCGTGGGCCAGAAGCAGGTGTGGTTCCTGCTGCGCCTGACGTGCGATGAATCCGCGGTGCAGCTCGATGCCACCGACCATCCCGAGTTCGACCAGTGGCAATGGGTCGACTTCTGGTATCCGGTACAGAACGTGGTGATGTTCAAGCGCCGTGTCTATGCCTCGGCGCTGGACCACCTGGCGCCGCTGGCCCGCAACGTGGCGGGTGTCGGCGCCGTGCCACCCCCGGATGGCCGGGTGGACCCCGCGCTGTTCGCGCGCCCGCAACCGCGTCGCCCGCGGCAACCAATGCCGCGGCGCGACGTGTCGAAGGCGGAGCGCTAGGCGGTCTTTGGCGCGGGGGGTGGCCGCAGGCGGTCGCGCAGTCGCGAGACCTTGCGCCAGATCCACCACAGCGCCAGTGCGAGCAGCACGGTGGCGATGATCGCCAGCACGAACGCGACCCATGGATGCGTGAACACCAGTGCCAAGCCGCCAAGCGTGGTCAGGTCCTCGGTGGCGGAGGCGGTCCAGTTGGTCACCGGTTCCGGCGAGGTGTTGAGCAGGCCCCGGGTGGCAGTCTTCAGTGTGTGGCTGAGCAGGGCGGTGCCGGCACCGGCGGCCAGCATGCCGGTGCTGAGGTCGCCATTGGGCGAGATCGCCGCCGCAGCCAGGAACGCGCCGGCCGGAATGCGCAGCAGGGTGTGCAGCAGGTCCCAGCCGGTGTCCACGCCGGGGATCTTGTCGGCGAAGAACTCCACGCCGGCGAGCAGGCCGGACACCCCCAGCACCCAAGGCGACTGGGTGACCTGAAGGGCCTCCGGCAGGTGCAGCCAGCCCATGGCGCCGGCCAGGCCCACGCCGAACACGGTGAGGTAGACGCGGATGCCGGCCAGCCAGGCCAGCAGGATGCCGATGATGAAGACGGTCGAGGTCATGCAGGATCCCCGCGGGCCACGCTGCGGTCCGCATGGTGCCTTATGCCGCAGGCTGCCTTGACGCGGCGTGAAGCGCGGCGCTATACGGGCGCATGGACATGCGCGCCATCTGGCTGGGCGGAATCACCGGGGTCGTGGTGGGGGCCGTGCTGGTGGGCGGCGCCTGGGCCTGGAGCCATCGCCCCGGGGCGCCCGCCGGGCCGGCCAGCGTGGCCCGCCTGCAGCAGGACCTCGCCACGGCGAAGAAATCCGACGAAATCTCGCGCGCTGCAAACGCCCAGCTGCAGCAGACATTGGCGCAGCGTGATGCCGAGATCGCCAGCCTGAAATCGGACACCGCGTTCTACGAGAAATTCGTCGGCTCCGCAGCCGACCGGCAGGCGCTGGAGGTGCATGCGGTGCGGGTGGCGACGCAGGCCGGCAACACCTGGCACTTCGAGGCGCTGCTGGCGCAGAGCGCGCGCCGCGATGGCGACAGCACCGGGCACCTCACCGTCGCGGTGGAGGGTACGCGCAACGGGCAGCTGCAGAAACTGGCGTGGCCGGACCTGCGGCAGGGGGCGGGCGACACCGGCATTCCGTATTCGTTCCGCTACTTCCAGCGCGTGGGGGGCGATATCGCGCTGCCGGCGGGGTTCGTGCCCGTGCGCATCCTCGTCCACCTGGCGCCGGATGGCGGTGCGGCGGTGGATTCCAGCGTGGACTGGAGCGTGGCCCGCAGCGCTCCCTGAACGCGACGCGCCTTGAAGTCGTCACCCGCGCCCCCCATCCTGTGCGGATGGAAATGCAGATCCCCGGCGCCAACCCCGCCACGTACCAGCAGCTGGATGCGCCGCTGGCGTTCACCCCGGCCGCGGCCACCAAGGTGCGCGAGCTGATCGCCGATGAAGGCAATGCCGCGCTCAAGCTGCGCGTCTATATCCAGGGGGGCGGCTGCTCCGGGTTCCAGTACGGCTTCGAGTTCGACGAGGTGCAGGGCGAGGACGACCTGGCCATCGTCACCGATGGCGTGACCCTGCTGGTGGATCCGCTGAGCCTGCAATACCTGATGGGCGCGACGGTGGACTACAGCGAGACGCTTTCGGGCGCGCAGTTCTCCATCCGCAATCCCATGGCCAAGACCACCTGCGGCTGCGGATCCTCGTTCACGGTATGACCCCGTCGGTGCCCGGGTTCGCGTTCCTCGCCGACCCGCTGGATCGCGCCGACCATTTGCGAGCGGATGCACCAGGCCTGGCGGCCTTGCGTGCGCACGCGCATTGCATCGGCGTGGATGACGCGGGGCGCACCGCGGTGGATGCCGCAGGCCACCTGCAGGTGCAGCCGGATGCCTGCAGTGCCGATGCCGTGTTCCTCGGATTGCAGGGCGAGGTGCCGTGGTTCGCCGGCCGCGTCGATCACTGGCCGGATGGGCAGGCCACGCTGGACCTGCGTTCGGCGGCGATGCAGTGGCCTGCGTTCGAATCCACGCTGTTCGCGCAGGCGCGTGCGGTGCTGCGTTGGCGCTCTCAGTTCCGGTTCTGTCCGGTATGTGGAGGCGCGCTGGTGTTTTCACACGGCGGCTGGCAGGGCCTGTGCACGCGCTGCGAAACGCCGCAGTACCCGCGCAGCGATCCGGCGGTGATCGTGGCGGTGAGCGACGGCGACCGGCTGCTGCTGGGCCGGCAATCCACGTGGCCCGCTCACCGCTATTCCACGCTGGCTGGGTTCGTGGAACCCGGTGAATCGCTGGAACAGACCGTGCAGCGCGAGGTGTACGAGGAAAGCCTCGTGCGCGTGCTGCGCAGCCGTTACCTGGCCTCGCAGCCGTGGCCGTTCCCGGGCTCGCTGATGCTGGGCTTCGTGGCGCATGCCGAACCCGACGTGCCGCAATGCGCGCAGGACGAACTGGAAGACGCGCGCTGGTTCAGCCGCGATGACGTGCAGCGCGCGCTGGAAGGCCACGTCGGCGAGGGCGAGCTGCAGGTCTCGCCGCCGATGTCGATCTCGCGCTGGCTGATCGAACAGTGGGCCGCGGGCGAACGCGCTTAGGAATCAAGCGGCATCTCCGCGCAGGTCGCGCACCTTCGCTTCCAGCAGTTCCGCGGTGGCCTCGCTGCCATCCACCAGTGCACCCACGGCCACGCCCACGTGCGCGCGGAACCGCCGCGGCAGGGTGGCGCGGCGCAGGCGTGAATCCCGGCGACTCCACATGCTGGCCCACATGCCGCGCAACGCCATCGGCACCACCGGAACGGGACGGCCCGCGGCAGCGGCGCGTCCCAGGATCTTCTCCACGCCGGACTTGAACGGCACCATCTGGCCATCCTTCGTCAGCGCGCCTTCCGGGAAGATCCCGACCAGTTCGCCTTCGGCCAGCGCCGCGTCGACGGCGTCGAACGCACGCTGCATCAACGCAGGGTCCTCGCGCGCGCCCGCGATCGGAATGGCCTTGGCCGTGCGGAAGATCCAGCGCATCACCGGGGTATTGAAGATCCTGTAATACATGACGAAACGCACGGGCCGCGGGATCGCCGCCGACAGGATCAGCGCGTCCATGTAGCTCGCGTGGTTACAGACGATCAACGCCGCGCCCTCGTCCGGCAGGTGCTCCTCCATCCCCTCCACGCGCAGGCGGTACAGCACGCGCACCAGCACCCAGCTGAGGAAGCGCATCAGGAACTCGGGCACGATCGTGAAGATCCAGATCGCCACCAGGGTGTTGGCGATCGCGGTGGCGAGGAACAGCTGGGGGATCGTCCAGTGCGCCTTCTCGCGCAGCACCAGGCACAGCACGGCCGCGGCCACCACGAACCCGGAGTTCTGGATGTTCAGCGCGCCGATCACGCGGGAGAGTTCGCCCTTCGGCGTGCGGCTCTGGATCAGCGCGAACAACGGCACCACGAAGAATCCCGTGAACAGGCCAATGCCGAGCAGGTCGACCATGATGCGCAGGCTGCCGGGCGCGTGCACGAAGGTCCCGACATCCAGCCCCTGCGCGATGGCGGTGCCCGTGCGCGCGAAATACAGGTCGAACAGGAACACGCTCATTCCGAACGCGCCCAGCGGCACCAGGCCGATCTCCACCGTGCGTGCGGACAGCTTTTCGCACAGCATCGAGCCGATGCCGGTGCCGATCGAGAACAGCGCCAGCACGAAGATGTACAGCGTGTCGCCGCCGCCCAGGTTGAGCGGCGCGTAGTCCGGCAGCTGGGTGGCGAACACGGTGCCCACGAACCAGAACCACGACACGCCCAGGATCGCGTTGCGCACGGCCAGCTGCTTGCGCGCCAGGCGCAGCACGGCCAGCGATTCGGTGACCGGGTTCCAGTTGATGCGCAGGTCGGGTGCGGCCGCACCCGCGGGCGGGACGGTCAGGCTGGCCAGCCACGCCAGCACCGCGAACAGCACCACCGCGCCGCCGGCCGCCCACGGGCCCAGCGTGCCGGCCAGCACGAACACCGAACCGCCCACGATCATGCCGACGAGGATCGACACGGAGGTGCCCATCTCCACCAGGCCGTTGCCGCCGGTGAGTTCCTCGGGGCGCAGCACCGCGGGCAGGATCGAATACTTCACTGGCCCGAACAGCGTGGAATGCACGCCGGTGGCGAACAGCGCCACCAGCAGCAACGGCAGGTTGTGCAATACGAAGCCGACAGCGGCGATGGCCATGATCACCACGCCCAGCACGGTGGTGATCTGGATCAGCCGGGCCTTTTCCAGCTTCTCCGCGATCTGGCCTGCGGTGGCGGAGAACAGGAAGTAGGGGAGGATGAAGATCGCCGGCGCCAGCGCGGCGTACAGCGTGCGCTCGGACGGCGTGGCATGCATCCAGAACAGCAGGCCGATGATCCCCTGCCGGAACACGTTGTCGTTGAAGGCGTTGAGGCACTGCACCGCGAAGAACGGCGCGAAGCGGCGCTGCGCCAGCAGCTGGAACTGGTTGTGCCCGGCCATGCGGTCCTCCCCTGGGTTCGGGGGAGAATAGCGGAGGCGGCTAGCGCGCGCGTAAGCGGTTTCGGAAATATTCCTGCGTTTCCTTGTCCGTGCAATAGATGTAGCAGCCCTTCATGCCACGGGTCATCAGCGTGCGATAGGTGTTTAGGATGATCCGGTCGACGCGCTCGACCGTTCCTTGTGGATCCTGCTTGGCCAATGTCTTCCAGCCGCGGATCGAGCGGTCCATCTTGGAGCGCCCTTCGGGTGTGGTGACAAGTTTGCCATGGCGCGCGATCAGGTCGGGGCCGACGATGACGCCCACGTAATCGAGCTCCAAGCCTTGGCAGGTGTGAATGCAGCCGATCTGTTCAATGGAGTCCGGTGCAGTGATCCACAGGCTCCCGTCACTACCGAGGTTCCATTGCCGGTTGTATCCGTACTCAGGCAGATCAATATCGAACGCGTCCGGATTTCGCTTGCTCTTCCAGTCCCAGCAATATCCAGCGACCACGCGTGATTTGTTGTTCGGCGTGTTTCTTGTTTCAATAAGATCATGCAATTCCGTTGGGGAACTGATAACGCGGAAATCGAAAATTTCATGATCGAAATCCTCATTCGCCGTGGGCCGGATGCCAAGAATATTGTCCAGCCATGCCAGGTAACCGTCGGAACCTGCGCAGCGGAACTGGGAGGCGAGTTCGAGGTAGGAAATTTGCGCGCCGGATAGCTTGGCAAATTTTTCGATTTCGTGGGAATGACCAATGTCGCCAAGGGTGACGATCTGATCGTCATCCACAAAAAATGTCGTGCACTTGGCAGCAGCGATGAGCTCCTTGATCTGGTTTTCGCCAAGGTTTCCATACAGCCCGCTCTTTTCGTTCAGGCGGTGGGCCTCATCGACGATAAGCGCATCGAAGACACCGTTTTCTGCGTCGATGAAAGCGCCTGATCCACCAAACATCGCTGAAATCTCTGCCTTGCGCTTGTGTCCTCTGAGCTTCTGCTCATAGACGGCGCGTGGCGCCGCATTCTTGGAGACATATTTCGAATAAAGCCCGCGCTTCGTCAGTTCAACCATCAGGTTGATCGCGACGACGGACTTCCCTGTCCCTGGCCCACCCTTCACGATCACCACCTGCTTGCGTTGCCCGGATGCCTTGACGGCCTTCGCGATGCATTCTTCGTACACAATCTTTTGGTCGTCGATCAGAACAAACTCACGGTTGCCTCGAAGCATGCCGACGAGGCTGTCGGCAAGCATCTTTGAAGGTCGGATCCGGCCTTTTTCGATTTTGAACAATAGTTCACCGCCATCGCCGTGCCTGACGTGTCTTTTGATGAAGTCACGGAGCTTCTGTTGCTCTGCATGGCCGCGCAGGAAAAGCGGCGCCTTTTCGATGTGGGCCGCGTATTCCGGAGCATCGATGATTCCGTCGCGCTGGTAGTTGTGCAGGTAAGCGCACGGTTTCAGGTTGATTCCGCCTTCATGGACAGCCTCGTTGAAGCCCTCCAGCAGTGCGGCGTAGGACCATGCCTGGTAACACGGATGGGTGCCCTCCGTTTCAGCGTATCCCCCTCGGTTGGCGAATATGAGTCCATCCTTGTCGGACACCCTGGAGGTCGACCACTGCTTCAACTCGACGATAACAACACGGGGTTCCCGGTTTTCGGATTCGCCGGACAGGATGAAGTCGATGCGTTTCGCGGTTTGCGGGATCCCGAACTCCACGCCTACACCCATTGAGGCGGGCAGCTCCTCATCCCGAAGGACATCGGCCATGCGCATCAGTGAGTGCTGCCATGCCCGGAATTCGGCCTGTGGAGCGTAACGCCCTGTGCACTGCAGGAAGGCGCTCGCAATGACCTCTTCGATGGCCCTGTTCTCGTTGTCGTCGAGGAATCGCTCTTTCGTTGACTGGTAAACGATCAAGTAATTCCCCGGCTTGCTGACCATGAAGAAGCGCAACGGCGAGCCTGACTATACCGCTAGGACCTGCGCTGCAACTCATGGCGCTATTTGCGGTAGGGTTCAGGGAATTCCAAGTGCAGCCAGTTCAACAACAAGGGGAATGAATGATGGGGCGTGACATCCTGAAATACGGCGTGATCGCTGGCGTCGTCGTGGCCGCGGAAATGTGGATCAGTCTGCTGGCGTTCGGCGGTGAGCTGCCGCACGGGGTGCTCGGCATGGCGCTGGGTTACCTGACGATGCTCATTGCGCTGAGCGCGGTGGTTCTGGGCATCAAGCACCACCGTGATGCAGATCTCGGCGGATCAATCCGCTTCTGGCCGGCGTTCGGCCTGGGGCTAGGGATTTCGTTTGTCGCCGGGATGTTCTACGTATTGGCGTGGGAACTGGCGATGGCCACGGTGGTGCACGACTTTGCCGGAAATTACGCGGCCTCGACGATCGCCCATGCGAAGGCCGGTGGTGCGGATGCGGCCGCCATGGCCCAGCTCACCGCCGAGATGGATGCGTTCAAGGTGCAGTACGCCAACCCGTTGTTCCGGCTGCCGATGACGTTTGCGGAAATCTTCCCGGTAGGCGTACTGGTGTCGCTGATTTCCGCGGCGGTGTTGCGCAGGCAGCCGTGAGTTGACTCAGCGCGCGTAGCGGGCCTTGGGCTCGTTCACGGCCTGCCCATTGCCAAAGCGCAGCCGTGGCCGTAGCCAGTCGGCGAAGTCAGCTTCCGTGAGCGTGCCTGCCGCAAGGGAGTAGTACACCGGATAGAGCTCGATGTTGCTGGCTTGCAGGACAGCATCATTCAGTCGGATGAACAGTTCGCAAGCAACTGCTGCGGTGCGTTTGTTGCCGTCGACGAATGGATGGTTGCGCGCCAGGCCGAACGCCAGGCTCGCGGCCAACGCCGCCAGGTCCGGGGGTGGATCGCCATAGGCATGAAGCTGTTGCGGGCGCGCCAATGCGGACTCAAGGAGAGCCTCCTCCCGTACGCCGGTATCGCCACCGTGTTCGGCCAATTGGCGCTCATGAATTGCCAGTGCCAACGCGCGCGAAATCCAATTGATCATGTCGGTTACTCGGCCAGCTTGCGCAGCAGGTCGCGCCTCTCGCGCATGATCTTCTCAGCCAATTCCATCTGCGCCGCGAATTCCGGGTCGTACGTGGTGAGCCGGACGCCATCCGGTGTTTCGACGGCGAACAGCTCATCGCCCTTGTCCACGCGCAGGCGCGCCATCAGCTCCTTGGGCAGGATGACGCCGGCGGAGTTGCCGATGGTGGTGATCTTGAGTTTCATGATCGGGCTCGGCGGTTGACGTTATAACCAACGTTATACCTCCGTGGGGCACGATGCAAGTGGACAATGGGAACCACCCTCGCCCAGGAACCGTTGTCATGAAGACGTTGAAGCAGTGCGGACCCCTGATGTTGGCGATGGCACTGGCGGCCTGCGCCCACGCGCCGATGGCAGCCCCGCCGACCTATGCGGTGACCGCCAACGCGCCGCTGCCGGGGGAGGGGCGCTGGGACCTGCTTACCGTCGACTCCGCGCGGCACCATGTCTTCGTGAGTCGTGGCGACCGCGTGCAGGTGCTGGATGCGGCCAGTGGACGGATCGCCGGCACCCTTGCCGGTACCGACGGCGTGCACGGCATCGTGGTCGTGCCCGCGCTGCGGCGCGGTTACACCACCAATGGCAAGCCGGGCACCGTCACCGAATTCGATCTCGACTCCCTGCAACGCCTGCGCGACATTCCCCTGACCGGAAAGTCACCGGACGCGGCCTTGTTCGATGCGCATAGCGGGCGGCTGTTCGTGTTCAACGCAAAGAGCAACAACGCCTCCGTGGTGGACGTGCAGGCGGGACGCGAGATCGCCCTGATTCCGTTCGAGGGCAACCCGGAACTCGCGGCGGACGATGGCGCCGGGCACGTGTTCGTCAACATCGAGGACAAGGCGCAGCTCGACGAAATCGACACCGGCACGCTCAAGGTCACGCGGCAGTGGGCGCTGGCGGATTGCGAGGAGCCTTCGGGGCTGGCGCTGGATGCGGCTCATGCGCGCGTCTTCTCGGTTTGCCAGAACCAGACGATGGTGGTGACCGATGCGGTCGATGGCCATCAGGTGGCGCGCGTGCCGATCGGCGAGGGCCCCGATGGCGCGGCGTTCGATCCCGCATCGCAAACGGTGTTCAGCCCCAACGGCCGCTCCGGCACGCTGACGGTGGTGCACGAGGACGACCCGGATCATTTCAGCGTGGTGCAGACGCTGCCCACGCAAGCCAGTGCACGCACGATCGCGCTGGACGAGCGGTCGCACCGGTTGTACCTTCCCGCGGCCAAATTCGCGGCACCGGTCGCGGGTCAGACGGGTCGCCCGGCGATGGTGCCGAACAGCTTCAGCGTGCTGGTCGTCGAGCCGGTTTCACCGCGACGGTGACCGCAAGCCGCCTGCAGCTGCCGCAGGGCCCGTGGTCCACGGTGCTCGATGGGCTGTGCGCACGGTTTCCTGGCATCGATCGGGTCACCTGGCTCGATCGGTTCGCACGCGGCCGGGTCCAGGATGCCGCAGGGCGCCCGCTCGAACCTGACCTGCCGTACCGCGCAGGGATGGAAGTTCGGTACTTCCGCGAAGTGCACGACGAGGCACCGATTCACTTCGAAGAGGGCGTGCTGCACATGGATGCGCACCTCGTCGTCGCCGACAAGCCGCACTTCCTGCCGGTGGTTCCCGCGGGGCGCTACCTGCGCGAGACCCTGCTCGCGCGTCTGGTGCAGCGCCTGGGCAACCCCGACCTGGTGCCGTTGCACCGGATCGATCGCGAGACGGCCGGGCTGGTGCTGTTCTCCGCGAACCCCGACACCCGCGATGCCTATCAACGCCTGTTCCGCGAACGGCGCATCCACAAGCGGTATGAAGCGATCGCGCCCCCGTTGCCCGGCCTGGCGTTCCCGCACACGCATGCGTCGCGGCTGGAACCCGGCGAGCCGTTCTTCCGCATGCAGGAGGTGGACGGCCCGCCGAACAGCGAAACCCGCATCACGGTGCTGGAGCGCGGCCATGCGTGGTGGCGCTATGGCCTGGAGCCGGTAACGGGCCGCAAGCACCAGTTGCGCGTGCACATGGCGGCACTGGGTGCGCCGATCCGCCACGACCGGATGTATCCCGATCTGATCGGGGATGGCGATGACCTCGCCGATGCCGTGTCGCAGGATCCGCTGCAGTTGCTGGCGAAGTCGCTGGAGTTCGTGGATCCGCTGTCCGGTGGGCCGCGCCGCTTCGAGAGCGGCCAGGTGCTGTAGCGGGCCTCAGCTCCCGCTGCGTTCGCGTGCGATCGCGCGCCAGCCGATGTCGTGGCGATGGAATTCGCCGGGCCAGGAAATACCCGTCACTTCCGCATACGCCCGCTGCTGCGCTTCCGCGACGGTGTCGCCCAGCGCGCACACGCACAGCACGCGGCCACCGCTGGTCACCACGTGGCCCTTCGCATCCAGGCGGGTGCCGGCATGGAAGACCTTGGTGTCGTCGAGGTCGGGTGCGTCCATCGAGTTGATGACGTCGCCGGTCCGGGGCGTGCCGGGGTAGTGCTCGGCGGCCATCACCACGCCCAGCGACGGACGCGGATCCCAGCGCGCTTCGACCTGGTCCAACCGGCCATCGATCGCGGCTCCGATGAGATCCACGAGGTCGGACTGCAGGCGCAGCATCACCGGCTGTGTTTCCGGATCACCGAAGCGCACGTTGAACTCGATCACCCGGGGTGCGCCGCTGGCATCGATCATCAGGCCCGCATAGAGGAAACCGGTGAACGGAATGCCGTCCTTGCGCATGCCGGCGACCGTGGGTTCGACCACCTCGCGCATCACCCGCGCGTGCACCTCGGGCGTGACCACCGGTGCAGGCGAATACGCGCCCATGCCGCCGGTGTTCGGGCCGGTGTCGCCGTCGCCCACGCGCTTGTGGTCCTGGCTGGTGGCCATCGGCAGCGCGGTGCGGCCATCGACCATGGAGATGAAGCTGGCTTCCTCGCCAACGAGGAATTCCTCGATCACCACGCGTGCACCGGCGTCACCGAAGGCATTGCCCTCGAGCATGTCGCGCACGGCGGATTCCGCCTCATCCAGCGTCATCGCCACGATCACGCCCTTGCCGGCGGCCAGGCCATCGGCCTTGATCACGATCGGGGCACCTTTCTCGCGCACGTACGCAAGCGCCGCATCGACATCCGCATGCACGGCGTAGAACGCCGTGGGAATGCCGTGGCGCGCGAGGAAATCCTTGGCGTAGGCCTTGCTGCCTTCCAGCTGCGCGGCGGCGGCCGTGGGGCCGAAGATGCGATGGCGGGCGGCGCGGAACCGGTCGACCACGCCGGCGACCAGTGGCTGTTCGGGGCCGACCAGGGTGAGCGTCACGCCCTCGCGTTCGACCAGTGCCAGCAAGCCGGGAATGTCGGTGGCCTCGACGGCCACGTTGCGGCACTTGCCTTCAGTGGCGGTGCCGGCGTTGCCGGGGGCGACCAGCACTTCACTCACGCGCGGCGATTGCGCGAGCTTCCACGCCAGGGCGTGTTCGCGGCCGCCGGAACCGATGACGAGCAGTTTCATCGCACAGTCCTCAATGGCGGAAATGACGCACGCCGGTGAACACCATCGCCAGTCCGTGTTCGTCGGCTGCGTCGATCACTTCCTGGTCGCGCATGGAGCCACCCGGCTGGATCACCGCCTTGATGCCGGCGTCCGCCGCGGCGTCGATGCCATCGCGGAACGGGAAGAACGCGTCGCTGGCCATCACCGAGCCGGGCACCACGAGGCCCGCGTCCGTCGCCTTGATCCCGGCGATGCGCGCCGAATACACGCGGCTCATCTGGCCGGCGCCCACGCCGATCGTGCGCTGGTCCTTTGCATAGACGATCGCGTTCGACTTGACGAACTTCGCCACCTTCCATGCGAACAGCAGGTCGGCGAATTGCGCGTCGGTCGGCGCAAGCTTCGTCACCACCTTCAGGTCGTCGCGGGTGACGTCGCGATCGTCGGCGGTCTGCATCAACAGGCCTGAACCCACGCGCTTGACGTCGATGAAGCCGGGGCTGCGTGGCGCCAGCGGGATGCGCAGCACGCGCACGTTGGCTTTCTTCTTCGCGTAGGCCAACGCCTCGTCGTCGTAATCCGGGGCGATCAGCACCTCCACGAACTGGCGGTCGAGGATGGTTTTCGCGGTCGCGCCATCAAGCCGGGTATTGAACGCAAGGATGCCGCCGAACGCCGAGGTGGGATCGGTGGCGTAGGCGTGTTCGTAGGCATCGCCGCATCGAGCGTCCACGGCCACGCCGCAGGGATTGGCGTGCTTCACGATCACGCAGGCCGGGGCATCGAACTGGCGCACGCATTCCCACGCGGCGTCGGAGTCGGCAAGGTTGTTGTAGCTCAGTTCCTTGCCCTGCAGCTGGGTGAAGGTGGCGAGCGATCCGGGCGCCGGCCACAGGTCGCGGTAGAACGCGGCCTGCTGGTGCGGGTTCTCGCCGTAGCGCAGGTCCATGACCTTGGTGAAGGTGCCGTTGGTCTGGTTGGCGAACTGCGCGCGCGCAACGCCTGCATCGTTGGAACCGGTGATCGACGACAGCACCTCGCTGATCGCGGCGTCGTAGCGGGCCACGCGATTGAACGCAGCCACGGACAGCGTCCAGCGGGTCGTGCCGGAGAGTGCGCCGTTGTTGGCATCGAGTTCCGCGACCAGGTCCGCGTACTGCGCCGGATCGGTGGCCACGGCCACGCGCGCGAAGTTCTTGGCCGCCGAACGCAGCATGGCCGGCCCGCCGATGTCGATGTTCTCCACGATGTCGGCCAGGGACGCACCGGGTGTGGCCGACACGCGCTCGAACGGATACAGGTTCAGCACCAGCAGGTCGATGGCGCCGATGCCGTGCGCGGCCATCACCGCGTCATCGGTGCCGGCACGGCCCAGCAGGCCGCCATGCACCACCGGATGCAGGGTCTTGACGCGGCCGTCCATCATTTCCGGGAATCCGGTGAGGTCGCTCACTTCCTGCACGGCAAGCCCCGCGTCGCGCAGCGCCTTCGACGTACCGCCAGTGGATACCAGCGCCACGCCGTGCGCGGCCAGCGCGCGGGCCAGCTCGACCAGGCCGGTCTTGTCGGATACGGAGAGCAACGCGCGGCGCACGGTGACGGCGGGCAGGGCCGGCATCGGGGAAGTCTGGGACATGGAAGCGGGTCGCTGGAATGACCCACGGATTATAGGCGTTTGGCCCAGTCCGGCTGTCAGCCCAGTTGGTAGTCGCGCAGCTTCTTGCGCAGCGTGGCGCGATGGATGCCGAGCATGTCGGCGGCGCGGCTCTGGTTGCCTTCGCAGTGCTTCAGCACTTCGGTGAACAACGGGATTTCCACTTCGCGCTGCACGAGCGCGTACAGCTCGCTGGTGCCGCAGCCGTCGAGGTCGCGCAGGTAGCGGCCCACCGAGGCGGCCACGTGCTCGCGGAGGGGGGTGCGTTGTCGGGAGGATTCGGACACGTCGGCAGGGTCGCGGTACTGGGCCGATGCGGCAGGGAGATGGAGTCTAGCGCGGTTGCGTGGTGTCGGGAACGAACGCGAAATCGAACGACACCGCCTTGTGTGACGGATCCCGCACATCCAGCTGGATCGCGGCGGTCTGCCCCGGACCCAGCACTGGCGTGGCCGGCGCACTGTCGAGGTAGTCACTGGCGCTGAACAGGCCGCGACCGACCGGGTGGCCATCCACGTCGGACAACGTGAGACGCAACCGCGGCCAGGCCTGCGGCCAGCGGGCATCGTTGCGGAAACTGGCGCTGACCTGCAGCACGTCGGGCGCGTCGGGGCGTGCGACCACGTCATGGCCCAGCATCCTGAACGCTGCGGGCTCCGACCATGCGGGGACCTGGCAGCGCAGCAGCGCACAGGTCGCGCTGACAACAGGCCGCCAGGTGGCCGATTGCGCGAGCGCGTCGCGATCCCACACCACGCATTGCACGGCCAGCAGCACCGCCAACGCACCCACCGCCACCCACAGGCCGCGTTCGCGGTGCGCGGCGCGCGGGCGGATGAATGCCGGCGCCTGCGCGTCTTCAGCCACGGCGGACTCCGTCGATGCGGATCCAGTCTTCGCGTTGCGCCACCGCGAGGTGGTCGAAGGTGTTCGCATACCGCTCAAGCAGGGGTGCCTGCTGTCCATCCAGGATGCCGGACAGTGCGATCCGCCCGCCGGCCCGGGTGCGAGCGGCCAGCACGTTGGCCAGGGCATCCAGTGCCGAGGCCAGGATGTTGGCGACGACGATCGGGTACTGCGTGTCTGGCGCATCCGCCGGGAGGTGCACGTCGATGCGGTCGCCGTGGCCATTGCGTTCCGCGTTGTCGCGGGTGGCGATGAGCGCCTGCGGATCGTTGTCGATGGCCGTGGCCTGGCCCGCGCCGAGGGCGAGTGCGGCGAGCGCGAGGATGCCGCTGCCGCTGCCGAAATCCAGCACGTGCCGGCCCTGCAGCACGCCTTCTGTCGCCAGCGTGTCCAGCCATTCCAGGCACAGCGCGGTGGTGGGGTGCGTGCCGGAGCCGAACGCGAGGCCGGGATCCAGCCGCACGATGGCGGCATCGGGACCGGCTTCGGCGGGCACCGCGTGGTTCCACGGCACGATCCATGTCCGCGTGCCGAAGCGCATCGGCTTGAACTGATCGAGCCACGCGCGTTCCCAGTCGGTGTCCTCGACGCGCTTGAAGGTCGCCTGGTGCCAGGCGAGGCCGGGATCGAATCCCTCCAGCGCGGCCAGCAGCACCAGGGCATCCGCCCCGCCATCGAACAGCGCCGTCAGCTGCAGCTGCTGCCACAGCGGGGTCTCGCCGACACCGGGTTCGAAGATGGCCTGCTCATCCGGCGTCTCCGCATCGGCGTCCTGCAGGGTCACCGACAGTGCGCCCACGTCATCGAGCGCGCGCTCGTAACGCGGCTGTTCGGCGAGGGTGCAGGGCAGGGTCAGTTCGAGGAAGGGCATCGGCCTCATTGTCCACAATCCCGGCCGGCGTGCTCAGTTGTTGTCGACGTCGGCAGTCCGGACGTGGATGCGCGGCTGCAGGGCGGCGGCGTCGGGTCCGGCTGGCAGGCGCACGCTGCCGGTGCCGATGCGCACGTCGATGTGGCCCACCGTGTCCGGGCGCAGCACCAGGGTCATCGGTGCGTCGATTTCCTTGGTGGTGCCGGTCTGGCGCAACGCGTGCGTCCAGGTGGTGGCGGTGCGGGCATCGGACTCGCGGACGCGCACGTTCGGGAACCCGAAACCCTTGACCTGGCCGTCGAGGCGCACGGCATCCGTCGCCGCCGCATCCACCCGCACGTCGAGATCGGCGACATCCAGGTCGAGCACCAGCGCCGCGGGCAGGTCGGCCGGTGCCACGTGGAAGCGCACGTCATGCTGGAACGGACGCACGTACAACAGGCCGCCCACCACGGCGAGCATCAGCGCGCCCAGCGCCCCGTAGCGCAGCCAGGGCGGCCAGCGGTTGCGGGCATGCGCATCGCGGGCGCGCTGCAGCAAGGCGTGCGCGGTGAGCGCGGCGATCCACGTCAGGATGGCGGACCACAGCACGTCGGAGAGGAAATGGCCGCCGGCCGCCATGCGCGCGGAACCGATGGCGCCGCCGAGCACGAACGACGCCGCGATGATGCCGAGGCCCAGCGCGGGACGTGCCGCGAGCACGGCCAAGCCGACGGCCCCGACCGCGAACCCGGCCGAACAATGCCCGCACGGGAATGACTTGCCCACGCCGGGCGTGCCCAGGTCCAGCGGCGGCCGGTACTGCGCGTGGCCACCGAACTCGACCAGCGTGCGCGGACGCGGGCGTCCGGTGAAATCCTTGCCGAGGCCGTTCACCAGCAGGCCGGTGCCGAGGGCCACGGTGGCGAGGGTGGTCAACGCGACCTGGCGCAGCAACGGGCGCCGGCGCAGTTTCGGCACGGCGAAGGTGAGTATCGATCCCAGCAGCACCAGCCACGACAGCGCCGAGCCGAACGTGTACAGCCCGCCATAGAACCGCGACTGGCCGAGCGGCCATGACGCGTCGCGGCCCAGTTCCGCGGGTGCCGGGTGGTAGAAGTGCGCGGCCGCGCGCAGGTCCAGATCAGTCAGCCAGAATGGCACCGTGGCCACCACCGCGCCCAGCAGCAGGGCGAGCCACAACCAGCCCAGGCGCCGACGCGGCGCGGGCGTGCTCACGGGATGGACACTCCGGGCTTCATCCGCACGCGCACGATGTGCACCTCGCGGGTCGGTGCATCCATGCGGGTGACGCGTACGAGGCCCAGGTCCTCGACGGTGTCGTACAGGTGCGTGAGCAACGCCGGGTCCGGTGCATCGTCCGGATCGTAATCGTTGTCGACGTCCATGCCCTTCGGAAACTCGATCCACAACGCCTCGCGCGGCAGCCCGCGCTGCTGCGTGGTGAGTTCGTACTGGTTGTCGATCACGCCATCGGTATCGAGCGCGGCCACGGCGTACGGGCGTGGCTGCAGGTAGTAGGTCAGTTCCGACAGCAGTACGCGATCCGCAGCCAGTACCGGCAGGCCGCCGTTCGCATCCACCACCGGTTGCAGCGTGTGTCCGAGCTCGCGCCACCCCAGCACGCGCGCATACAGGTCGTTGCCACTGCGGCTGGGCTTGATGCCGAGGCGCGGGCCGATGTCGCGGTAATGCAGCAGCGCCAGCATCAGCAGCACGTTGGTGGCGAGTACCGCCCACAACCAG
>Ga0208126_1000016_pt1 | contig 19343 bp, 16 predicted proteins | sample SoimicmetaGmgHAA_FD_188334 | JGI IMG/M metagenome (GOLD analysis project Ga0208126, IMG submission 188334) | Soil and rhizosphere microbial communities from Laval, Canada - mgHAA (SPAdes) (version 2) | ecosystem: Environmental > Terrestrial > Deep subsurface > Rock core/Sediment | place: Laval... | reverse complement strand
TCGGCCGGGGCGCCTCGGTGGCGGACGAGCTGTTCGCGCGCGCGAAATCGCAGGGCTACGCCGCACTGGCGATCACCGACGAGTGTTCGATGGCCGGGATCGTGCGGGCGCACGAGGCCGCGAAAACGCATGGCGTGCGGTTGGTGATCGGCACCGAACTGCAGCTGGACGATGGTCCCAAATGCGTGCTGCTGGTGCGCGACCACGACGGCTACAGCGCCCTGTGCCGGCTCATCACCGTGGCCCGGCGACGCGCACGCAAGGGGCGCTACCGGATGGTCCGCGATGACCTGCGCGGCTTGCCCGACGGCCTGCTGTGCCTGTGGTGCCCTGACCGACCGGCCGATGACGAAGCGCATCTCGCGTTCCTGCACGAATGCTTCCCGGACCGGCTGTGGATTGCGGTGGAGCTGCACCACCAGGGCGAGGACGCGGCGCGACTGGAGCAGCTGCGCGGGCTTGGCCACTGCCATGGCGTGCCGCTGGTGGCCGCAGGTGATGTGCACATGCACGTGCGCGGCCGCCGCGCCCTGCAGGACACCCTGACCGCGATCCGCCACCACTGCACGCTGGAGACCGCCGGCTGGCGCCTGTTCCCCAATGGCGAACGCCACCTGCGTAGCCGGCACGCGCTGGCACGCATCCACCCCCCGGACCTGCTTGCCGAAACGCTGCGTGTCGCGGCGCTATGCACTTTCAACCTGGAGGAGCTGCGCTACACCTATCCGCATGAACTGGTGCCGGACGGCCACAGCGCCACCAGCTGGCTGCGCGAACTGGTGGAGCGCGGGGCCGACGAACGCTGGCCTGGAGGCATCACGCCGAAGGCGCGCGGCCTGGTCGAGCACGAGCTGGCGCTGATCACCAAGCTGCAATACGAGTCGTACTTCCTGACCGTGCACGACATCGTGCGCTTCGCGCGCAGCCGCAACATCCTCTGCCAGGGCCGCGGCTCGGCCGCCAATTCGGTGGTCTGCTTCGCACTCGGGATCACGTCCATCGACCCGGCCCACATGGACCTGCTGTTCGAGCGCTTCATCTCGGAAGAACGCCGGGAAGCCCCCGACATCGACATCGATTTCGAACACGAACGGCGCGAGGAAGTGCTGCAGTACGTGTTCTCGCGCTACGGCCGCGAGCGGGCCGCGCTCGCCGCCGTGGCCATCTGCTACCGCGGCCGCAGCGCGCTCCGCGACGTGGGCCGTGCGCTGGGGCTGCCGCCGGAGCAGGTGGATGCGCTCGCCAACACGATGCATCGCTGGAGTGGTCGCGTGCCCACGGTGGACGACCTGCGCGACGTCGGGCTCGATCCGGAATCCCCGGTATTGCGGCGGGTGATGGCACTCACCACGCAGCTGGTGGACTTCCCGCGCCACCTGTCGCAACACCCGGGCGGCTTCGTGATCTCCGAGCATCCGTTGCACACGCTGGTGCCGGTGGAAAACGCCGCGATGGATGGGCGCACCGTGATCCAGTGGGACAAGGACGACCTGGAATCACTGGGGCTGATGAAGGTCGACTGCCTGGCGCTGGGCATGCTGACCGCGGTGCGCAAGACGCTGGACCTGCTGCGTGCCACCGGCCGCCGCGACCTGGTGCTCGCCACCATCCCCGCGGACGACGCCGCCACGTACGAAATGATCGGACGCGCCGATACCGTGGGCGTGTTCCAGATCGAGTCGCGTGCACAGATGGCGATGCTGCCGCGCCTGAAGCCGCGCAACTTCTACGACCTGGTGATCGAGGTGGCGATCGTGCGGCCGGGTCCGATCCAGGGTGACATGGTGCATCCCTACCTGCGCCGCCGCCGGGGCGAGGAGCCGGTCGAATACCCGCCGGGGCTTGAAGCCGTGTTCAAGCGCACGCTGGGCGTGCCGTTGTTCCAGGAACAGGTGATGCGTGCTGCGGTGGTTGCCGCCGGCTACACGGCGGGCGAAGCCGACCAGCTGCGGCGCTCGATGGCCGCGTGGAAACGGCGTGGCGGCCTTGAACCGCATCGTGAAAAACTGCTGTCCGGAATGCTGGAACGCGGTTACACGCAGGAGTATGCGGAGCGCCTGTTCTCGCAGATCCAGGGCTTCGGCAGTTACGGTTTCCCGGAATCGCACGCGGCCAGTTTCGCGCTCATCACCTATGCCAGTTGCTGGCTGAAGTGCCACGAACCCGCTGCTTTCGCCGCCAGCCTCATCAACAGCCAGCCGATGGGCTTCTACACGCCGGACCAGGTGCTGCAGGATGCGCGGCACGCCGGCATCCGCGTGCTGCCGGTGGACGCGCGCCACAGCGACTGGGACTGCACGCTGGAATTCGCGGGCGGCGACACGTTGTCCACGCCCGCGCTGCGACTGGGCCTGCGCATGGTCTCGGGATTGCCTGAAGCTGCCGGGTTGCGCCTCGTGGCTGCCCGCGACGCCGCGCCCTTCGTGGATGTCACCGACCTCGTGCATCGCGCGCGGCTGGACACGCGGCAACGCGGGCTGCTGGCCGATGCCGGCGCACTGCGCGGGCTGGCCGGGCATCGCCACCGTGCACGCTGGGCCGCGGCGGGCGTGGAAGCGGCCTTGCCCCTGTTCGACGGCCTACCCTCCACGCCCGAAGACATCGCCAACATTCGCCTGCCCACGCCCATGGAGGACATGCGCTCGGACTACGCCACCACCGGCACCACGCTGGGTCGCCACCCGCTGGGATTCATCCGTACGCAGCTGGCTGCGCGGCGTTGCCGGCGGTCGTCCGAACTCGCGACGCTTCCGCATGGCCGCGCGGTGCGTTTCGCCGGGCTGGTGCGCTTGCGGCAGAGCCCGCAGGCCGCGGGCGGCGTGACCTTCCTCACCCTGGAAGACGAAGACGGCATGGTCAATGCGGTGGTGTGGCAGCACGTGGCGGAGCGCCAGCGCCGCGTGCTGCTGGACACGCAGCTGATGGGCATCCAGGCACGGCTTGAACGCGCGGACGGCGTGCAACACCTCATCGTGCAGAACATGGAAGACCTGGGCGGACTGCTGTCCGGCGTGGACACGCCAAGCCGCGATTTCAGGTAAGCGTGATCACCATTCGGTGCGGCCCGGCAGCAACGTGCGCAGTTCCGCATCGGTAAGGTTGCGCCACTGCCCGGGCTTCAAGTGCCCCAGCTTCACGTTGCCGATGCGCACGCGCACCAGCTGCTTCACGCGGAACTTGAAATGCGCCGCCATCAGGCGGATCTGCCGGTTGAGCCCCTGCACCAGGATGATGCGGAAACCGAACGGCCCCAGCTTGCCCGTCCGGCACGGCAGCGTGAGCTGGCCATGCACCGGCACGCCACGCGCCATCGCACGCAGGAATTCATTGGTCACCTGCTTGTTGACGGCCACCAGGTATTCCTTCTCCAGCTTGTTTTCCGCGCGCAGGATCTCGTTGACGATGTCGCCGTTGCTGGTCAGCAGGATCAGGCCTTCCGAATCCTTGTCCAGGCGGCCGATCGGAAAGATGCGCTCCTGGTGGCCCACGAAATCGACGATGTTCCCCTTCACCGAAGACTCGGTGGTGCAGGTCACGTCGACCGGCTTGTTGAGCGCGATGTAGACATGCCGGCGCTGGCCCTTGGCCGCGGTGCGTGCCTCGATGCGCTCGCCGTCGACGCGGACGTCATCGCCTTCCTTGCATTCCGCACCAATGCGGGCGTAATCGCCATTGATGGTGACGCGTCCGGCCGCGACCAGCTGGTCGGCTTCGCGGCGCGAGCAGTACCCGGTGTCGCTGATGAATTTGTTGAGGCGCATGGAACAAGGATACGCGCAAGGGCCTGCGCCAATGGGCGCGACGGCTCAGGGACTGATGTCGATGGGCGTTTCCGGCGCCGGTTCGCGGTTCCCGTCGCGGCCCACCACGACCAGGCCCAGCCAATGCCGACCCGCCGGTACGCCGGAGGCATCCACGCTGGCGTCGAATCCCACGTCAGGCAGCCCCGGATCGGACAAGCCCGTCCAGAACTGCGCCACGCCCGGATAGGGCCGCCCGTAACGCGCCGTGGCCACCCGCGTCCCGTCGAGGGTCACCTCCACCGATGCCACGCCCACGCCTTCGCGCACGGCCCATCCCGAGACATTGAAACGACGCGGCACGCGTGCACCGGAGACCGGCTGGTCCACCCAGCTCATCGCCGGCGCCGTGCACGGACCGTGGATCCGGTTGGCCGGCAGCGAGACCAGCATGAAGCGCTGCGCCCCATGGTCGATGTTGACCACGCGCGCAGCCGTCAGCGGGCCGGCCATCTCGCACACCGCGCGATAGCGATCCAGCAGGTCCTTGTAGCGGACGTCGGTGGCACCCAGCACCAGCAAGGTGGGTGGGCGCACGTCGGGCAGGCGCGTCAACTCGAGCTTCCACAACGCCAGCTGCGGCGCACGCCCATGCTTGGTGTTCAATGCATGGTCGAGCACGGGAATGTCGCTTCGGCCAAGCGCAAAGCCCAGCTCCGACCCGATCTTGAAATTGCCGGCAACCAGCTGCGTTCCGGGCGGCATCGCCTTCAGCGCGCCATCCACCTCCCGCGCCAGCACATGCCACCCGGCGAAATTGGAGGGGTACCACTTCTCGGCCGCCGCGGCCGCGCGCAACTGGCCGGACGCCGCCACCGTGTAATAACCGAGCACGCCGAGCAATCCCGCCACGGCCAGCACCCACGTGGACGTGCGCAACCAGCGTGGCCAACGGTCGATCACCGTCGGGACCGCGGCCAGCAGCGCGAGGTAGCCCGGCAGCGTCCAGTGGAAGCTGACGCGCTCGTTGTCGGCAAAGAAGCCCAGCACGAAGAAGAACAGCGTGGAGATACCGCCCAACAACCCGAAATACCGCCATTCCGATGGCGCGTCATCGCGTCGCCAGGCCATCAGGAACGTGGCCACCAGCGCGACGAACAACAAGGGCGTAACCATCACCGCCTGCACCCCGATGAACTGGATTCCATCGGCATGGAATGCCCACGGGTGGCGATCCACCATCTGGAAGCGCAGCCCGGATTCGCCATTGCGCATGTTCCACAGCAGCAGTGGCGCCCACGCGACGGCGCCGATGGCCAATGCGATCAGCACGCGTGGATCGCGGAACAACCGGCGCCCCTCGGAAAGCAGCAGCAACGCGATGAACCCGATGCCGATGACACCCGCAAAGCGGTAATGGCTCAGCGCGCCCACGACCAGGCCAAGCGCCAGCTCCACCGCGCCCGCCGCACTGGCCTGCCGCATGAGGCGTGCGCCGGCGTCGAGACAGAGGACGGTGGCGAGCGCCATCGGCACGTCCGGCACCGCCAGCAGGCCCAACGTGCCCGACAAAGGCATCAGCACGGTCAGGGTTCCCGCCCGCCAGCCGTCCGTTTCGCCAAACCAGCGGGCGGCGATCTTGGCCACCAGCCACGGCAGCAGCGCGCCGATCAGCAGGAACGGAAGCCGCAAGGCCACCACGTTGTGGCCCGCCAGCGACGTGCCCAGGCGTGTCAGCCACGCGGTCAGTCCCGGCAGGTCGGAATAGGCCCAGGCCATGTGCTGGCCTTCCTGCCAGTAAAAGGCCTCGTCCACGAACAGCGGCAGCCACGCGGCCACGATCACTTTCGCGACCGTCACCAGCGACCACGCGATCAGGAAGACGCGCGCGTCCTGCGACGCCACGCGCGGTTCAACGGGGGTGGCTACACTCATCGGGAATCGAAAGGAGAAGGTGATGTCGGCAAACGTGCGTACCGGGCCCATCCTACCGGAGGCCCTTGCAAGCGCGCTTCATGCCGCGCAGGCACAGGTGAACCGGTTCGTGCTGGGCAAGCCGCACGAGGTGCGCCTCGCCTTCACCGCACTGCTCGCCGGTGGCCACCTGCTGATCGAGGATCTTCCCGGGCTCGGCAAGACCACCCTCGCCCATGCGCTGGCCGCCAGCGTGGGGCTGGGCTTCCAGCGCATCCAGTTCACCTCCGACCTGCTGCCTGCGGATGTCGTCGGCGTATCGGTGTACGACGCGCCGGCCGCGCGCTTCGAGTTCCATCCCGGCCCGGTGTTCACGCACGTGCTGCTGGCGGACGAAGTGAACCGCGCGCCGCCGCGCACGCAGAGTGCCCTGCTGGAAGCGATGGCCGAGTACCAGGTCACCGTCGACGGCACCACGCACACCCTGCCCGATCCGTTCTTCGTGATCGCCACGCAGAACCCGGTGGACCTGGCCGGCACCTACCCGCTGCCGGATTCGCAACTGGACCGGTTCCTGCTGCGCCTGTCGATGGGGTATCCGGATGCGGATGCCGAGCGCGCCCTGCTCGTCGGCGAGGATCGTCGCGAACTGATCGCGCAGGCGCTGCCGGTGCTCTCGGCCGAGGCGCTGAACGCGATCCGCCACGCGATCACGCAGGTGCATGCGAGCGACGCATTGGTGGGCTATGTGCAGGCGCTGCTTGCCCGCAGCCGCAACCACCCGGGGGCGCGCGTGGGGCTGTCGCCGCGGGCCGGCATCGCCCTGCTGCGCGCCGCCCGCGCGCATGCGTTGCTGCTGGGGCGCGGCCATGTCATGCCCGAAGACGTGCAGGCCCTGTTCGTGCACGTCGCCGCGCACCGCCTCGTGCCGAATGCCGATGCCGGCGATGCCGTGGCATTGGCGAAATCGGTGCTGCGGGCCGTCCCGCTCGACTGAGATGGCGCGTCGTCCACTGCGCGAGCGGCTCGAGCGCTGGATGCGTCGGCGCAGCGACGAAACGCTGCCCATCCGCATCGATCGCCGCCGCGTCTACGTGTTGCCCACGCGTTTCGGCCTGGCGTACATGCTGCTGGTCGGCACCATGGGGCTGGGCGCGCTCAACTACAACAACAATCCCGCATTCCTGCTGGCCCTGCTGCTGGGCACCGCGGGGCTGGCGAGCCTGGTGTTCGCACACCTGCAACTCTCGGGGTTGCGGATGGAGTCGCTGGCCGCCGATCCCGTGCACGCCGGCGACCCCCTGGATCTGCGCATCGCGCTGGTCGCCGATGATCCGCGCCCGCGGCAGGGCCTGCGGGTCGTAGCCGATGGCGTGGTGGCGGTGGCCGATGTTCCCGCCGGACGCGCCGGGATCGCGCGCATCGCCGTGCCGACCACGCACCGCGGCTGGTTCGATGCTGGCCGCGTGGAGCTCGCGACGACCCGGCCGCTCGGCCTCGCACTTGCTTGGAGCTGGCTGTTCCCCGCGCGCGGCTGGCTGGTCTATCCGCGACCGGAGCGCGATGGCCCGCCGCTGCCGGATGCGCCGGCCGCCGGTGCGCGTACGCGGCCTTCCGTTGCCGGCGACGACATCCACCAGATCCGGCCGTACCGGGCGGGGGATCCCATGCGCGCCATCGCGTGGAAAGCATCCGCGCGCAGCACGCACCTGCTGTCGCGCGAGTACGAACAACCGGTGGATGCCGACGTACGGCTTGACTGGGCGCGCGTGCGCATGCTGGAGCACGAGGCGGCGATCTCGCGATTGACACACTGGGTCGAACTCGCCGAACGGCTGGGCCGGCGCTACGCACTGCAGCTGCCCGGACAATCCGTGCTCGGTCCCGCGCGTGGTCCCGAGCACCTGCACGCCTGCCTGGATGCACTCGCGCGCATGCCCGAGGCGCCGCGATGAGCGCCCGCATCGACGACGGCACCCGCCGCTGGCTGCTCGCCGCCTGGGCGCTGTGCCTGGTGCCGCTGCTGTTGCAACTCGCCCCGGTGACCGCACTCGCAACCGCCACCGTGGGCGCGCTCACCGTCGCGATGAGCTGGCGGCATACGCTGCCTTCCGTGCTGAAGCTGACCCTGATCGCGCTGGCCGTCGGCGCGGTGGTCGCCAACTACCCCGGCATCGGGCGCGATACCGGCTGCGCATTGCTCGCCGCGTTGCTCGCGATCAAGCCCGCCGAGACCGCCACCGTGCGGGATGCGCGCAGCCTTGTCGGCTTCGCATTGTTCGCTCCGTTCTCCACCTTCCTGCTGGATGCCGGGCCCGCCTCGCTGGCGTTGGGTTTCATCGCCGCACTGGTCTCGTTGCTGGTGCTGCTCCGCCTGTCCGACGCCGAAGCCGGGTTGGATGCCGTGCACTGGTCACCCCGCCAGGCCCTGCTGGCGATCGGCCGGCTCGCGCTGACCGGCCTGCCCTTGGCGCTTGCCGCGTTCTGGTTGTTTCCGCGCCTTCCCGGCCCGTTGTGGGGGCTGCCCGACCGCACGCTGTCCAAGCCGGGCCTGTCCGAACGCATGACGCCAGGCCAGTGGCTGGATGCACTGAACGACGACACGGTGGCGATGCGCATCCGGTTTACTGGCATCGTGCCCGCGCGCTCCGAGATGTACTGGCGCGGCGCCGTGCTGTGGGACTTCGATGGCGCCACCTGGCTGCCCGCGCCGGGCCTGGTCGCCCGCCGCGCGGCGGACCTCGCATTGCAGCCGCCGCGTTGGCGTTACATCGCCGATGTCGAACCCACCGACGACCGCCTGCTCGCGCTGCTCGAATTCCCGGCCTCCGCCCCGACCAACACGCAACGGTCCGCCGACGGCACGCTGCACACCACCGCACCCATGACCGCGCTCACGCGCTGGCAGATGGATGCCGCACCCATGCAGTCGTTCGCGGCCGACCTGCCGCTGGACGAACGCCAGCGCGCGCTGGCGCTCCCGCGCGGCTTCAACCCGCGCACCGTGGCACTGGGACAGCAGTGGCGGCGCGAGGCCGGCGGCAACGATCGCGCCATCATCCTCCGCGCACTCAACATGGTGCACGCCGGATTTGCCTATTCGCTGACGGTGCCGCCACCGGGCCGCAACTGGATCGACGATTTCGTATTCGAAGGGAAGGTGGGCTACTGCCAGCAGTTCAGCACCGCATTCGTCGTCGAGATGCGCGCCGCCGGCATTCCCGCCCGCATCGTCACCGGCTATGCGGGCGGCTACCACAATCCCGTGGGCGATTACTGGGTCGTGCGCAATTCCGATGCCCACGCTTGGGCCGAAGCGTGGTTGCCAGGCCAGGGTTGGACCCGGGTGGATCCCACCGCGGCGGTCGCCCCCGATCGCATCTACGACACGCTCGCCGATCGCGCCCCCGGCGCAGCCGGTGCGTTGGGGCGGTTCGCCGCGCTGCGACCGGTGTGGGAGGTCAGCGACAACCTGCGCAGGGGCTGGAACGATTTCGTGCTCGGTTTCAATGCCGACACGCAGGCGCGCATGTTCTCCGCGCTGGGCATCCAGCGGGTGACGCCGGAGACGCTGCTTGCGTTGTTCGCGTTCGCAATGGCAATCGCCCTCGGGTGGATGCTGTGGCTGCTCGCGCGCGGCGAACGCGTGCGCGATCCTCTGCTGCGCGCCTGGCACGCGTTGGACCGGCGGTATGCACGCAAGGGGCTCGGCCGGGAACCCGACGAACCCGCGGAAGCCTGGGCGCAAAGGGCAGGCGAGGCGCGCCCCACCTCGCGATCGGCCTTGCTGGCACTCGCACGGCGGTTCAGTGGCGCCCGCTATGCGCCGGGCACCGGGTCTGCGGAACGCGCGTCATTGGCGCGCGACCTGCGTCGCCACCGCCCCTGACCGGCTGCGTCAGCGTGGCGTGCCGAATCGCCCCAGCGGCGCGCCGGCCAGCAGGTGCAGATGGATCTGGAACACCGTCTGCCCGGCATCGCCGTTGCAGTTCATCACGATGCGATAGCCGTCCGCATCGAACCCCTGCGCCTTCGCGTAATCCGCCGCCGCAGTGGCCAGCCGGCCAATCACTTCCGGCCGGTCGCGCGGGACGTCATTGAGCGTGGCGTAGTCGACCTTGGGCACGAACAGCACATGCACCGGCGCCTGCGGCGCCACGTCGCGGAAGGCGATCACGTGCTCATCCTCGAACACCACCTCCGCGGGGATCTCGCGGCGGATGATCTTGTGGAAAATCGTTTCTACCATGGTCGCCTCAGGTCATTTCGCTGCGGCTGCCGAACGCATGCGCCAGCGTGCCGCGATCGATGTATTCGAGTTCCCCGCCCAGCGGCAACCCGTGCGCCAGCCGGCTCGGCCTCACTGCATGGTTGCGCGCGATCTGCGCGAGGTAGTGCGCGGTGGCCTCGCCCTCCACGGTGGGATTGGTGGCGATGATGAGCTCCTGCACCTCGCCTTCCGCCAGTCGCGCCGCCAATTGGTCCAGGCCCAGTTCGCGCGGGCCGATGCCATCGAGCGGACTCAGCCGCCCCTGCAGGATGAAATACAGCCCGCGGTAGCCCGTGGCCTGCTCCACCGCCAGGCGATCGGCCGGTGATTCCAGCACGCACAGTTGCTGGCGATCCCGCGAGGCACTCGCGCAGATCGTGCAGGTTTCAGTCTCGCTGAAATCGCGGCACATCCGGCAATGGCCGATGCGCTCCACGGCCTCCGCCAGCACGGTCGCCAACGTACGGCCACCGTCGCGGCCGCGCTCCAGCACGTGATACGCCATGCGTTGCGCGGTTTTCTGGCCCACGCCAGGCAGCACGCGGAAGGCCTCGATCAGCTGCTCCAGCAGCGGGGTCGACACGACGGCCTCAGAACGGCAGCTTCATCCCCGGCGGCAGCGGCATGCCGGAGGTCGCAGCACCCATCTTTTCCTGCGCCAGGGCATTCGCCTTGTTCACCGCGTCGTTGAACGCAGCGGCCACCAGGTCCTCGGCCATTTCAGGATCCGTCATCACGGAGGGATCGATGCGCACCTTGCGGCACTCCATGCGTCCGCTCATCGTGACCGTCACCATGCCGCCACCTGCGTTTCCGGTGACTTCCAGCGTGCCGAGTTCAGCCTGCGCGCGCTGCATGTTCTCCTGCATCTGCTGCGCCTGCTGCATCAATTGGGCAATGTTTCCGCGCATGGGTCACTCCTGTTCGTCGTACGGGCGGATGGAATCGGGGACGACGCGCGCACCCTGCTCGAGCAGGTGCTTCACGCCTGGATCATTGAGGAAGGCATCCTCGGCGGCCTGCTGGCGTTCATCGCGGGCGCGCGCATTGCGCGCGTGCAGCGTATCGCCGGCGGCTTCGCGGGTGATTTCGATGCGCAGGCGGGGCATGAACCCGATCGCGGGCACCAGCTGCGCGGCGAGCTGCGACACCGTGGCCGGGCTGCGCAGGTCCTCAAGGTCCGCGGGCAACGCCAATACCAGTTCATCGCCCTCCTGGCGCACGAACATCAGGTTGGCGCCCAGCTCGCGCACCATGGCCTTGAGGTTGGCGCGTGCCACCACGTCGGGCCACTGCATGGCATCCACCGTCATCCGCGCAGCCTGCGGGACCGCATCCGGGGTGGCTGCAGCAGGCGCCGCGGCAACGGTTGCTGCAGACGGCATTGGTGGTGCCTTTCTTGGCGTTGCGGGCGCCGTTGCCACCTTTGCAGCCAAGACCGCCTCCGGGCGGAACGCCAGCATCCGCAGCAGCGTCATCTCGAATCCGCCGCGCGGCGACGGCGCAAGGGCCAGGTCACGCCGGCCATTGAGCGCCATCTGGTACCAGAGCTGGACCAGTTCCGGTCGCACCGCATCGGCCAGTGCGGCCACGTCGATGCCCCCGGCGTCCACGTCAACGGCAGGCACCAGCTGCCGCACCTGCACGCGGTGCAAGGCTTCCGCCATCGCGTCGAGCACGCTCGCCCAATCGGGCGAGAATTCCGCCAGCGATTCCACCTCCGCCAGCAGTCGCGCGCCCTCACCGGCCGCCAGCGCATCCAGCAACGCGCCCACGCGCGTGCGATCCACCGTGCCGAGCATCGTGGCGACTGCGTTGTCGGACAGCGTGCCACCCGTGTAGGCGATCGCCTGGTCCAGCAGCGACAGACCGTCGCGCAGGCTGCCATCGGCGGCCTTGGCCAGCTGGCGCACCGCGCCCGGGTCGGCGGCGATGGTTTCGGCCTCGAGGATCTTCGTGATCTGCCCGCGGATCTGTTCTTCGTCCAGCCGCTTCAGGTTGAACTGCAGGCAGCGCGAAAGCACCGTCACCGGCAGCTTCTGCGGATCGGTGGTGGCCAGCAGGAACTTCACGTGGCCCGGTGGCTCTTCCAGCGTCTTCAGCAGCGCATTGAACGCCGCCTTCGACAGCATGTGCACTTCGTCGATCAGGTAGACCTTCACCCGCCCGCGGCTCGGCATGTACTGCGCGTTGTCGATCAGCTCGCGCACGTCGTCCACGCCGGTGTTGGACGCGGCATCGATCTCCAGCAGGTCGATGAAGCGGCCGGCGTCGATGTCGCGGCAGGTCGCGCACTCGCCACACGGCTCGGCGGACGTGCCCTGCTCGCAGTTGAGCGACTTGGCGAAGATGCGTGCGATGGTGGTCTTGCCAACGCCGCGCGTGCCGGTGAACAGGAAGGCGTGGTGCACGCGGCCGGTTTCAAGCGCATGCGTGAGCGCCTTGACCACGTGCTCCTGCCCGACGAGTTCGGCGAAGCGCCGGGGGCGCCATTTGCGGGCAAGCACGAGGTAGCTCATGCCCCACATTCTGCCACGGTGGGGCTGTATCGCCGCCACGCCCCGGGGCGGTTTTGCCCTCCCGGCGCCAAGCCCGTAGAATAGCCGGCTCGCAAGACTCCGCTGGGGTCGAAGCGGTCCGGAGAGGTGTCCGAGCGGTTGAAGGAGCACGCCTGGAAAGTGTGTAAGCGTCTAAACCGCGCTTCGGGGGTTCGAATCCCCCTCTCTCCGCCAGATACGCAGAAGCCCCCGAAAGGGGGTTTTTGCGTATCCGGACCACCTTGACACAAACCGGTCATAATTCGCCGACCCCGCCCTTCCCCATTCCAAGGCGCCCACCCAATGTTCTCCCTGCAGACGATCTTCGGTTCCGGCAAACAGTTTTTCGACCTGCTGGACGAAGCGGCCGACGCCGCGCACGAGAGCACCAAGTCGCTGTACCAGCTCCTGAAGGATCCGGCGCGGACCCAGAGCCTGGAGTCCTTCAAGCTGGCGCGCCAGCGGCAGCGCGTGGCCTCGGACAAGATCAACCGCGCCCTGGTGGACAGCTTCATCACACCGATCGAGCGCGAGGACATCGAAGCCCTCGGCTCGGCGCTGTACAAGATCCCGAAGCAGGTCGAGCGGTTCGCCGATCGCTACGCCCTCGCCCGTCATCGCCTGGACGGCATCGATTTCGCCCCGCGCGCGGCGATGCTGGAGCAGGCCGCCGGCGTGGTGGTGCAGATGGTCGCGGGCCTGCGGCAGATGAACCTCGAGCAGATGAGCAAGCTCAACGAGCGCCTGCGCGTGCTGGAGATGGAGGCCGACCGCCTCATCCTCGAGCTCCATCGCGACATCTACTCCGGGCGCCTGGATGCCGGCGACATGTTCCTGCTCAAGGAATTCTTCGAGATCCTCGAGAAGGCCATCGACCGCTGCCGCGAGGCGGGGGTGGTGGCCTACCAGATCGTGCTCAAGAACTCCTGAGGCCAGCCGCCATGCTGACCCTCCTGCTGCTGGTGATCTTCGCGGCGCTGGTATTCGAGTTCATCAACGGCTTCCACGACACCGCCAACTCGATTGCCACCGTGGTCGCGACCAAGGTGCTGAGCCCCGGCAAGGCGGTGATCCTGGCCGCGGCGATGAACCTCGTCGGCGCGTTCTTCGGCACTGCGGTGGCCAAGACCATCGCGTCTGGCCTCGTGGACACCCATGTCGTGGAAGTGACCTCGCAGGTGCTGTTGTGCGCGCTGCTCGGCGGCATCAGCTGGAACCTGATCACCTGGTGGCTGGGCCTGCCGTCGTCCTCGTCGCACACGCTGATCGGCGGACTGTGCGGTGCAGCGCTGTCGGCGTCGCACGGCAACTGGCATGCGCTGATGTGGTCGCAGGCGGGCGACAAGGGCTGGACCTCCAACAAGGGCATCCTGTGGAAGGTGGTGGTGCCCATGGTGTCGTCGCCGCTCGCGGGGTTCCTGCTCGGCGTACTCATCCTCGGGCTGCTGTACGCGATCATCGCCGGCATGCACCGCACGCGCGGCCCGCTCCGCCGCCTCGCGCGACCACGCTGGGTCAACGCCTTCTTCGGCAAGGCCCAGGTGGTCTCCGCCGCCTACATGGGCTTCGCGCACGGGAGCAATGACGCGCAGAAGACCATGGGCATCATCGCGCTGGCGCTGTTCGGCGCGCAGTCGGCGGGCACGCTAAACGGCCTGCCGGAATGGTTGTCGTTCCTCCACCCGTCCAGCAGCGACAACGCGCACATCGATGCCTGGATCATCGCCACCTGCGCCCTGGTGATGGCCGTCGGCACCGCAACCGGCGGCTGGCGCATCATCAAGACCCTGGGCCACAAGATGGTCAAGCTGCAGCCCATCGACGGCTTCGCGGCCGAAACCGCGTCCGCGACCATCCTGCTGACCGCGGCCCATTTCGGCATGCCGGTGTCCACCACCCACAGCATCTCCACGGCGATCATGGGCGTGGGTTTCGGCAAGAATCCGCGCGCCCTCAGGCTGACGGTGATCGAACGCATCGTGTGGGCATGGATCCTCACGATCCCCGCGTCCGGCGCCATGTCGTTCGCGCTGTTCCGCATCGCCGAATCGCTCGGCTGGACCTGAGCCTCTGCTAGAATGCGCGCCGCGGAACACGTTCCGCGCAGGCGCATGCCTCCATGGTGGCCCCGTCGGCCTCCCGCGACGCTAGCTCGAAAATCCCGCCAGGGCCGGAAGGCAGCAACGGTATCGGGCGATGCGGGTGCCGGGAACCGTCGGCGGGGCCGCCACCCACCTTTTCTTACAGTCCGCGGCGCGGTGCCTCGAGCGCGATCACATCGCCCTGGGCCGCAACGCGATGCCCGCGCGCGCGCATGGCCTCCGCAGCAGCCGCATCGGCGTAGTGGTACAGCACGCAACGCGTCCGCACATCCTCCGCATATTCGCGCTCGAAATCCTCCACGCCCGTATGCGAGGGATTGCCGTGCAGGCCGCAATCGTGCGCGATGAGTTCACCGTCGGCCGCATGTTTCACGAGCATTTCCGGGATCGGGCGCGTATCGCCCGTCCACACGAGACTGCCGGGCAGCCGCAGGCCGAACGCGGTATCCGGCCAGTGGTGGCGCACCGGGAAAACCTCCAGCCGCACGCCGTCGTGCCAGAAATGGTCGCCCACCGCGATGAGCTGGAACGCGTCCCAGAAATTCACTCCACCCTCGGCCAGGGCGTTCGGGTATTCCGCGACGCGCCTGTTGAGCAGCGGCACCACCTGCGCAGGGCAATACACGCGCACCTTGCCGCGACGTGCGGGGTCGAACCAACTGCCCACGAACAACTGCTCGAAACCGGACACATGATCCAGGTGCGTATGCGTGACGAACATCGCCTCCGGCATGTGCCCGTACGTGGTGATGAAATCGGCCAGGCCTTCGGCACCGCAGTCGATCGACAGCCACGGCCGGCCATCGTGTTCGATCGTGCCCATCGCCGAGCCGAGCAAGGCTGCCGCGGAGGCGTTGCCGACCCCATGGAACCGCAATGTCCAGCTCATGCGCGCCCTCCCGTGATCGCTGCGGCATAGGCATTGCGCAGCCAGCCGATGCGCGCATCCAACGCCGCGGTCGGCAGGGTATCGCCCAGCTTGCGCAGCGAACGTTCCAGCCGGTCCAGGCTCGCACTCTGCCAGGCGCCCGCGTGGCGCCGCATCGCGCCCTTGTCGAAATCGATCAGCCACGGCGCGCCATCGTCGTCGAACAGGATGTTGTGCGCATTGAGATCGGCATGGCGCACACCGGCACGATGGAAGCGCGCCACCATGGCGCCTGACGCCTGCCAGGGCAAGGGGCCATCGCCCCCGGCAGCCAGGAGGTCGGCCAACGACTGCGCGCCGGGGATGCGCTCGAGCAGGATGGCCGCGCGATAGGCCACGCCACTGCGGCGGTACATCGCCGCGATGGGCGCAGGCACCGGCAAGCCGCGCGCATGCAAGGCCTGCAACAGGCGGAACTCCGCCAGGCCCCGGGTGCGTCGGGGCCCATGCCACAGGAACTGATCCCGGCTGATGCGCGCCGCCTGGCCGCCACGCAGGTAGTGGCGCAGCACCATGGATCCGTCCGGCGCATCCACGAACCAGGCCGCGCCACGGCCACTGCCGCCCACAGCGCGGGCTCCCGCACCCCAATGCGCCGGATCGAACGCGTCCGGGCGTGGTTGTGGCAACCGCCGCGGGTCGAACACAATGGCACCCTCCCCGTCCGCGTCGCGGAACGGCACCAGCATCTCGTTGGCGTCGTGGCCGTGCATCCCGCGAGTCTAGCAACCATGCACGACCGTCCCGCGACCCCGCCTCGATCCATCTGCCTGCTGCGCCTCTCCGCACTGGGCGACGTGACCCACGTGGTCCCGTTGATCCGCACCCTCCGCGCGGCGTGGCCCGGGGTGCAGCTCACGTGGGTGATCGGCCGTGGCGAGCACAGGCTGCTCGATGGCCTGGAAGGCGTGGAGTTCGTCGAGTACGACAAGAAATCCGGGTTCGCGGGCATGCGTGAACTGGGCAAGACGCTGCGTGCACAGCTTGGCGATGCCAAACGATTCGATGCCCTGCTGCAGATGCAGGTGGCCGCGCGCGCCAACCTGCTGTCCGCCTTCGTGCCCGCACGCATGCGCGTGGGCTATGACCATGCGCGTTCAAAGGACCTACATGGGTTGTTCGTCAATACGCGCATCCCCGACCGCCCCGGCATCCATGTGCTGGATGCCATCGGCAGTTTCTGCGAGCCCTTGGGCCTGCGCCAGACCGAAGTGCGCTGGGACCTCCCCGTTCCGCACGAAGCCCACGCCTGGGCCCGCGAACAGTGGGATGACGACGGTCGTCGCGTGCTGTTGATTTCACCCTGCTCCAGCCACGTTCGCCGCAACTGGCGCAGCGACCGCTATGCCGCAGTGGCCAACCATGCCCTGCAACGCGGCTGGCGCGTGGTGCTGTGCGGCGGGCGCAGCACGCTGGAACGCGAAACCGGTGACGCCATCCTCGCCCAGCTGAAGCAGCCGGCGCTGGACCTCATCGGCAAGGACACACTCAAGCAGCTGCCCGCGCTGCTGTCGCGCGCCGACCTGGTGATGACCCCCGACTCTGGACCGATGCACATCGCCAATGCCATGGGCACGAAGGTGCTGGGCCTGCATGCAGCCAGCAATCCGCGGCGCAGCGGTCCGTATTCGAACCTCCGCTACTGCGTGGATCGCTACGACGATGCGGCGCGCAAGTACCTCGGCAAGCCGGGCGATGCGCTGGCCTGGGGCACCAAGATCGAATTCGACGACGTGATGGACCTCGTCACCGTGGACGACGGCATCGCCGCGTTCGAGCGTTACGTCGCGGACTTCGCCGCGGTTCCGTAATCCTCGTACGACTTCTCCTCCACGTAGGCGGAGCCCAGCGCGAGGTTGATGTCCTTCTTGATGCGCGCGCGCTCGTCGTTCTCGAAGTAGACGCTGCGGGCAAGCTTGATGAACTCGGCGTCGAAGGCCTGCGCCTTCTCCTTCACGCGGATGTCGTCCTCGATCACCCACAGGCGCTCGTTGACCTCCTTCAGCGCCTTGCGCAGCTCGGCGATGTTCTTGCCGGCGGCCGGGTGCGCCATCCAGGTCTTTTCCAGCGCCGACAGCTCGTTGCGGACGTTGGCCAGCTTGGCGGGGTCGCTCATGCGCTCGGACTTGATCTGCAGGATCGCGATCTTGTCCAGCAGCTCGCCAAAGGACACGGGGACGAGGATTTCCGACATCGGGGAAGGCTCCGGGAAGACACCGCCAGTGTACCGCCCTTGCCGGGAACCCCGCCCGGGCCTTACCATATGCGGCCGCTTTCCGGAGAGGTGGCAGAGCGGTTGAATGTACCTGACTCGAAATCAGGCGTAGGTTTATAGCCTACCGAGGGTTCGAATCCCTCCCTCTCCGCCATTAACGCAAAGGCCTCCGCAAGGGGGCTTTTTCGTGTCTGCCCTCACTCCCCGGCGATACGTACATCCTGATCGTCGCCCGGCACACCAACTCTCCGGCGGCATCGCGCGCCTCGCAGCGCACCGGCACGTCCTGCTTTCCGTCGCCCTGCAGGCCGTCGGCCACGGCCGTGACCTGGAGCGAGGTGGTCGCCTTTTTCACGTACTCGATGTCCATGCCGCGCGGGATCCAGCGCATCGACGGCGGGCAGCTCGCCTCCATCATGACGCCGGCCGCCAACTCGAACGCATTGGCCATGGCGATCGCGTGCACCGTGCCGAGATGGTTCTGCACCGCGCGACGCTTGCGGAGGCGCACGGTGGCGGACCATGGCGCGAGCGCCTCGAACCGCGGCGCGATGCTGCCGAAGTACGGCGCACGCAGGCAAATCAGGCGCGAGAACACCCAGCGCCCCACGCCACTGCCGCCGAAGCGATTCCACAGGGACAGCACGCTGGGCTGGTTCGACGGGTTCACGGTCATTCCGGGTGCATGCTGTGGCGATGCCACCATCATCGCTCAATGGCCGGCCATCGTGATTTCCAGCCTCGGCACATCGGCCTTCGGCATCAGCCGTCGGGTGAAATGCCTGTCCTCGTAATAGCGGATCTTTTCCGCCATGACCGGGTGCGGCAGGCCTTCGCAGAACACGATTTCCTTGCGGTCGCCCATCGCCTTGAGCTCCTGCGGCAGCATCAGCGCGCGCTTCTCCTCCACCTCACTGAAGCTCACCCCACCCTGCGCCCCGTGAGAGGTGCTGCGGTTGCGCTTGCGCAGCGTGGTGTAGCCCAGCATCTCGGAGTAATCGTTGGCGTCCTGCTGCTCGCGCGGAGCGTAGATGACCTGCAATGCGTGGTTGGTGATCAACGTGCGCGAGACATCCTTGCCATAGGTCGCATCCAGCTGCGCCATGCTCTGGATGATCGGCAACAGGCGCAGGTTGTAGCCGGCCATGTAGCCGACGGCGCTCGCCAGGATCTCCACCTTGCCGATGGCGGTGAACTCGTCCATCAGCAGCAGGCACTGGTGTTTCAACGCCGGGTTGGCCTGTGGCAGCTCCCGGGTGTTGACGTTGATCAGCTGGCTGAAGAACAGGTTCACGATCAGCCGTGCCTCGGCCAGCCTGTTGGGCTGGATGCCGATGTAGATCGTCATGCGCCTCCTGCGCAGGTCCGTCAGCCAGAAGTCGTTGCCGCTGGTGGCGGCATCGAGCACCGGGTTGATCCAGGCGTTCAGCGGTTCCTTGAACGTGCCCATGATCGAAGCGAAGGTCTCGTCGGCCTGCGACAGCAGGTTCGCGAACGCCGTGCGCGCATGCGGCCCGAGGAACGGGCGCCCGGACAGGTCCTGCAGGGCGGCGCGCAGGTCGCCGCCATCGCCGGACGACAGGCGGTAGACCGCGCCCAGTGTCGGGAATTGACCCAGTTCCGGCGGCAACCCCAGG
>Ga0208126_1000015_pt1 | contig 19458 bp, 19 predicted proteins | sample SoimicmetaGmgHAA_FD_188334 | JGI IMG/M metagenome (GOLD analysis project Ga0208126, IMG submission 188334) | Soil and rhizosphere microbial communities from Laval, Canada - mgHAA (SPAdes) (version 2) | ecosystem: Environmental > Terrestrial > Deep subsurface > Rock core/Sediment | place: Laval... | reverse complement strand
CCCAATCCTGGTCCGGTCTGAAGTTGCGCAGCAGGCGGAGCGGCACATCGTCCCGGTAGGACTCGTCCGGACCAGGGCGGGTGTCGATCCGCCAGCGGCGGTGGCCGACGGCCTGCAGCAGGAACACGTCGTAATTGTCGATGTGCGCACCCACCGAGCCACCCGGTGCGGCAAACGACACCATGATGTCGTCCATGCGCCAGCGCGCGAGGAACGGAAAGGCACCAAACAGCGCCCGCACGTCCGGGTCCCACTTGTCGACGTCCTGCACGAGCAGCGTCCAGTCGTGGTCAGGCAGGCCGGGAAATTCGGCTTCATCGAACGGACCCGTCCGCAGCGTCCAGCGATCGGACGCACGGTCGTGGCTGACAATGCGTGCGAGCACGCCGTCCTCGCACGCCAGGCCCGCAAGGTCCTCGGCCTGGATGGGTGATTCGAACGAGGGGAATGCATTGCGGATGAGCAGGGGCCGCTTCTGCCAGTAGTCGCGCAGGAACACGGCCGGCGGCATGCCGAGCGGCGACGGCCCGGTGCGCGCGTCGATCTCGTGGACGGGTGCGCGCGATGTCTTGGCCATGGTGGGCATCGTCCGGAAACAGGCCGGAAGTTTACTTCGCGCGGGGCCGCACGCAATTGGTTAGGATCGAGGCATCCAGCAGCAGGGGACCGTGGATGCCAGTGGTGATCGCAGTGGCCGGGGAAAGCGCGGCGGGGGAACGGCGCGTGGCATTGACACCGGAAACGGCCGGGAAGCTCGCAAAGCTGGGGGCACGCGTGGTGGTGCAGTCCGGCGCGGGACGCGGCGCGGGATTCACGGACAGCGCGTATGCGGACGCCGGCGCCACGCTGGTGGACTCTGCGGCGGAAGCCATGGGCGATGCCGACGTCGTGGTGTGCGTGCAGGCACCGGGCACCGATCGCATCGCGATGATGAAGACGGGTGCGGTACTGGTGGGGCAGATCCAGCCCGATTCGGATGCAGTGCGGGCCGATGCCTTGCGCGCGGCGAACCTGCAGGTGTTTCCGCTGGAACGACTGCCGCGTACCACGCGCGCCCAGGCGATGGACATCCTCAGCTCGCAGGCGGGAATGGCCGGCTACAAGGGCATGCTGATCGCCGCCGGGCTGGCGCCGCGTTTCTTTCCGATGCTCACCACCGCAGCAGGAACCATCCGCCCTTCGAAGGTGCTGGTGGTTGGCGCCGGCGTTGCCGGATTGCAGGCCATCGCCACCGCCAAGCGTCTCGGCGCGCAGGTCGAAGGCTTCGACGTGCGACCTGAAACGCGCGAGCAGATCGAGTCGCTGGGCGGCAAGTTCCTCGACCTGGGTGTCAGCGCAGCGGGCGAGGGTGGCTATGCGCGTGCCCTGACGGACGAGGAACGTGCGGAGCAACAGCGCCGGTTGGCGGAGCATCTGCGGGGCGTCGACGTGGTGGTGTGCACGGCGGCCATCCCGGGTCGGCCCGCGCCCAGGATCATCACCGCGCCGATGGTGCGGGGCATGCGAGCGGGCAGCGTGATCGTGGATCTTGCGGCGGAGAGCGGCGGCAACTGCGAACTGACCCGGCGTGGCGAAACCTTCGACGCCGATGGCGTGACCGTGGCTGGCCCGCTGGACCTGGCATCCATGGGTGCGGTGCATGCGAGCGAGATGTTCGCGCGCAACGTCTTCAATTTCGTTTCGCTGTTGCTGAAGGACGGCGCGCTGTCCTTCGACTGGAGCGACGAGCTGCTGGCGAGGACCGCCTGGCCTGCCCCGACTGTGTCGCAGGCAGGTTGAAGGCGGGGTTCAACGCTCAGTGGCGACGATCCCAGCGACGGTCGAACCGGTCACCGCGACGATCCCAGCGGTTTTCCGCGTGCTCGCCTCGTTTGTCATAACGCGCCTCGATGCGATCGCCACGCTGCTCCAAGCGATCCGCCAGCTTGTCGTGGCCAAGGGCCTCCGCCCGCTCCGCGCGCCTGTCATAGCGTGCATCGATGCGCTCGCCCTTGCGGTCCATGACCTGCTCGCGATGCGCACCGATGCGGTCGAAGCGATGGTCAACGCGATCGCCGAAATCACCGGCGCTGGCGAAGCCTGTGGCGAACAACAGCGAAATTCCGATCAATGTGCAGCCTGTCTTTGCTCGCATGGTTCCACTCCGTTGCACAGGGGCATCCTGCGTGGATGGGAACGCGCCTCGCGAGCCACGGTTGACTTGGGAATAGGGCGTTCAGGCATGGTTATGATGGGAACGACAGTCGGATCCGGGGGATGGGCATGAGTGAGGGTTTCGCCGCGCTGTACATCTTCATGCTCGCGGCGATCGCGGGACACGTGATCATCTCGCGGGTGCCGGTGATCCTGCACACCCCGTTGATGTCGGGCAGCAATTTCATCCACGGCATCGTGCTGATCGGTGCGATGGTGATGCTGGGCGAAGCCAGCACGACGCTTGAACAGGTGCTGGGCGCGCTCGCGGTGTTCCTGGGCGCGGGCAACGCGGCCGGCGGCTACGTGGTGACCGAGCGCATGCTGGAGATGTTCCGCAGCAGCAAGCCCGCACCAGGCAAGGGGCCCAAGGCATGACGCCCGAGCGCCTGACTCTGCTGGTCGAGACGAGTTATTTCATCGCCGCAACCCTGTTCCTGCTGGGCCTGCAGCGCATGAGCACGCCTCGCACCGCGCGGCAGGGCATCCATTGGGCCGGGGCCGGCATGGTGCTGGCGGTGGTCGCCACGTTCTTCCTGCCCGGACTCCACAACATCGGGTTGATGCTCGCCGCCATCGTGCTGGGCGTGGCGGGCAACTGGGCCTGGGGCAAGCGCGTCGCGATTACCGACATGCCACAGATGGTCGCACTGTTCAACGGCATGGGCGGTGGGTCGGCCGCCGCCATTGGCGCGGTGGAACTGGTACGCCTCTCGAGTGGAGCCGCCGCGCCTCCGCAGCTGGCCGTGGTGCTGGCGACCGTGGGCTCGCTGATCGGCGCCGTGTCGCTGACCGGTTCGATCATCGCCTGGGCCAAGCTCGATGGACGCCTGGACAAGCGGTACACCTTCCCGGGGCAGCAGTGGTTCAACGCCGCGGTTGCCATCGCGGCGATCGCCTGCGGCGCAATGGCAGTGCACACCCTGGCGATGCCGTGGATCGTCGCGTTCTTCCTGCTGGCGCTTGGCCTTGGCAAGTTGATGACGTTGCCGATCGGTGGCGCGGACATGCCGGTCGTGATCTCGCTCTACAACGCGTTGACCGGCCTTGCCGTGGCCTTCGAAGGCTACGTGCTGGGCAACGCCGCGCTGATCATCGCCGGCACGATGGTGGGCGCGGCCGGCCTGTTGCTGACACGCCTGATGGCGAAGGCGATGAACCGCAGCGTGAAGTCGGTGCTGTTCTCGAATTTCGGCGGCGGCGGGGCGTCGACGGCGGAGATCACCGGGGCGATGAAGCCCATCGAGGCCAGCGACGTGGCCGCGCAGATGGCCTATGCCGAACGCGTGGTCATCGTGCCGGGCTACGGCATGGCGGTGGCGCAGGCGCAGCACAAGATCTGGGAGCTGGCACAACGGCTGATGGGCCGCGGCGTGAAGGTGAAATTCGCGATCCATCCCGTGGCGGGCCGCATGCCGGGCCACATGAACGTGCTGCTGGCGGAAGCGGGCGTGCCCTATGACCTGATCGCCGACATGGACGACATCAATCCGGAGTTCCGCAATACCGACGTGGTGCTGGTCATCGGTGCGAACGACGTGGTGAATCCGGTGGCGAAGACCGATCCGGGTTCACCGATCTACGGCATGCCGATCCTCGACGTGATCGATGCGAAGAACGTCGTCGTGATCAAGCGTGGCAAGGGCACCGGTTTCGCGGGCATCGAGAACGCGCTGTTCTATGCCGACAACACGCGCATGCTCTACGGCGATGGGGCGGAAATGGCCAGCGCGCTGGTGAGCGAACTCAAGGCGGTCGACGGCGGTCATTGACCGCCGGACGCGCGATCCTCAGATCGCCCTGGCGAGGTTTTCCGCGACGCCGGTGTAGCTGCCGGGCGTCATCGCCAGCAGGCGCTGCTTGTCCGCGGCTGGCAGGTCCAGGCCTTCGATGAACGTGCGCATCGACGACGCGGTGATGCCATGGCCGCGCGTGAATGCCTTCAACTGCTCGTACGGGTTGGGCAGGCCATGGCGGCGCATCACCGTCTGCACGGCTTCCGCAAGCACTTCCCAACTGGCATCGAGGTCCGCGGCGAGGCGCTCCGGATTCACTTCCAGCTTGCCGAGACCGCGCTGCAATGCATCGAACCCGATCAGCGCGTGGCCGAATGCGGTACCGAGCGCGCGCAGCACCGTGGAATCGGTGAGGTCGCGCTGCCAGCGGCTGATCGGCAGTTTCGCGGCGAAGTGTTCGAACAGGGCATTGGCGATGCCGAAGTTGCCCTCGGCATTCTCGAAATCGATCGGATTGACCTTGTGCGGCATGGTGGAGCTGCCGACTTCGCCTTCCTTGAGCCTCTGCTTGAAATAGCCCAGCGAGATGTAGCCCCAGATGTCACGGGACAGGTCGATGCAGATGGTGTCGATGCGCTTCATCGCATCCGACAGTTCGGCAACGCCGTCGTGCGGTTCGATCTGGGTGGTGTACGGCTGCCAGTCGAGCCCGAGCGACGTCACGAAGCGCTGCGCGAACGCAGGCCAGTCGATGTCCGGATAGGACGCGACGTGCGCGTTGTAGTTGCCGACCGCGCCGTTGACCTTGCCCGGCATCGGAAGGGCGGCCAGCACGGTGCGCTGGCGGTCGAGGCGGGCGACCACGTTGGCGATCTCCTTGCCGACGGTCGTCGGCGAGGCGGTCTGGCCGTGCGTGCGCGAGAGCATCGGCAGCGCGGCATGGGCGTGGGCCAGGTTGCGCAGGCCGGCGACGAGTGCGTCGAGTTTCGGCAACATCACCGTTTCGCGCGCCTCGCGCAGCATCAAGGCGTAGGAGAGGTTGTTGATGTCCTCGCTGGTGCATGCGAAATGCACGAACTCCAATGCGGGGCCGAGCTCCGCATCATCGCGCAGGCGTTCCTTGATCAGGTACTCCACCGCCTTCACGTCGTGGTTGGTGGTGGCCTCGATGGCCTTGACGCGGCGCGCGTCCTCCACCGACAGGCCGTCGGCCAGCGCGCGCAGGCGCTGGATGGCACAGGCGGAGAACGGCTTGAGCTCGGCGATGCCGGGCTCCGCGGCCAAGGCCATCAGCCATTCCACCTCGACCTTCACGCGGGCCCGGATCAGGCCGAACTCGGAGAAGATCGGGCGCAGAGCGTCGACCTTGCCGGCATAGCGGCCGTCCAACGGGGAGAGGGCGGTGAGGGCGTCGTACATGGCGTCTGGAACCGGGGGCGCGGCGCGCGGATTCGCCAATTCTAGACGGTGGCGGGGTTAGGCTCCCCTGTATCCACCCCGGAAGCCCAGCATGGCCACGCGCGCACCCCGTTCCCGCGGCACCCGAATCGAGCACGACAGCATGGGCCAGCTCACGGTTCCGGCGAGCGCGCTCTGGGGCGCCCAGACCCAGCGGGCGGTCGAGAACTTCCCGGTCTCCGCGCAGCCCATGCATCCGGCCTTCATCCATGCGCTGGGCGCTATCAAGGTGGCGGCCGCCAATACCAACGCGGCCCTTGGCCTGCTGGACCGAAAACGCGCGGCGATGATCGCCAAGGCAGGTGCCCTGGTCGCCGCCGGGGAATACGACGCGCAGTTCCCCATCGACCGGTACCAGACGGGCTCGGGCACCTCGTCCAACATGAATGCCAACGAGGTGATCGCGCACCTGGCGTCGGCGGAGGGGCTGCCGGTGCACCCCAACGATCACGTCAACCTGGGCCAGAGCTCCAATGACGTGATACCGACCGCCATCCGCGTGGCCTGCACCACTGGCGTCGAAGCGGACCTGCAACCGGCCATCGCGCACCTGCGCGCGGCCATCGACACGATCGCAAAGCGCAGCGGCCGGACGGTCAAGACCGGGCGCACCCACCTGATGGACGCGATGCCGTTGACCTTCGCCCAGGAATTCGGCGCGTGGTCCGCGCAACTGGCCTCGGCGTCCGCGCGCTTCACCGACACGCTCAAACGGGTGCGGCGCCTGCCGATCGGGGGGACCGCCATCGGCACCGGGATCAATGCCCATCCGCAGTTCGCGCGCCGCATGGCGTCGGTGCTGGGCCGTGACCTGGGCACGCTCTTCACGGCCGCACCCAACAAGTTCGAAGGGTTGGCCGCACAGGATGACCTCGTTGAACTGTCCGGCCAACTCAACGTACTGGCGGTTGCGCTGATGAAGATCGCCAACGACCTGCGCTGGATGAATTCCGGGCCATTGGCCGGGCTGGGTGAAATCGAGCTTCCGGCGCTGCAGCCAGGCAGTTCGATCATGCCGGGCAAGGTGAATCCCGTGATCCCCGAAGCCACCTGCATGGCCTGCGCGCAGGTCATGGGGCTGCACGCCGCCAACTCCGTGGCGGGGCAGAGCGGTAACTTCCAGTTGAACGTCATGTTGCCCCTGCTCGCCAACAACCTGCTGGACGCCATCGACCTGCTGGGCAATTGCATGCATCTGCTGGCGGACCGTGCCATCGCCGGGGTCAAGGTGCGCGCGGACCACGTGGCGGAGGCATTGGCGCGCAATCCCATCCTGGTCACCGCACTCAATCCCGTGATCGGCTACGAGAAGGCCGCGGCCATCGCCAAGCGGGCGTACAAGGAAGGTCGCCCCGTGCTGGACGTGGCGATCGAGGACAGCGGCCTGCCCGCAGCGGAACTGCGGCGCCTGCTGGATCCCGCCGCACTCACGCGAGGCGGGATCCGCGGGGGATCAACGGGCGGCGGCTGAGTCCGCTTCGCTCGCGGCGTCGTTCGACGCGTGTGCGTGCGATTCGTCGTCCTTCATGCAGTCGTCGATGTCGGACTGCGTCATCGTGGCGTAGGGCTTGAACGGCGGCAGGCTCGCGGCGAGCTTCTGCTGCGTGGCAAGCATCGGCGGCATCAGCTTGCACAGTTCGAGTGCCTTGGCTTTCATGCGCGCGCCCTCGGCTTCCATCTTCTGGTCCACGCTTGGACCCTTGCCGCCGCTGAAGATGCTGTCGATCGCCGCATGCACGGCCTTGCTCGCCATGTCCGCCCCTTGCACGCCAAGGTCCATGCCCGCGCTCGCGACGCCGATGACTTCACCGCGATAGTCCAGGAGCAGTGCGCGCTGGCTGTCGTTGACCGCGACCGGGGCGCCGGCGATCACCAGGTCGCCCTTGGGCGTGATCTCGGCCTTGGGCCGTCCATCGTGGTTGCCATTGCCGTCGAACACCGCAACGCCCTTGCCGGATCGACTGATGCGGACGCCGCCGTTGATCTCGATGTTCTTGGTGGCCATTTCCTGGCGCGCCTTCTCCATCGCGTTGCTGACGGTGCGGCCGAGCGCGGATTCGGGTTGGGCCGCGGTCGTGGCAGCGGCGGGTGCGGCCGCCGACGGTGCAGAGGAGGAAGGCGAGGGTGCGCAGCCCATCAGGGCGAGCAGTGCAACCGGGAGAGCAGTTCGGGTAAGGCGCATGGCAGTGTCCTGTTCCAGTGGGTGATTGCGCATGAAGGACGCCCGGCCATGGAGACCGGGCGTCAGTGGTTTCAGCCTTCGACGTTCCAGCGGCGGAGGCGGATGGCGGCGATGATCATCGCGATCCCGGCCACAGCGCCGATCCACAGGCTGGGGCTCGTGTACAGGGCGCGGGGCGCCACGATGCCCAGGACCGTCGGCAGGTCGAGATGCAGGTTCGGCGTACCGCCCACGTGGGCATCGATCGTGCTGGCGATGTTGGATCCCGGCCAGGCGCTGGTCAGCAGGCGGCCGACGACGTTGTTCCAGAACCAGCTGGACTCCAGGTTGAAGATGCGCAGCAGGTCGAACCACGACACCAGCAGGCCGGCGATGCAGGGCACGAGGATCGCCCACAGCAGCGGCTTGTTGCGTGCCCATGCGGAGCAGAGCATCAGCCAGCCCGCGGTCGGCAGCGCCCACAGGATGTAGCCAGGCAGCCACGCGACCAGGCCTGCCAGGATGGTCAGCGGGTCCAGTTGCGCCCAGTACAGCGTGAACGGGTTGGCATGGTTGATCGCGAGCAGCACGGTGACGATCAGGCCACTGCCCAGCATCACCACCAGCGCGGCGGCCAGGGCCAGGAGCGGGGCCACGACGAGCGCGGTGACCAGCTTCGACAGCACCATCGCCGTGTCGGAAACGGGCAACGATTTCCAGAACAGGATGCTGCGGTCCCTGCGGTCGTCGCTGAGCGAACCCAGCAGGTAGAAGAAGACCACGACGCCGAACACGAGCAACGGCCACACGCCGCTGAACACGGTGGCGAGGTTGACCACATCATGGAACTGCGCCATGTCCGATGGCGACGCCTTCGAGAGCAGTTCCGTCCAGTTCACCTGCGACAGCTGCATGCGCTGGCCATTGATCTCGATCTCGCCACTGGTGTGGCGCAGGAACGCCATCTGGCCCGCGCCGCCACCGATGATGGTGAAGAGGAGGAAGACGGCGCCAGCCACCAGGGGGGCCCGGATGAATTGGCTCCAGCTTTCCCACATCTCGCGCTTGACGAGCATCTTCAGCACGTGGGTGGGGTGGGGCGCCACGCGGGCCGCGGGACGCGGAGAGTTGACGATGGCGTTCATGCGTAGGTCCCCTTCATGGTGGCGACGAACAGGTCGGCGACGCCCGGCGTGCGGGTTTCACCCAGTGTATTGAGGGTTTCGGCGGGCACGCTGTCGAACAGCATCACCGTCTTGCCGAACGGCATGGCCCGTTCGTTGATCGGCTTGAGTGCACGGGCCGCGTCGAGCCGGTCGGCATTCACCAGCACCTCGGTGAAGCGTTCGCCCAGCACGTCCATCGGCGCATCCAGCACCACCTTGCCGCCCTGGATGAACATCACGTCGGTGAGGATGTGCTCGACTTCCTCGACCTGGTGGGTGGTGATGAGGATGGTCTTGTCCTCGTCGAAATAGTCCTCCAGCAGGCGCTGGTAGAACTCGCGGCGATACAGGATGTCGAGGCCCAGCGTGGGCTCGTCCAGCACCAGAAGCCGCGCGTCGATGGCCATCACCAGCGCGAGGTGCAGTTGCACGATCATGCCCTTGGACATTTCGCTGACGCGCATGTTGGGTGTCAGCTTGGTATTGGCGATGAAACGTTCGAAGCGGGCGCGGTCGAAGCGGGGGTGCACGCCTTCGACGAACTCGGCGGCCTGGCGGACGCGGATCCAGCGCGGCAGCACCGCGACGTCGGCGATGAAGCAGACATCGTTCATCAGGTCGTCGCGCTGCGTGCGCGGATCACGGCCCAGCACGTCGAGCTGGCCCTCGAACGGAACGAGTCCGAGGATCGCCTTCAATGCCGTGGTCTTGCCCGCGCCGTTGGGGCCGATCAGGCCGACGATGCGGCCCGGGGCGATGGTGAAACTGGCATCGTCCAGCGCCAGCGTGTTCTTGTATGCCTTGCGCAGATGCTGCGCCTTGATAACCGCGTTCATGGTGCTCCCCACTTCCTTGAAGGATCGATCAGTTCGGCCGGCTCCAGCCCCAGCAGGCGAATGCGCTCAATGATCACCGGCCATTCCTCCTTGAGGAAGCGTTGGCGCTCGTTGTCGAGCAGCTTGTGCGTGGCCTGGTCTGTGACGAACATGCCCAGGCCCCGGCGCTTCTCCACCATGCCCTCGTCGGCGAGCTCCTGGTAGGCCCGCGAGACGGTGATGGGGTTCAGCTGGTAATCGGCGGCGACCTGCCGCACGGAGGGCAGGGCATCGCCCGGCCTGAGTTGACCGTCGAGCATCATGGCCACGACTTTGTCCTTGAGTTGGCGATAGATCGGGCTGCCATCGGCCCATTGCATCGGGGACATGGCTCAGCTCCTGGGAGAGAAAGAGAAATAGGGCATGGTGGGGAAATGGTGGGGGCGGTGGCCGAACCCCTTGCGCACGCCGGCCTTCTGCACGAAGGGCGCGGCGGCGGAATTTGCCCGGAGCCCGGTGCCCGCGGCCACGGCACGCGGTTCGGGAAGGGCGAGGAGCAGGGCGACCATGGCGAGGCCCGTGCCGACCAGGAGAATGGAAGGTCGGGCGGACAGCGAATAGGCGGTGCGCTTCAAACCGGTCATGGGAGGCGTCCTGTTGGACTGGTGTTGTAGGTAACTATAACACTAAGTCCGAGGATGTCAACAAGTGGTCAACCCAACTGAAGTCATGGTTGGCTGGTGCCTGCCAGAAGCCCCGAAAACCGCGCCAGATCAACGTTTCCGCCGGTCAGGACCACCCCGACCCGCTGGCCGGAGAGGTCGCCGAGCGCCCCACTGCGGAGCGCCGCAAGCCCCAGGCAGCCCGTGGGCTCCACGATCAGTTTCATCCGTTCACCCATGAACCCCATCGCCTGGACCAGTGCCGCGTCCGACACGGTGACGATCGATTGCACGCGTGCCTGGATGATGGGGAAGGTGAGGAGGCCGAGGTGTTGCGTCTGCGCGCCATCGGCCAACGTGCGGGGCACCGGGATGTGCACGATATGACCGGCCTGCAGGCTTTGCTGGCCGTCGTTTCCGGCTTCGGGTTCCACACCGACCACGCGGCAACCGGGTGCAAGCGCATGCGCACTGATCGCGCTGCCGGACAGCAGTCCGCCGCCACCGAGCGGCACCACCAACACGTCCAACGGGCCGGCATCCTCGAACAATTCCTTGGCCGCGGTGCCCTGTCCTGCAATGACATCGGCATGATCGTAGGGCGGAACCAAGGTCATTCCGCGTTCGCTGGCAAGTGACTGCGCCAATGCATCGCGATCGCCGGAATGCCGGTCATAGAACACAACCTCCGCACCATAGCCGCGTGTCGCCGCGACCTTGATCGCGGGTGCATCTTCCGGCATCAGCACCACGGCCGGCATGCCCAGCAATCGCGCCGAAAGCGCAATCGCCTGCGCGTGATTGCCCGAAGAGGCCGTGGCCACGCCCGCCCTGCGTTGCCCCTCGGTGAATTTGGATAGCGCGTTGTATGCGCCCCGGAACTTGAACGCACCTGCGCGTTGCAGGTTCTCGCACTTGAGCAGCACTGTTGCACCCGTTGCCGCATCCAGCGTGCGCGATGTCTGGATGGGCGGGCGCTTGGCGATGCCCTGCAGACGTGCATGCGCGGCTTCGATATCGGCATAGGAAACGGGGAGGTCAGGGGCATCGGTCATCGCGTCACTCCGTTGGCTGGGACCCATTCTGCATCCGCAGCCTGGAGTGCGTTGAGGGTTCACGTGCCGTCTACCCGTGGCGCCATTCGCGCGAGTAAAGTAAACGCATGTCGCCCTGGTCCATCCTGCTTCGGGTCCTGCTCAGCCTGTGCCTCGCCTTCAACGGGGCGATATCGGCAGGAGCGGCGACGTCCATGCACATGGAACATGCAGTCGCACACGCTGCACCCACGTCACAACCGGACGTGTCGCACGCCGGCCCCGCCGTGGCGCCTTGCCACCATGAGACCGGCATGGCGATGCCCATGGCACATGACGATGCGGTGGCGGCAACGGCTTCGGAAAAATCGAAGCATCCGGCACCGGATTGCTGCAAGTCCGGCACGTGCGACTGCGCGTGCACGTACGTGGCCCAGACCGCATTCGAAGGCCAAGGCATTGCAGCGCAGGATCGCACCGGCACCCTCGGCGCCCGCCGGTTGAGCCTGGGCCATGCCACGCCCGCATTGCCCCATCTGATCCGACCTCCCATCGGCTAGGTGTCCCCGGGGCGCCCACGGCGCCCGTATCCGTGCCGGCGTGATCCGCACGCGATCCGCACCGTAGGCCAGCGTTTCGCTAGCCTCCCGAACACATGTATGGAGCTTCCATGTCTTCCGATTCCTTCGGCCGCAACGCCAGCGGCCCGTTTTCTCCGTCGAGGCGGCGCTTCGTGCAGGGACTTGCCATTGGCGGCGCAGTCGCAGGCCTGGGCTTGTGGCCCCGGCAAGGCTGGGCGCTGCAATCCATCGGCAACCGCAACGTGTTATCAGGGACCGAGTTTGATCTCGTGATCGGCGAAACCTCCATGAATTTCACCGGTCGCACACGCAATGCGATCACCGTCAACGGCTCGCTGCCCGCGCCGCTGCTGCGTTGGCGGGAAGGGACGACCGTCAACTTGCGGGTGACCAACGCGCTGCCCCCGGGTTCGATGCATGGGCACGAGACTTCGATCCACTGGCACGGCATCCTGCTGCCGGCCAACATGGATGGCGTACCAGGCCTGAGTTTCAACGGCATCCACCCGGGTGAGACGTACCACTACAGGTTCACGGTGAAGCAGGGCGGTACATACTGGTACCACAGCCACTCTGCGTTCCAAGAACAGATGGGGCTGTACGGGCCGTTGGTGATCGACCCCATCGAGCCCGAACCCTTCGCGTTCGATCGCGACTACGTGGTCATGCTCAGCGACTGGACCGACCTGGATCCGACGGCATTGTTCTCGCGCCTGAAGAAGATGTCGGGCTACGACAATTATGGAAAGCGAACAGTGGGTGACTTCATTCGCGACGCCAAGCGCGATGGTCTCGATGCCACCATTGCCGACCGCAAAATGTGGGGTCGCATGCGGATGTCGCCTACCGATCTGTCGGACGTCAACGCCAACACCTACACCTACCTGATGAACGGCACGACGGCACTGGGCAACTGGACCGGCCTGTTCCGCTCCGGCGAGAAGGTGCGCCTGCGTTTCATCAATGGCTCGGCGATGACGTACTTCGACGTGCGCATCCCGGGGCTGAAGATGACCGTGGTCGCAGCCGACGGCCAGTACGTGCATCCGGTCACGGTGGACGAGTTCCGCATCGCCATCGCCGAAGTGTTCGACGTGATCGTCGAGCCCAGCGGCCAGGACGCCTTCACCATATTCGCGCAGGACATGGGCCGCACGGGTTACGTCAGCGGGACGCTGGCGGTTCGCGAGGGACTGCGTGCGCCCATCCCGTCAGTGGATCCGCGCCCGATCCTGACCATGGCCGACATGGGCATGGGCGGGATGGACCATGGTGGGCACGGCGAGCACGACATGGCATCGATGCCCGGCATGGACATGAGCGGCGGTGGCATGGTTAAACACCCGGCCAGCGAAACCCACAATCCGCTGGTGGACATGCAGACGATGGCGCCGGTCGCCAAGCTCGACGACCCGGGCATCGGCCTGCGCGGCAATGGCCGCAAGGCCCTGAACTACGCGATGCTCAAGAGCGTGTTCGACGATCCGGACGGACGCGATCCGGGTCGCGAAATCGAATTGCACCTGACCGGCAACATGGAGAAATTTGCCTGGGGCTTCAACGGCATCAAGTTCTCGCAGGCCGAGCCGGTGCGCATGAACTACGGCGAGCGCCTGCGCGTCGTGCTGGTCAACGACACGATGATGACCCACCCGATCCATCTGCACGGCATGTGGAGCGACCTGGAGGACGAGCAGGGCAGTTTCCACCTGCGGAAACACACGATCGATATTCCGCCGGGGAGTCGCCGTACGTATCGCGTGCGTGCCGATGCGCTGGGTACCTGGGCGTACCACTGCCACATGCTCTACCACATGGAGGCCGGAATGATGCGGCAGGTGGAGGTGAAGGAATGAGCGCCATGACATCCACGACCGCGCTTCGCCTGGGCCTGCTTTGCACCGCGATTGCATTGGCGCTTCCATCGCAGCACGCGTCCGCGCAGGCAATGGACCAATCCAAATTGCAGATGTCGATGCCGATGGACATGCCGATGGCGCCTGCCAAGCACAAGCCTGCGACCAAAGCGAAAGCGAAGAAGCCAGCATCCGCGACGTCCAGCAACCACCCAACCCTTCGGCACCGGGTGCCAAAACCAACGCTGGAACCGGTGACGGGGCGAACAACGATGGACATGCCGATGGATCATTCGACGATGCCAATGGACATGCCCATGGACCATGCGGCCATGGATCACTCGAGCATGCCAAGCATGTCGATGGTGCCGAAGGAGCCGATCACGCCGATTCCCGTATTGACCGACGCCGATCGCGCTGCGGCCATCGCGCCAGCCGGTGGCCATGCCGCGCACGACAACAGCATCCAGAACTACACGGTGATTGATCGACTCGAGACCTGGAACGCGGGTCATGGCGCGGGCATGAGGTGGGAAGGCCAGTCATGGATCGGTACCGATCTCAATCGCGCGTGGCTACGCAGCGAGGGGGAGCGCATTGGTGGCCACACCGAACGCGCCGACCTGGAAATCCTGTATGGGCACAGTGTATCCACCTGGTGGGACGTGGTCGCCGGCGTGCGCCATGACTTCAAGCCAGGGCACCCACAGGATTTCGCAGCGATCGGCGTGATGGGCCTGGCGCCGTACAAATTCGAAGCCAAGGCAACTGCCTATATCGGCAAGTCGGGACAGACCGCAGCGCGGCTCGAGGGAGAATACGAAACACTTCTGACCAATCGCCTGATCCTGCAACCGCTGGTCGAGGTGAACCTCTATGGCAAGGATGACCAGCGGCGCGGCATCGGCTCCGGATTGAGCACGGTCGAGGCGGGCTTGCGGCTGAGGTACGAGGTCAACCGTCAGTTCGCGCCATACATTGGCGTTGTGCACGAACGCGCGTTCGGCAAGACGGCAAACCTGCGGCGCACAGGCCATGAAGATATCGATGACACCCGCCTTGTCGCGGGTGTTCGCATCTGGTTCTGACGAGGAGATTCCATGAAACCCCATTACCGCGACATGCTCACCGTCGGCGCTTCGAAGGACGAGGCATGAGCGGGGACAAGGTGATCGATCCGGTCTGCGGAATGAGCGTTGATCCCGCAAACACGCGACACCGCGCGCGGCATGACGGCACCGACTACCACTTCTGCTCGGCGGGTTGCCGCACGAAATTCATAGCGGATCCCGTGAAATACCTGTCGTCAACGGACACTGTACCGGGCTCGCCAGTGCCTGCGGGAGTGCTGCTTGAAAGCGGCGTGTACACGTGTCCGATGCATCCACAGATCCGGCAGCAAGGGCCGGGCACGTGCCCCATCTGCGGCATGGCGCTCGAGCCCGAGATGCCGACGCTGGAGGAGGACGACAACCCGGAGTTGCGCGACTTCACGCGCCGTTTCTGGTGGACGCTGCCACTCACACTCACCGTGCTCATGCTGGCGATGTTCGGACATCGGTTCACCTCGCTTCCGACGCAAACCCGGACCTGGATCGAGCTGGTACTGGCCGTGCCCGTGGTGCTGTGGGCTGGTTGGCCGTTCTTCGAACGCTGCGTGCAGTCGATACGAAACCACAGCCCCAACATGTGGACGCTGATCGGAGTCGGCGTGGCTTCGGCATTCGGCTACAGCGTCGTCGCCACCATCGCGCCCGGGCTGTTCCCGGACTCGTTTCGCGATCACGGTCGCGTGGGTGTCTATTTCGAGGCGGCTGCAGTGATCATTTCACTGACGTTGCTGGGGCAGCTGATGGAACTGCGCGCCCGGTCGAAAACGTCCGCCGCGATCAAGGCATTGCTCGGCCTCGCACCCAGGACAGCCCGTCGCATAAATGACGATGGCAGCGAAGAAGACATCCCGCTGGAGCATGTGCATGTCGGCAACCGGCTGCGCGTGCGGCCGGGTGAAAAAGTGCCGGTGGATGGCATCGTGGTGGATGGTCGCAGCAGCGTCGACGAATCGATGCTGACCGGCGAAGCAATCCCGGTCGAGAAACATGCCGACGACAAGGTCATCGGTGCATCCATCAATGGCACCGGAAGCCTCGTCATCCGCGCCGAAAAGGTCGGCTCGGACACGGTGCTGTCGCAGATCGTGCAGCTGGTCGCGCAAGCGCAGCGCTCCCGTGCCCCGATGCAGCGCATGGCGGACAAGGTGGCGTACTGGTTCGTGCTGGGCGTTCTCGCCGCCGCCGTGCTGACGTTCTTTGGTTGGGGCATGTTCGGGCCCCCGCCATCATGGACCTACGCCGTACTCAATGCGGTATCGGTGCTGATCATTGCCTGCCCGTGTGCGTTGGGGCTGGCGACGCCCATGTCCATCATGGTCGCCACCGGACGCGCCGCGCATGCAGGCGTGCTGTTCCGCGACGCCGAGGCGATCGAGCAGCTGCGCCGGATCGACACGCTGATCGTCGACAAGACCGGAACGTTGACCGAAGGGCGACCGGCATTCCGCGAGACAATCGTCGCCAACGGATTCACGGACGCCGAGGTGCTGCAGCTGGCGGCCAGCCTGGAGCAGGGGAGTGAGCACCCACTTGCAGAAGCGATCGTCGCGGAAGCCAAGCGCCGGCGTCTTGCGATCGACAGCGCGGAGGATTTCGATTCCATTACCGGCAAAGGGGTACGTGGACGGGTCCAGGGCAGGGCGGTTGCATTGGGAAATGCGGCACTCATGGCCGACGTGGGTGCCGGGACCGCCCCCGTAGCCGACGCCGCCGACACATTGCGCAAGCGTGGCGCGAGCGTGATGTTCCTGGCAATCGACCGGCAACTGGCCGGCGCGCTCGCGGTCGCGGATCCGATCAGGGCATCAACCCTGCCGGCATTGGACGCGCTGCGCGCTGCCGGCCTGCACATTGTCATGGCGTCCGGCGATGCACAGGCAACGGCGGAAGCGGTCGGGCAGACGCTTGGCATCGACGATGTTCGTGGCGAAGTCCGCCCCCAGGACAAGGCCACGCTCGTCCAGCAGCTGAAAGCCCAAGGTCGACGCGTGGCGATGGCTGGTGATGGCATCAACGATGCACCCGCGCTGGCCGCCGCCGACGTTGGCATCGCGATGGGGACGGGCACCGATGTCGCCATGTCCAGCGCCCAGGTCACCCTCGTCAAGGGCGATCTGCGCCGTATCCTGCGCGCACGCGAAATCTCGGATGCAACTGTGGCCAACATGAAGCAGAACCTTGGGTTTGCGTTTCTCTACAACGCCATTGGTGTACCGATCGCCGCCGGTGTGTTGTATCCGGTGTCCGGGCTGCTGCTGAGCCCCATGATTGCCGCGCTGGCGATGAGCCTGAGTTCCGTGTCCGTGGTCACCAATGCGTTGCGCCTGAATCGAGGTGGACATGCACTGGCTTGACGGCGTGCGCAGACCTGGCGTGCCGGCAGCGCTGGCCGCGGCCTTGCTCTTTGGCGCGAGCACGCCGTTCGCGAAGGTCCTGCTCGCCAGGATCGATCCCTGGTTGCTCGCCGCGTTGCTCTATCTGGGGTCCGGGGTAGGGCTGATGCTCTACCGATGGATCCGTCGCAGCCCGTCGGTGCGCTTGGCTTCGGACGAATGGCCTTGGTTGGCTGGTGCGATCATCGCGGGCGGCATTGTCGGTCCGGTCTTGCTGATGTTCGGGTTGACCGGAATGCCGGCATCGGGAGCGTCGCTGCTGTTGAATGCGGAGGGCGTGTTCACTGCGCTGCTGGCCTGGTTCGCGTTCCGCGAGAATTTCGATCGTCGCATCGCCTTCGGCATGCTGGCCATCGTGGCCGGGGCGGTCGTGTTGAGCTGGCCGGAGCACATGCAACTTGCCGGTTTGTGGCCGGCCATCGCAATCCTCGGCGCATGCCTGGCTTGGGGCATCGACAACAACCTCACCCGTAAGGTCTCGTTGTCGGATGCGACATGGATCGCGTCGGTCAAGGGAATCGTCGCGGGCAGCGTGAACCTAGTCCTGGCGCTCTGGGTTGGCACCACGGCCCCCTCGATTGCAGCCCTGTCAGCAGGCCTGTTGCTCGGCCTGTTGGCCTATGGATTGAGCCTGTCACTGTTCGTGATCGGGCTCCGCTATCTGGGCACGGCGCGTACGGGCGCGTATTTCTCCGTGGCGCCATTCTTTGGCGCGATACTGGCCATTCCCATGCTGCATGAGGCAGTCAGCGGGAAACTGTTCATCGCCGGCGCGCTGATGCTGGTGGGCGTGTGGCTGCATCTGACCGAGCGGCACAGCCATGAACACACGCATGAAGCGCTCGAGCACGAACACGAACACGTCCATGACGAGCATCACCAGCACGAACATGATGAGCCGGTCGCTCCAGGAACGAGGCACAGCCATCCGCACCGGCATGAACCCATGACCCATACCCATGCCCATTTCCCGGATGCGCATCATCGCCACACGCATTGAATGCTTTACTTCGATGCGACACCTCAAACGTATGGAGTTAAAAGCGATGGGCCGGAGAAATGGGGCGGTCTTCTTGGTGGCCCTGGCGTTGACCGGGTGTGCTTCCGGGGGCGCATTCAGGACGCCTGTCCTGATGCATGCCGCCCAGCCGGAACCGGGGATCGTGACTGCCGGCCAGTTGCAGCCGTCGGACATCGCCAGGCTGAAAGCAGCCGGCGTCCGCGAAGTCATCGATCTGACACGGGATTCGGAGACACCGGAATTCGATGAAGCAGCTGCAGTACGCGCGGCTGGAATCCAGTATGAGAATTTGCCGATTCACGGCGCAGCAGGCCTGACCGAGGCCAACGTCCGGGCATTCGACGCATTGATTCGCAATTCCGCACACCCGATCGTGGTTCACTGCGCCAGCAGCAACCGGGTGGGCGCAATGGCGGCGTTGCGCGCCGCATGGCTGCAGGGCCAGAGGGCTGACCAGGCGATCGAAACCGGAAAGGCATGGGGACTCAAAGGCCTGGAGCCGGAAGTTCGAGCGCTGCTGGAGCGAGGCGGGCCACTCAAGCCGAGCAATCCACGTTGATTCGCAAATTACATAATAGGCATTATGCGAAGTTATAAGTTGGGCGTTGACGTGGCGTCGCCCATAGTCCCGACCATGGATCCGTCGACCCACCCCGCCACCCGAGCCTTTGAGCACGGGATTCTGCCCGCGCAGTTTTTCGACCGCATGCCCGAGCAGGTGGCGCCCGACCTCCTCGGCAAGCTTCTGGTGCATGCCGACGGCCGCGTTGCGCGCCTGGTCGAGGTCGAGGCCTACGCGCAGGACGATCCCGCGGCCCACACCTTCCGTGGAGAGACGCCCCGGAACCGCACGATGTTCGGGCCGCCGGGCCACCTCTACGTGTATTTGAGCTACGGAATCCACTGGTGCGCCAACGCGGTGTGTGGCCCGAAGGGTTACGGCGCGGGAGTCCTGCTACGCGCCGCGGAACCGCTCGCGGGCATCGGTCGCATGCAACAGGCGCGGGGCCGCACGGTGCTCAGGGAACTGTGCAGCGGGCCAGGCCGGCTCGCCCAAGCGTTCGGCATCGACAAGACGGCTGACGGGATGGCCCTTGACGGCTCGACGTGGCTCAACATTGTCGATGACGGGAGCCGCGTGGGGCCCGTGCTGGCGTGTCCGCGTATCGGGATCACCAAAGCCGCTGAGCACCCTCTGCGCTTCGTGGTGGAAGGCAGTCCATTCCTTTCCGCGAAAGTGCGTCGCTGAAACGTCAGCGCCGCCCCTTGC
>Ga0208126_1000014_pt1 | contig 20246 bp, 25 predicted proteins | sample SoimicmetaGmgHAA_FD_188334 | JGI IMG/M metagenome (GOLD analysis project Ga0208126, IMG submission 188334) | Soil and rhizosphere microbial communities from Laval, Canada - mgHAA (SPAdes) (version 2) | ecosystem: Environmental > Terrestrial > Deep subsurface > Rock core/Sediment | place: Laval... | reverse complement strand
CAGTGGTGGTTGGATCGCCCCGAGTACGCCCTTGCTAATAACTCCGCCGTGTATGACGAGAAGCCCACAGTCAGTGGGTTCTTCAAGGAGTGGACTAGCCTCTATGAATCAAAGTCAGGTGAGCGAGGTGTGTACAACCGTAAAGGCATACGCACTAAGACTGATGCAATTGGCCGACGCGATAGCAGCCTCATCGCAGGAACTAATCCCTGTGGTGAAATTGCTCTCCGAAGTGCAGGACTGTGCAACCTCACTGAGATCGTCGTGCGATCTACAGACACAATCAATGATCTTAAACGCAAAGCTCGAATCGCAACTATCCTCGGCACAATCCAGAGCACTTACACCGACTTTCGCTATGTCCGTTCCATATGGAAGCGGAATGCAGAAGAAGAGCGATTGCTCGGAGTATCCCTCACAGGAATCTATGACAACCCAGCCCTATCAAATGCAGATGCAAAGACTGACGCCCCCGACGGGCGAAATCTTTCGCTTCAAGAAATACTCACCGATCTAAAGGAGTATTGTGGGGAGGTTAACCGAGAGTTCGCAGAGAGGCTGGGCATTACAGCTAGCGTCGCTATTTCCACAGTTAAGCCAAGCGGAACCGTATCGCAGTTGGTTAACTCGGCTAGCGGTATCCATCCCCGCCACAGCCAGTGGTACATCCGAAGTGTCCGACAGGACAACAAGGACCCACTCACACAGTTCATGAAGGATGTTGGTATTCCCTACGAGCCGTGTGTGATGAAGCCAGAAACAACGACAGTGTTCTTCTTCCCTGTTGCTGCACCTGAAGGTGCTGTAACACGAGACAAGGTTGATGCTATTGATCACCTCAATCTCTGGAAGATGTACAATGAACACTGGGCTGAGCATCAGGTTAGTATCACCTGTAGTGTACAAGAGACCGAGTGGCCACGCGTAGGGGCGTGGGTGTGGGACAACTTCGATGAACTGTCTGGCGTATCCTTCCTTCCAATGGATGGTGGTAGCTATCGACAGGCTCCATATCAGGAGTGCTCTGAAGAAGCCTACAAAGAAGCACTTGCAAAAATGCCAGTTGATATTGACTGGACACAACTTAGTCGTTACGAACAGGACGACAATACCACAGCTTCTCATGAGCTTGCCTGCGTTGGTGGCTCTTGTGAAGTTATCTAAAACGTGGTATAATAGATACTTAGGAGAAAACAAATGAAGACTATCAATAAGCGTTGGGCAATCGTTAACAAGAACACCGGCAGTGTGCGTCGTAGTGCATCCACTCGTGAGATGGCACGCTCCTTCAAGAATGGTAATGAGCGCATCTATGACACCATCAATCAGGTGTTTGTCCGCTAAGTAATTGAGTGACAAGTCTAGGTGTTGGGGCTGGTAAAGCCGGCCGAATTCAATCGGTGTTCCCGTGCACCGTCTTAGACACACGGACCATATTAGGAGATGTATTTGGAAACGTTTAACGAATATCAATTCTTCACCCAGCAGAAGGCAGTGTACAACACCGACTGCTACCTGCTCACAGGTAAGCTCACCGAGTTTGGTGCTGAAGAATCCATCAAGATGGAGTATCTCTACCCTGCACTGGCACTAGCCGAAGAGGCTGGCGAAGTTGCAGGTAAGGTTGCTAAGTTCATACGCAAGAGTCGTGATGAAGCTAATGTTCCTAAGTTGCGCAACGACATTGCCAAGGAACTTGGTGACTGTCTGTTCCAGCTTAGTGAGTGTGCTCGCATGTTTGGTTACTCCTTGCAAGAGATTGCTGAGCTTAACGAGGACAAGCTTAACGACAGGCAGGAACGCGGTGTGCTGGTCGGTGAGGGTGACGACAGGTGATCCTAGAGAAAGGTGACATGTGGAGTGTGTTTGATTCCACTGACGCTTTCGTAATCACCACCAATCCTATCATCACACGCGATGGTAGGGTTGTGATGGGCAGGGGAATCGCTAAGCAGATGCTTGATAGGTTCCCCGGTATTGATAAGGACTTCGCAGAAGAGTTAGCCCTCCAGTCTGGAGATATTGGCTACACTCCCGGAGTAGGTGGCATTGGTGAGTACGGCTACAACAAGACTCCCGTGCTCTGGTTCATGGTTAAGAACCACTGGCGTAGCCCAGCCGACACCTTCCTTATCAAACGCTCAGTGCACATGCTAGCAGCAGGAGCCATGTATGAGCAGCATCGTCGCTTTGATCTTAATTTTCCCGGTATTGGAAATGGTAAGCTGGACAGGGCTGAGGTACTACCCCTTATTGAAATGCTTCCTGACAATGTACATGTGTGGGAATACGAATGATCCTCTGTGCAACAGGCCACCGGCCCAATAAGCTCGGTGGTTATTCTGACGAAGCGAAAGAGCAGCTAGTAGTTATTGCCCGCAATGCTCTTATGCAGCTTCAACCCACCAAGGTGGTTAGTGGCATGGCACTTGGCTGGGATCAAGCAATTGCTGAAGCAGCCAGACGACTGGCCTTCCCAATGGTAGCAGTAGTACCCTTCAAGGGCCAAGAGAAAGCATGGCCTCAGTCTAGTCAGGATGAATATAACACACTACTTGACTACGCGATGGACATCGTTTATGTCTGTGATGAAGGGTATGCACCGTGGAAGATGCAGAAGCGCAATGAGTGGATGGTTGACACCTCACATGGTGTGATAGCGATGTGGGATGGTAGTACAGGTGGTACCTACAACTGTATCCAGTACGCCATGAAGAAGCATTCACCGATTAACAATTTCTGGAACGAGTATGAAACCACCACTGAACGAATCCGACGATCTGCATAAGCCCGAGCACGAGCCATACAAGCGCCATCATATGGACTGGAGGACTTTGCTAGAACAGGAAGTGGAAGAGAACTTTGAGGACGAAGAAGATGACGAGACACTTTAGTGCAGCAGTTGGTAAGGTGTATAGTGTGCGAGATGCTCCTGATGGCCTGTGGTATTTCATTCCCTCGGAAGAGGACTATGAACTGCATGGTCCTTATGAGACGGAGCAGGAAGCTCATGACGCGGCTTTCCGCTGGGCACAGCATAAGTAATGGATGAGCATAAGCTACAACCACTGATTGACTGCGACGTATTGCAGTATAGGTGTGGGTTTGCAGCAGACAGCCAGATGCGACAGGAAGCTCAGGCAGCTGAGCCGGGTGCTACACGCGAAAGGTTAGAGGAGATGCTTGCTGGAGTTGACTACATCCACATCGCTCTCCATAATGTTAAGTCGGTGATGGAGCATCATGTAGATCGCTTCAGTGAAAACTACCGTGCCTTCATCTACGATGGTGGTAACTTTCGTGAGAACCTCGCTACTCTCAAGAAGTACAAGGGCAATCGTGATAAGCTTCACAAGCCTAAGTATTACAAGGAGATCAAGGAGTATCTCGTAGATCGCTGGAAGGCAGAGCTTATCAGCGGACAGGAATCAGATGACGCCCTCGGTATCGCACAGTGTGCAGCACCAGCAGGAACAACCATCATCTGCTCCAACGACAAAGATATGCAGATGATTCCCGGCTACCACTACAACTGGATCAAGGAAGAGATCACATTCGTCAGTGAAGACGAGGCTGATATGATGTTGTTCTGGCAGATGCTCGTAGGCGACAGCAGCGATAACATCCCCGGCATTGATCGCATTGGTGCCAAGACAGCCACCAAGTTGTTGTCGGAATGTCACAGCGTAGCAGACGCTCAGCGTCTAGTACAGGACCTGTACGCCAAGCAGTATGGCACAGATGCAGGCCGAATGAACTACCAAGAGATCAGCAACCTGCTCTGGATTCGCAGAGAGCCTGATCAAGTCTGCCCCTTCTAAGGAATACATGGGAAACAATACGTTTAAGTATAAGAGGTTCATGCGAGACGGCACCGTCGAGGAACGCACTGGTGTTGTCCGTACTAAGAAGAAAGCAAAGCCAATCAAGGAGAATAAAAATGGCAGTAGCAAAGAAAGCAGCAACTCGCAAGCCGCGATCCAAGCCTGATCAGGTGTTCTACGTTCTGTCTGAACGCAGTCACTTCTTCAGCTGGAATCCCATCAAGGTGTTTGAGAATTATGATCTGGCCAAGCTGTACAAGGATCAGTTTGAAGCATACTCCAAGTATGGTCTGGATGGCTACAAGATCACTTCGGTGAAGCTGGCAAAGGATAAGCCGAGTGCCGGTGAAATCATCACCCTACCCTGAGTGGCCACAGTGGACTGAGGCTAAGTTCTGGGCATTCGTTCGCAGCGGCCTCCGCTCTAAGTGGAGCCGCTGGCCAGCGAAGTACGCCACACTAGCCGCAGCCAAACGCCCGTACAAGGGAGATAACCCTAGACAGAGATTTGAATATCAATGCGCCGTATGTAAGCAGTACCACATGCAGAAGGACGTAAGTGTTGACCACATTGTACCAGTTGGTGAACTACGTTCCTTCGACCATCTAGCATCCTTTTGCGAAAGATTGTTTGTGGGACCCGATAAGCTTCAAGTGCTTTGCAAGAAAGATCATGATGCAAAGACCAAGCTAGAAGGTGACGAGCGCCGTAAGAAGAATAAGAACAAGGACGCTAATGACTAATACTTTTTCAGGCCGTACTATTGAAGCCTCTATTGAACTGAACCAGCTGGGTAAGTCGGGCCCTATCGCCGCTAACATCAACTTCACTCCGCATGGTAATCCATTCCCACCGGCTTCGCATGAAGCCATGTCCCATCTTGTTGCATTGTGGTTCCAGTTGGAATCCATGATCGAGACTACTGAAGCTAATCTTGATGACATCAACTATCGTACCACGTTGGTGCTTAGTCAGGACAGTGCAGATGGTCCGGTCTATTCCAAGCTTGATATGGACCCCAAGGTTAAGATTGGTGATGACGCTTTCCCGAAGGTGTACGAAGCTAATAGCTACCTCGCCACTGCATGGCTACAAATGGCCGGCGTGATTGACGAGGAGGGTAATGTACTCGACGACGATTCTCTCGACTATGTTGACCTTAAAGCTAAGGAACCTAGGATTCACTAATGAAGATTCTGATTCTCGATATCGAGATTAGCCCGACCATCGCGGCCTTGTGGGGACTGTTCAACCAGAACATCCCCATCGGGAACATCCGTGGTGAGTCGGAGGTTCTGTGCTGGAGTGCTAAGTGGCATGGCTCCGAAGAGTGTGAGTATTCCTCTCTCCGAATGACTGGTCACAATGCAGCCGGTAAGCGCAGGATGCTTAAAGAGATTCACTCCCTGCTGGATAAGGCTGATGCTGTGGTTACATACAACGGCAACGGCTTCGATCTGAAGATTCTAAACAAGGAGTTTCTCTTGCAAGGCATGGCACCGCCTGCCCCATACAAGAGCATCGACCTCCTAGCCGTGATGCGTCGTAGGTTCCGCTGGACTTCTAACAAGCTGGACTATGTTGTTAAGCAGTTGGGTATTGGACAGAAGAGCAAGCATGCTGGTATGGATATGTGGCTCACGTGCATGACCAAGGGTAGCGAAGGTTACACCGAGTCGTGGGATCAGATGGAAGAATACAACGTGAACGATGTATTCTTAACTGAAGAACTCTACGATAAGGTCGAAGGTTGGATTCACAACCCGGTCAATCACTCTGCTGCTGCGAACGCCCATATATGCCCGTATTGTGGTGGTAAGCATCTGCACAAGCGAGGTAACGCTATCTCCAACACTCTCGTCTACAAGCGATTCCAATGCCAGACGTGTGGTGGTTGGTCGCGTGCTAAGATTGCGGAGAAGTCGGACCGCTCGGCACAACTCGTGCCCGTCAAGTGAGGACTATCTAATGGTTGTTGATAAACGTATGATCTTCACTGCAAAGATTGCAAAGAACATTGCGAAGCTGCCCACAGAGGAGGAGCGCCAAGCGGCGCTTCTCGCTGTTAAGGACACCTCTCGTCCGTTCGTGAGCAATGCGGTAGCTGCCATCCTGCGTCGCAGCGCATGACGACAGCACTATGGAGTGGTAAGCATGGTGTGCTTGCTGCTGACAACCATAGTGGCTCTTGGATGAATGTTGGTAAAGTATTCGAGCTTCCGGAAGGTTGCTACCTGACGGGGGCTGGATACATGGACGATATGTTTGAAGTGGCACAGTGGTTGAAGGATGGTGGCAAGGAAGCTAAGAAGCCTACTCTGGCGGACAGAGGGGATGATGCTAAGGATACAGACTTCATCTACGTTGAACCAGATGGCACAGCTTACTGGCTAACAAGCCCGTGGCTGCGGAAGGTTCCCATTCTGAACACGTTCTATGCAATCGGTACTGGAGATAAACTTGCATTAGCTGCACTTGAAGCCGGAGCTACCCCCGCTATGGCTATGAAGATCGCTGCTAAGTATGACCCAGACACCGGACCCAAGGCTACCTTGGTTAAGTTTCCAATCAAGAAGTAAATGGCAGACAAACGAAGGGCCCCACTTAGGGGCCCTTTTTTATTGCCTACAGTAAGCTAACTCAGAGTGCGTTAGCTGCCTTGGCCTTTGCCAACGCCGCAGCATGGTGCTGCGAAACGTAGTCATAAGCTTCCGGGCTTTCCGACTTCAGACTTTCGATAGCTGCCATTGCCTTGGTAGCAATCTCAATCAGGGTCATCAACAGTGCAACGTCAGACTGGTTCATCGTGCTTCTCCTGCCATACGTGCCAGCTCAGCAGCAGCGGCATTCAGCGCAGCCTGCTTCACCACATCAAGAGACATGGCAGGCGGCTGGCAAACCGGAACAGTGGTGCTATACACAGTGATAGCCTTGTCCAGATCGGCGGCACTGATCTTACCCGCAATACGCGCAGCAGTCAATGCGTCCAAAGACGAAGCCGCGCCCTCACAGGTTGCCGCAATTCGAGAGTGTTGACTTTGCAAGCTTGCACAACCGCCGCAAGCTGCCAAACCAAGGCCAAGGAACAGGGCCAGTAGAGCTGCATTAATCTTCATGGTAGTTCTCCTATAGGTTTTGCTACTGAGTCGGCAGTAGCCACCGTAAAACTCTTAGGGGGCCGGGGTGAACTCTGTATCTACTCCAGCATTAGTAGCCGCTGCTGCTACTGCTGCTTTGTCAGCATCGGCCCTTTTAACATGCACAATCCCAAACTGCCTGAAAGCCTCAATGACATAACCAGCCTTCTCACCTTGAGTCATTGCTGCGTACTTAGCAGATTCTAGATTGTTATATGCAATTGCCACACCTACACGATCCATCTGAGCAGCTGTGGCCGTCTTGTTCAGTAGTGCATCAAACAGTGATTGAATACGAGAAGCATTAGTAGCCATGTGTATTTCCTCTTACACTACGAGATACTGAAAGATGAAACTCCACTTACGGTTTGTCACATCAGTACCATTAATGAACTGCAAACTGGCGCGATCATTAGTAAGATCGCCCATCACCGCAGCTGAGTACCCAAACACACTTGGGCATGCGGCTGTGCCGCCGAGCTGTTGTTCGGAGGCAAGCGCACTTGCCACTGGCAAAGAGATGCCCAGTAGAGTAGCAACACTTGCTGAGGTTGGGTCAATATCCACCTTACCGCTGACGGTCACGACATTACCAACTCGCGTCCACTGCGCCACGTATGCTGTGCTAGCGGCAACGTTGGTGGTGTTGAACAAAGTAGGCGTGTAGGTGCCGGACGACGCAACAGTGTTAACAAAGGCCGTGGTTGCGCACTTATCACTGTTATCACCAGCAGCTGGCGTAACAGAGTACACAGCACTCCACCGCTTAGCAGCAGCACCCGATGTCTTCACATTGTCATCATCAGGATCAACCGCTGTGGGGCTGATATGCAGAAGCTTGGCAGCTGTTGTTGCACCCCAAATATGTATCTCACCAGCACCGAAGTTGATCTGCGATTCTGTAACACCAGCTGAACTCTGCCCTAAGAAGCGGCGATTGCTTGGGGAGTTGGAGATAAACCGCACCTGCACAGCCACGTCATCAGTGCTCACCACGTCGAACAGAGTGGCACCTGCGTGGGCGATCTGCGTGTCATTCGTAAAGGTCTTAGCACCGGCAATGCTTTCTGTACCAGTCTTGTGAACTGTGTTGCTGTCATCAGCCTTTAGGGCCAACGCATCGAATACAGCATTACGCGACGGCGCATGCGTGGTGTCAGCGTCTGCAATAGAGTCAATGACAAGGCCGGTGATAGTAGCAGCATTAGCTGTGATCTGAGCCTGCAATTTACCGAGTGCGGATAGTACAGTGTCAGCAGCAGTGATGACAGCATTAGTTGCAGTGGATAGACCTGTAAGTACCGTGCTCAATACGCGAGCGGCGGTGAAGTAGAGGTTGCTACCTTCGGGCAGATCAGTGGTTGTTGCAGAGCTAGTGCCAGTCTTACGACCGTAGGTGTCGAACACAGTCTTCTGCAACGTGCCACCACCAGCATCAGCCACAGTGGCTAGATCAAGTGTTGGATTGCCAGAGACGCCATCGCCGTTTGTCACAGTAATACGTGCTACGCTAGCCGTAGCAATGGAACGCTGTGCCCACGTATTGGCAGCTGTACGCGCAGCTAGGCCAGTCGAGGCCAAGCCTTCCAGTGCAGCTAAGTCGTCAGACAGAACGAATGTAGGATTGCCCGCAATACCCGCAGGATTAGTAATGGTGAAACCAGCAGCAGGTGCTGTAAGAGTACGAGTCGCCCATGTCTCCAACGCTGTACGCACAACCACACCAGTGGTAGACAGAGCCTCAACAGCAGCCAGATCATTAGCCAACACGAAGGTAGGATCACCTGCCTCACCAGCTGGATTTGTAATAGTGAAGCCGGCAGCAGGAGGCTGGAGGGTACGCATGTTCCACACGTATTCTCCCTCAACATCATCCTCTACGCGTGCCGGAAAACCATTACCAATCAGCTCTGCGAAGGCTGTAATGGACTGGTCAACAGGTTCCCATTCACCCATAGTACGCCAATAAGTATCACCATCTAGTGGAGCTTCCTCCACGCCACGAAGCGCTGAGTTGAGAGTGGTTTGCAAAGTAACAGAACGCAGACCCTCGACCACACCAGAGCCTTCCACATCACCAATGAGCCGGATAGTGAAGTCAGTGACTACGAAATCAAGTAGTTGCTTGGCCGAATCGTAGGTTACATTGATTCCCACTTCCTTGTTACCATTCACCATAGCGCCAACAGCATCTTGCACGCCAGTGTTCACTGTCGTGGTCGATGCCTTAGAATCCACAGCTGTTACGGCAGCACGAATCTCCGCTAGAATCTTGTTAAGGTTCTGTCGTTCAACGTCGCGGCTTAGAGCATTAGTTACTTTCCATTCCATTAGCGCATCATCGCTCGTGGCAAGACAGGGCGGAACTGCGAGACATTAGTATCATCGCGTAGTCCACGTTCCATCGGCATTCCTTGCGGGGGAACAATCCCCGTATTTGTAGGGAGGACAGGCATAGCAGGACGCCCATCGTTAAAACCCATGTTGGGCAGCGGCTGCGCCGGGACAGGGGGAGATGTGTAGCTCTGCTGCCCTGTGTACATCGGTGCCCGTATCATGGCCTGCACGTCATCCATATGTGAGGATGGCTGCAACCACGGATAGAAGTAGGCAGGCGGTGTAGGGTGTGGAGAATCCTGTCCCTGTGGTGTGGCCATTCCCGGCAACGTGGGGCGCATATTGTTAGCTCCTCGTGGATTACCATTGTCGGGCATAACAGGAAGGTTTGCCTGAGCATCTGCCTGCATGTCCCCTACTGCTCGAATTGTGCTATAGGCATTAGTCATTAGTTGCTTCCTGTCCTGTGGTATTCATGAGAATACGCTTTGTGTTATTCCACTGTTCCATCAACTTCTTTTTCTCATCTGCTGGTAGGTCTGCAATCTGACCCGTGAAACTCTTGTCACTAATCACTGTCTGACGGAATACACCATCTCGCAGGCTAGCGATAGTCTTAGGCTTGACCCCAGCCTCTTTCAGAGTCTTCTCAATACGAGCCTGATTGTAACCAAGAGCACCCATACCGTCATACACAACCTTGATCTTGTCCCAGTTGTCTCGCTCGTTCTTAACAGCCCGTGTGGCGTATTGCAGCATTGTTCCCTCAGTGATAGTTGGATTATCCTTCAACATTTCCTTGATTTGCTTACGCCCTTCCTTGACCGAATCAACATAATCATAATGGGCTGATGTAGCGTTCTTTGCTGGGTCAATAACGTACAGAGTACCACCACCTGCACGGATAGCAGCACCAGCAACACCACCCATTGTGTCAGGCTTGGGTTGCGGGTTGTTCGGACGCTGGGCAGCAAGAGCACCGGGGAGAACCCCAAGCTCCGCAGCGCCAGTCCATGCACGCACAGTGTTCTCTTCAATGCCCAGAGCACGAGTGACTTCAAGCAACTTGGCATAGAATTCAGGAGCAACGTTCTGAAGCGTAGGATTAGGCACGCGCTGATCAACAGCACCAGTAGCCACCAGTGCAGCCTTCACAAGCTTGGCACCAATACGCGGCAAGATGTACAAGCCGTAGATACCCGAGGCAAGTTCCTCAATGCTAGCTTCCTTGTGAAACGCATCACGGAAGATATCATGGGCCGGACCAGCTGGATCAGTAGCACTGATTTCATACAGCACTGGATTTCCCTTCTCGTCTTGCCCAACGTGCACGAAGTCATGGCCCTGTACAGGTTCGTACAGCATAGCCCTGATCTTCTTGTTCTTGTCATCATCATCACCAAAGGCAGCCTTACTCAGCAGTGAACTGACAGTAGCCAGAGCACCCCATGCTGCGAGCTGACCAGCCAAACGCTTGGTCCCTTGCAGACGCATAATGGCAGCAGCCTCATCATTAGGCGCAGCATTAGCGCGCTTCAGTTCAGCAATACCCTGCTGCACATTCGCCACCTCAGTAGCAATGGTACCCCACATGAAGCCACCGTACATGGTAGCACCACCACGCTCCAGCCCCTTGATGATAGCAGGCAGGCGCTTGAATGTAAGGTTGGTCTTGTTGGTAATATCCGCAGCTTCACGGTCAATCTGAGCAGGAGTCTTGGTTTCACCGGCTGCCTTGTAGTAGGCAGGAAGAACAGCATCCGCCTGCTGATGCCAGTTGGCCAGCTTCCATACCACGTCCATCATGGAGTAGAACTCCTTACCAGTGAGCACACCCTTCTGGATATACTTCATACCAGTTTGGTAGATGACGTTAGGCGACTTACCACTCATCTCATTGAGCAGCTTCAAAATCTCGTTCCTCTTACCGAGGTTCACGTCACCCGTAAACACGGAGTCAGTGATACCAGCAGTCAGCGCACGGTTAGCACGCGGAGAATCCGAGTGGGGGTTCCACGCAGCCTTCAGCAGACTAAGCGCAGTACCAACACCACTTGCAGTGTGAACAGGGTTCAGGTTGCCATGCTTCAACAGCTGATAGCCACCACCACTGAAGTTCACCAGATACAGCACCGGCTTGGTGAAAAGCTGGAATGCTTTAGTAAAGGCAGCCACACCCATCCACTTACTTAGCGCACTACGGAACACACGTTCTGGCAGTTCCTTCGGCTGAGCAAGAGCCATAGCCACAGCAGTCTCATAGGTAGCAAGCTGTTGCACATGGCTGCTAAGCAACCCGTGCAGATTAGGAGAAACGTAGTAGCCCTGCATCGGGCCATACTCTTCCTCACGCAACTTGATCATACCCTTGACTTCGGGACGGCTAGCCGGACCCGGAGGCTGGATGTTCTGAGGATCATTCATCTTGGTCAGTTCTGCGAGGGAACGGTTGCGCGCAATGAACTCGGCCACCTTACCGACGGTGACAAACATCTTCATGCCCGGCTCTTTAATCTCACCCATCAATTCACGGATGGCTGGATTCATGTGAGTACGTTCCTGCAAGATACCAGTGTCAAGCTTACCGCCACGGTAGGACTTGCCGATCAACCCAGAGGTTTTGGCAATACCCATGATCTGCTTGGCAATCTCTTCAGCTTCACGTACCATAGCATCCTTGTCACCATTGACAACATCGCGCATTGAGTCAAGCTCGTCGCGCATCTCGTCTGTCGAAAGCGAAGCAGGATTGCCTACATCACCCCACACATCGTAAAGCTTCCGTACCTTGTCAGCGGGCACTTCGTCAAGGTCTTCAGGAATGGTGATGTCGTCCACAAGAGCACCAACCGCACGAGCAACACGCTCGTAGTTGTTCAGCTCAGAACCTTCACCCTCTCCCTTATTAGCAGCAACCTTAGCATAGTCCGCCCATACAGCCTTGGAGAACTTCTTGCCTGCATCCCCAAGATTGGTGGCAAACTGGCGGTGGGCATAGCGACCCAAGTTATTGAAGATGGTCGTGTAGCGTTCCTCTTCTTCCTTAGTCAGCTTGGTGCCCTGTGCAGCACGATCAGTGATCATGTTGAGTGACAAGCGATCCACCTGATTGCGGAAGTCAACGAGAGCCTTACCGGCCTCACCATACTTAGCAGCCACAGCCTTGAACGCCTTGAAGTTGGTAGCGTAATCATCACTTGTACGATCCACAGCATCAAGTGCACGCACAATCTCGTCACCAAGAATAGATGGTGTTGTATTACGTTCACGCGCGAGGGCGTCCAGACCGTTCTGGTAGTTCCCGAGGATGTGCTCAGCCTGTCGGATTTCACCTGACGGCCACGACTGTGCAGACTCAAGAGCCTCACGAATCTCTGGTGTAGTACCAGCAGTGCTGCTGAACAGACGCGAGAGAACAAGAGGAATCTTGTTGGGCTTGCGTTCATTCGATGCTGCCATACCCAAGGGACGCGCACTCAAAGTAGCACGCATTTCCTTTATCGCTTCACCCTTGTCATTGGTCGTGGTTTCAGTAGTCGTACCCCGAGCATCGTCCATACGTTGGAATGCCCAAACAGTTTCGTCTTCATCATCAGGGTCTTCAAACTTATTGATACCAAACAGTGTACCATCTACGTTAGCCACGTATTCCGCTTCGCTATAAAGTTGGAATGAATTATCATCCGTAACCTTCTTGAATTTATCAGACGGCTTAGGCAGTAACTTGCGAGCTTCGTAATAATGATAGGCAGCAATCCCTCCGGGGGCATCCCAAGGCTCCATGTTATCACGTTCATCCTCAGACATAGCAGCAATTAGATCAGCACCACGAATCACCTCTTCTTTGGTGTAGAGATGAGAAGGCTTCTTTTCATACAAGTCGGAGTTATCAACAGCCATACCAAGGGTAACAGGACGGGCCATAGCCGCTTTACGATCAGCAGCCGTGGTCAAAAACTGGTTGCCATTAGGGTCACGAGTAGTGACATGGGCTTCGTCATTCCTACCCGGCAGCCCACCGGCTGATTCAGCAATAGCCGTAGGATTAACCGGGAGATTCTCCAAGCTCTTGTTACGATTGGCAGCAGTGAAGCGAGCCTCTCGCTCACCATGAATATTCTCGTAGTCCGCGTGATACTTGCTGAACAGATCGTTGGTCTTGTTCTTCACGCGCTCCAAGCGATCACTCGCTTGCAACGTCTCATCCGCAAGATTCAACGTATGCTTGGAATAGCCATCTTCACCTGTGTCTTTAACCAACTGAGCCACATCCTTAGCGTCTTCTACAAGGGATTCAGGAGATGCATCTTTTGATACAGGCGCATCTACTTCGTTAAGTAGTGCAATCGCTGCTTCCTTGGCCTGCTTGGTAGCAAGCTTCTGGGCACGAAGGATGTTCACTTCTTCGGGTGTGAAGAAGATACCAGAGTTACCACCACCTGAGCCCTTACCCTGATGCTGCACAACATGCTGCACTTCATGCAGGAGCACATCACGCAATTGCTCAGCGGCGTAAGGCAAGCCTTCGGCAGCCCGCTCCAGCAGGATGGGATGAACCTCAATAGCATGCTCGTGTGGGAACGCCTGAGCACCCGTATTGGGCGGAGCGTTCTTCAATGCACTGACAGTGATGTTCTTCATAGAAGGCATCTGCTTGTACAGCTCGTCATGGCTCATAAGCTGGGAAAGCTTAACCTCCCCGTTCAACACCTGACGAATCTTCTCAGGCCGCTCGGTGATAGCCGACAGCTGATCGCTGATCACAAACTTGTGTTCCCTATCCACAGGGTCCTGATACACACGATCAAGGCCCGGCATGCTGCTCGCAGCACGGGTCGGGATGATCATGGCAAGGGTTGTCTTACCAGAGGTGGGCTTCAATTCTGTCTTAGCAACTTCACCGACAGCACGCTGAGTGCCGGCCTCAATATCAGACAGAGAGAAGTCAATATCCATCTTCAGCTTGCGACGAGCAAAGTCCTTGGTGCCGGCTGTGATGTCACGCACGACACCGCCAAGACGGCCATAACCCTGACGAGCCTTAGCAGCCTCACCAGCGAAGTAGCCAACTACTTCCAGATGCTCGTTGGAATTATCATTACCATGAGACTTCGTATCCGCCTGTGCGAGAGCCACAGCCTTCTGTGCCAGCTTGTTGCCGGACTTAGCAGCAGCAAGGATGGCCTTATGGGCAGCGTTGTACTTCGTGGCCCCGAGCACAGTGTGCATCAAGGAGCCACGACCCTCTCGGGTATTCAGCTGGCCAGCATGGGTAGACTCATGAACAGCCGCCTCATGCATAGCTTTAACGATAGCCTTCTTGGTACCACCAGCATTCACACGATCCAGATAGACATACATCTTCCCAGTCTCCGGATCATACTCAGCCGCATTCTCGCTGGTACGCCCAACCTCTTCAGGATTGGAGGCAAGGATCAGCTTCTTCTGGTGCAGGACATTCTGGATGTCCACAGAGGTCTGGCTGTTGTCGCCCACTAGAGCACCCACCACAGCATGCACCTTCTTCACAAGGGCAGGGCGGTTGGGGTTGTCAGGAGCCACTTGTTCCTCAGCCTTGGTCTGGGCCATACCCAGAGGCGTGGTCATAGCAGCCTTCGCCCTAGTAGCCAACTCCTGAATATCTACAGGAGGGGCCTCTGTAGCCGCCTCAGTGGCCGCAGGAGCGGCAGGTGTTTCCACCGCTGTCACTGCCGCCTTACGGGCCTTGCGGCCAGCCTTGGGCGCAGTGGGAGCCACGACGGGTTTAGCCAGCTCAGCGGTCAGCTTATCAGCCAGCTCTTCTGGAGTAGCGTCAGGGTTGTCCTTGATCAACTGATCACGGGTATTGTTGTATCGCTGGGCAGCAGCAGCCTTATCAGCCTTCTCCTTTTCCTTCAGAGCCGTGGCTTCTGCCACCTTCTGCTGGGTTGTGAGAGTGGCCTTGCGCTTAGCAATATCATCCGCAATCTTCTTACGGGCAGCCATTTCTTGGTCAGCTTTCTGGGTCTGTTCAGCTTCAGCAGCTTTGGCTGCCGTGCGGGTACGCTCCTGAGCTACCATCTCTGGAGTCCATTTGATCAAAGCAGCACGGCCTAAGCTGTTGGGGTTAGCAGCTACAGTGCGGGCAATGTCAGCATTACGGAAGTCGGCTTCCTGCTGATCGGCCTTGGCCTGCTCAGCTGCCTTCTCTTGTTCCTGCTTAGCAGCGTATGCCTTCTCAGTGTCAGCAGTACGCTTGGCCTTATCGGCAGCTGCCTTTTCAGCAGCTGTCTTCTGGCCTGTCAATTCGTCATTAGCTTCCAGCACCTTGCCAGCAACATCGGCCTTACGCTGTGCGACCTCAGATGCATGAGCACCAACCGCCACAGGGGCAGCGATAACTGAACCGGCGATGAAGCCCTGTTCCGCACTCTTAAGGTAGCGGCTACCCATGTTAGCTTCATTCTCGCGGTTGACAGTGGCCAGTGCGTCCTGAGACTCATCACTCTGGAGCATGTCAAACTTCTCCATAGTCTCGCGCACAGCATCACTACCAGCTTCACCAGCAACGTTCTCTAGAGCTTCAATGGTACCAGCACCCGCAGTACGCGACAAGCGACCACGAATCTTCTTCATCAGGGCTTCTTGTGCAGCATCCTTGATAGCTTTCTTCGCACCGAAACGAGCAGCACCCTTAGCGACAAGGGCTTCGCCAGCACCGCCAATGCCTTCTGTACCCATCTGGATACCAGTGATGGCATACGCGTAGTCCTTGGCCTCTTCATCAGTAGCCTTGAACTTCTCACGCGCTTCAACATACGCTCCGTCATAGACATGCTGCGCCATAGGAATGGACGCGACTGTTGCACCAGCAACGGCACCACCGGGGCCCGCAACGCTACCAACCACACCGCCCAGCGTAGGAGCAACCTGAGATGGATCACCGTCAATGGCACCGAGAGTTTCCGCAACAGTGCTTCCGGCAGGACCAAGCCGTGCCGAGAGTTCCTTAGCCTTCTCAGAGTCTGTCTGGATTTGTGTAGCAAGTTCTGTAGACCGAGCTTCATTAGCTGCCTGTTCCTCTTCCATGCGCTTCTTGTGGTATTCGGGAGACAGCATCTGGAGCATATTGTCACCAGACTTAAGCGGGTTCACCAATGCAAGCGAACGCTCCGCTGCTTCCGGGTCCACGCCGATGGCACCTGCATAGTCCTTCAGAACACGACTAATCAGACCACCACCATTAGAGCCAGTCTTGATTGCATTGAGTTCGTTAGTGTTTGCAGTGATACGGGCTGTGGTATTATTCATACCTACAAAGTCTGTAAGCCAATCACCTATGCCCCGAGCCTTTGCAGGCGCAGGGGTGGGCTTGTCCTTAAGCATAGACGCATAAGGATTGCTGGATGTAGCTGCGTCGGTGTTCTCGTCGTCCACCATCGAAGCATAGATGTTATCGGCCATTTAGTTTCCTAGAATTGCTTTTGCTGCTGCCTCTCCGAAAATCTCTGCGAACTGTGCACGAGTTTCAGGATGAGCCTTCAAGTGTGCTGCTGCGGCTTGCGTTACGCGCGGGTGCGCGCCTGCCTTCTTACCAGTGGGTAGTTTGCTGGGCGTAGTGCCAGTCTTCAAGCCCTGCTCGGCCAGACCGATCAGTTCATCACGCGACAGGTCAGGCTTGCCTTCAGCCCTACGATCTTTGATAAGAGTGTAGAGTTGACCGGCTGTATCAACCGCCTGTGGAGCAACCTTCACAGTAGGACCGCCATCAATGCTGACATCAGCACGGGCATTCTTACCTGCCAAATACTGATCAAGTGAGTATTCACCGCTGCGGTATTCTGGATTAACTTCCTGCTGCTGAGCCTTCCATCTACGGAAGTCAGCATACTTCTTCTCGTCAATAACCATCTTGCCGGCATCGTCCTTAACACCGAACGCAGCCTGAAGAGACTCTCTAGATGGGGCACTAGCTTTCGGTGGAGCAGCAGGCTTGTAGTTGGTCGGCTTAACAACACCAACGTTATCAGCACGAGCATCATTCAGATTGGAGTAAGACTGCTCACGACCAGCCTGCGCCTTCTTGTATGCAATGTCAGCAAGAATACCCTGCTCACCATACTTCTCTTCCAGCTTATCCTGTGCTGCCTGATGACGCAGATGGTCAAGACCAAACTTAGCCTTTTCCTGTTCCTGCCCGAGAGCAGTGACAGTGGCAGCATCGAGTGGTTCTTCCTTAAGGACAGTGCCTTCAAGGTTAACACTCTGGCGTACCCACTGACCATTGGAGTCTTGGATGTTACGTGTGCTCTGCACTTCCTGCAACTTCTGGAGCCGCTCACGTTCTGCCTTAGCATCCGCACGCTGCTCAGAATGAGCAAGCCGATCAGCTTCCAGCTTCTGGATAGCCTTGTCTTTTGCATTAGCACTAACTGTATTGCCGAGGGACTGCAAGCCGGAGCCCAATCCCATCAATGCACCCCAACCCATTACATCGCTCCCTGCGGCATCGGAGGTGCTGCTTCAGGACCCGGTTCTGCGCCCGGCCCTGCCGGCGGTGCACCACCTGCGGCTTGCTGTGCCTGACCCTGTGCCATCTTCTGCGCAGCGCCACCAATATACATCTCAGCCCGGTCCATGATCTTGCGAGGAACATCGTACTCATCCTGCAAATAGTCACTAACCTGCTCGATCCAACCGCCGTGTGCGAAGTAGATGCGTTTCGACAGTTGCTCATCTTCCGGCATAGCCTCATGCAGCTGCGATACAAGCTGCATCAAGAACTGGCCAATAACCTGACCCGGATCGTTGGATTCCTTAACGGCTTGGGCAATAACCTCATGACCCTTATCGTCAATCATGCGTTGTGCAAGCAGCACACCAAGTTTCAGATCCTTCTCTTCATCATCAGTGAGAGGGCCACTCTTCGGTGGAGCTTCCGTCTGTTCAGTAGGAGCAGCTGCTGGGTCCTGTGTAATCTGTTCTTCAAGTGCCATCGTCATTACTCCTTAAAACAAACCTTTGAGAATCTTCTTATGTACATCAATGGGCTTCTTCAACAGGCCCTCTAGACCGCCACCGCCGCTACTGCCACCACCGCCAACAGCATTAGGATTTGCAAGTTCTGCCACCTTGAATGTGTTGTAGTCTGGTGCTGCACCCGGATCGGCAATACGCCCACCTGAATCATTCATCTCAGGAGCGAACGTGCCCATTGTGCTAAACTGGCGGAACTGATCCAAACCACGCTGCTTATCAAACCTATCTTTCTGGTTGTAGTAGCGTTCAAGTGCGGATTCGTACCCAGTCTGCTGCGCATTAAGCTTTGCTTCGCGCTCGGTCATTTCCTTACTATCTTCTTTGTTTGCCTTGCGATCAGCTTTGGCCTTCTTTTCGGCAGCCATCCCCGAAGCGATGCCACCAGCCACTACAATCGCAGCGCCCCAAATCTCTGCCATCAGTTACTCTCCTTAAAAAAGTTGGCCATCGCCATTAAGCTTGTAGAAATGGCTTGCCCAAATAAGGCGGCCATCTTTCTCATCAGTACCGATACCGTCTAGGGGGAATCGAGAATGGAACAAAGGAGCATCAAAGATGACAGCTCGGTTGTACTTCCCCTCCACGTAGTCGATCTGTTCCCAGTTGTCTGGGTTACGGCTCACCATATCATCCCGCATTTGCTCAAAGATACCCTCAGCTTTCATCTCTGCAAAGGAGGGCATCTCGGTCAAACCTGTCGGGATATGACGATAGAACGCAGTACCAGACTCTTCCTCATGTTCTGAACAATAGACTATACACGTATAAGCGCCCGACTCGCGATCGCTGTGAATGTACGCCTGCTCAGTACCCACATTGGTGACACGAAAGAACATGGTGTTCGGCACAATGACATTCTCCACTGCGGCCATAATAGGAGCAAGCATTAGAGCATGCTGCCCCCAGAACCCCATCCCGTCATACACACTACTGCCCACCTGCCCCTTATTAGGGAGCCACGTGCTGAAACCTGCGGCCTTAGCCGAGGCAACAACCAGCGCAATGTCTGGGCAGAAATCATCTACAATCAAAATATCACTCACTTAAAGTAGCTCTTCAACATGTCATTCATGTTCTGGTTGAAGAAGTTGCTGAAGCCGCTGATCACACTAGGGCTGTACAGCTGTGGGTCTTGCAGGCCCATCTGTGTAACAGCCGTCAGCATATTCATGCTGTTGGTGTACGGCATAGCATTCATCTGACGGTTGAAGCCCTGCGTGTCCATCCAGTTGGAAAGCTGTGCCTGCTCCTGTCCAAGCTGGGAAGCGACCGCACTCTGTGCCAGTGGAGCAGCTGCATCCAACGCAGCCTTCTCTGATGCGCCCGCAGCGATGGAGCTATTGATACCGCCACGCTGTTGCGCATACTGTGCACCCTCCTGACGGGCATTCTTAATGTACTGAGAGTTTGGATTCATGAAAGACTCCAAGCTGCTCTGGATCATACTGTTGTAGTCACGCCCCGCGAACGGAGCCTGAGTCATCTGGAACGGGCCACCAAGCGCATTTGTCTGCGGGACGCCCGGCGCTGTGGTAGGAAGCACTGGCCGAGCCGGCAATCCACCACCTGTCATAACATCATAAAGTGCCATTGCTAGTCCTCTTAGTTGGCTCGGAAGCCAGTGTCAACTGGCGACGACTGCACGAGTAGCACTTGAATAACATGTGCTGGTTCAGGCAGTGTAATGTTGGTATTACGCCCTTCAAACTTCATCTGAATAGCAATACCGCGATTGGCTGAATCTGTGTAATTGGTGATAGGCAACAGATCAGCGGTAACAAACACAGGGTTACGCGGAAGATCAATCCACTGTGGCTCTGTGTATTCATTCTCATAGTTGGTCTGCAACCCGCTGGTGCTAACCTGAAGTTTGGTACGACCACAGCTAAGCCCGTGGATACGAATCTTCTGGATAGCATGGTAGGTTAC
>Ga0208126_1000012_pt1 | contig 21118 bp, 26 predicted proteins | sample SoimicmetaGmgHAA_FD_188334 | JGI IMG/M metagenome (GOLD analysis project Ga0208126, IMG submission 188334) | Soil and rhizosphere microbial communities from Laval, Canada - mgHAA (SPAdes) (version 2) | ecosystem: Environmental > Terrestrial > Deep subsurface > Rock core/Sediment | place: Laval... | reverse complement strand
GGAACAAAGACTGCCCGCTCAGTTGTGTTGTATTTAGCAGCATGCACTCGCTCTTCTCCTGTGATGTCAAGCTGGGATGAAATGGCAATTGGAATCAGTAGGTCAGCCATTAGTTAGTCCCCGGATAAAGACCCAGTGCGTTGATCCATGTAGCCGGAAGTCCTGTTGTGGAAGTAACCACAAAATTTGAACCACTCCGCTCTAGTAGATACAGAGCCGTTTGGGTACCTAAGAATAGGCGATCATCCTTATCAAACTTGGCAATTGCTTTAGTGCCAGACGTGCCTGTCACGGCTCCGCTGCTCACGTAAGTAGAGCCGTTAAATGTGTACACCGTATTATTAAGGATAAGTGTAGTACCATCATCCGTCACAGCAGGCTCGATGAAACTACCACCGATAGCAATAGTTTGTGTTAATGTATAAGCATTACCTGCCCGCGTGTACACTTTGGTTGTGTTACCATTAGCCGAAGCAAACACCTTATCAGCCTTAGCTGTGACGTAGTAGCAGGTGTTGCCACCAATACTCGGGAAAGGGTTGCTAGCTTGTGATACTTTAGTATAGGTGTCGCCGATGCGAACATACAGACTCAGGCCGTGATCGCCCTCATAGAAGGGAGCATTAGTTCCTAGAATCATATGAGTGCCGTCAGGAGTGTATTCGATATCCCATACGTTCTCGCTGCCAGTCATAGTTTCGCTAAAGATTAAACTATAGGTATCACCAGCACGCTTGTACACACGAATGAAGTTAGCCGTTTGGCTGCTAAGACTACCACCAACAGCTAGGTGATCACCGTCCGGAGAGAAACAAACACGTACTGCTCGATCCCATAGAATCGGGGTCAGTTGTGTATAACTGCCTGAGGCATACTTGAATAAAGATACTCCAAGTGTGGTGTCATCGTGCACTAATCCAGTGTAGCCAACTACGGCCAGATGCGTCCCATCAGGAGAGAGAGCCAAGCCATTAGGGTCCGTACTATATGTATTAGTGGTGTCCGGGTTTGTTATAGCTTGTGAAGTGAATGTATTGGTTGAAGATTCCACCAAGGCGGTAGGTAAGTAGGGGCTAGCAGCCGGGCCTAGAGCCAAGCGTAAATGAACAGGAGGCACAAACGTATTCCGAGTAGTTGGATTGTATTTGGCTGCGTGCACTCGCTCTTCTCCTGTTACATCAAGCTGGGAAGAGATAGCTAGTGGAAATAGAACCTCAGCCATATGTAGTCATCCCCGAGAATCTGTACCCAGACTCCGTAAGTAAGATGGAGGGAAGCCAAGCGTCTCCATCAGTAGTTCGCGTACCACCCGAGTAAAAATATCCGCTGTGGTATTCAAGTGCATTTGTAAGGAAGCCGGGATCGGCCAGTTGTTCCCACGTATCACCGTGATTGCGTGAACGCGCCAATATACTCGTGCTGCCGTTCGTGCCCCAAGCTAGAACAAGACCATCACCATCGCTATCCATGCAAGTAACATATGGTCCACTGATAGGGAAGATGACGTTGCGGTCCAACACCTTAATGAAGGTGACTAGATCGGCACTCTGCCAAATCTCACCATGATTATTAGACACCAGCCATTTCTGGCCTGTCCAGCAAATGCTTAGGTTGTCGGCTGTGCCACCAGCTTCCGTGATAACAGTAGACCAGCTAACACCTGTCGGAGAGTACGCTACAAGTGGGCCAGAGTTTGTACCCACGCCGGAGCCAGCACCAACGAACTTACTATTCAGATAGCGGAGCCTCTTCAGGCTGCCGATAGTATTAGCACCCGTGTCGATGGATACCCAACCATTGCCTGTAGTGGAATAGGCCAGATACCTACTAACACCCGTGACTAGTCGTGTACCGTCGAAGGCAATACCTGCAAGTAGCGAATCGACCGTGCCAGTGTCCTGCTGCGTCCATGAAGTGAACGTATTAGCAGACGAACCCTTATACACCATACCATCTGTGCTTGGGATAAACAAAGACCCAAAAGCATTAACGATCCCGTATGCATTAAACCCGCTACTACCGCGTGGGATGTTGTTGGTGGCAGTAGTGAATGTGGTCGGCGGCACGCCATACCCAATACTAGTTCCATTGCTACTTGCTGTTGGTCGTCCTACGGCAATATAGCTCTGTACAAAAGCAATCCGTGAGCGAGCAGTATATCTAGCTGCGTGAATACGCTCATCACCTGCATGATCAATGCCAGAGGAGATTGCAAGTGGAACTAACACATCTGCCATTACTCGTCCTCTGGGCCATAGATCGTATATTGCTGGAAGGAGAATGTAGGGGCTGATTGCTGCCCCGCATTCAAGGTCATACTTAAGATGTAACCATCGGAGAAGGCCAGCTTGTACTGATTCTTCGTCCTGACTGGCCATGCAACTACCACTTCTTTATCGGAGGTGTACTTGCGGACCAGCCGTGGGCGAAGCCACGGTGAGACATCCTGTGAAAGTGGCGTTCCCAGATAATCCCCGTACTGCTGAGTCTGAGAAAGTGTGTAAATGCCATAGGCATTGGCATAGGTTGGAAAGCCCATATCCGTAACCGTGTATTCAATAGCCCCGATATTCGGAGAAATCACCTGTGTGGCGAAGTTATCCAGAGTTGTACCAGAAATGCCCCAGATAGATTTGGACCCGAATACCCCTAGGATAGTTCCCGAAAGTTCTAACAATCCCGTAACTTTATCACCAATTGCCCAGCTGGAAGCGCCCTCGGCACCGTTAAAGTTGTAGGGCTGTCCCACCACCGAGATATCCACGTTGCCCTGATCGAAGCCAAGGGCCAGATGCCCATGATGGTAGGCCACGTGGCGGGGAGAATCCTTCACAGGGTCGGGCTGGGTGTAGATTTTGTAGAAGAAGTCGCCGTTGTACGCGAACGCACGTGGGAGGCCATGTGCACCATACATGCTATCAAGCTCCCTATCTCCGTAGAAATTGGCAGTGATGAACATGTAGCGGGTACGGGCAGCCACGATGTCCGCAGCAGACGGCAGCCCATTGTAGGACATGCCTACTCCATCAGCCTGCTCACGGGCAGCCACAGTACCAATCTGATTGGCATCTGTAGGCGGGTAGGCGGCATGGATCGTCCAGTCGTCACCAATATAGGTTTGGGTCCCGAGCATGACGGTCAGGTCTTCATTCAGCTGGAGCACGCCCTGAGCGTCACCATTCCGGAGATCACCTGTCTCGACGTAGGAATGCACAAGGTTGCCTTTGATCACCTGTGTCTTATCGGCACTGGCAAAGTAGTATTCCGTGGACCCAGCATCAAAGTAGACGCGCAGGCGCAGCTTGTTCAGGAAGAACCTGATGCACGCATCACCATCGTCTGCCGTAGCCGGCTTAGACTTAAGGGTCGGGTAGAACTTCAGGCCCAAACTGCGCTCTGTGAAGTCGCTAGCTGCCAGCGGATCGAGCCCAAAGAACTCTGTATCTGAACCCAAGGTAACTGTAACGGGCGTGGTCAGGTCATAGATTGTCCACTTCTTACCCTCAGATATACCCTCTTCGGTGATATCGAAGGACGACCGCAGGATAGGAACCGTGGTTTTGATTGGGCTACCAGCCTTCGAGTACGATGTCCCATCACCATCAAGCATAGTCAGCTCGATGTTGGCTGTGTCCACGATATCGAAGATAGTGCTACCATCTGACGATTCCGGTGTGCCATCAATATCAAGAGCGCGAGTTAGTATCTGAAGGTCATAGTCTGCCAGAACCTCAACGGCTGTGACCAACGCCACGGAGGGCATATTGGAAGACAGCTTGGCAAAGTTAGTAGCTACAAGATTTGTATAAGCATTCGACGCCTTGTACTCGCGCGTTGTAGGCGGAGTCGGCGTAGCTGTGATAGTGATGTTATTGGCAGCAGACGTTAGTTCACTACCATCGGAGAACAGCACCACCGCAGTGATGGCGTAAGTGCCCGCTGCTAGATCGTTGGAGTTAAACTCATAATCGCCTGTAGAACTACTGCCGATAGTTGCAGCACCAGCCTTATAGGTGACGCTCACAACAGATGGGGTAGTACCACCAATAGCAACACTGTATCGGATGTTAACACCAACACCATACTCAGCCCCATCAAGTGGGGAAGTCAACGCAACCGTGCGGTCCCAAGTGTAGGTGTAAGTAGCTTCATCGAAGTACACACCACCCGAGGAATTCGCTGTAGTCCACACACCGACAGCAGCATACTGCGCTCCAGCAGGAGCACTAGCAGAAACCGAGGAAGTCTGATAAGCTTGGCTATTACCACGAATGAGATTGCCCGATGTATGGCCAAGCAGGACATTACTGGCATCATACCAATAGATGCGAATCTCACCACGATTAGCGGACGAGTCCGTATCCTTCAGGGAGATACGGCACTGTGCTTGAATGGTATTGCCGGGTGCTACTGTAGCACGGGCATTATTGATCCACTCTGCCTCAACACCACCCGCATGCCCAGAACCCGAAGCACCAGCCCAGAAGGCTGAGTAGCTGCCGAATGCCGGCCGAGCTGTGGAAGCCGATGGAGTACCAGTACCGCCAGTCTGCGTAATAGTCCAGCCAGTTGTATTACCCAGCTCAAAGCCGGGATTAAGAAGAACGAAATTAGTCGGGGCAGGAACTGGCATTAGACTTCTACCTCAACGGTGGCGGTGGCGGAATATTGGGTAAGGGTGGAGGAAGTAGCACCGGGAGCACTTACGACTCCTGTGTCACCGTCCCATTCGATGAAAGCATCAGCATAGATATAGAGGCTGTCCACATCGGTTAGGTTGTCTGCATCAAGTTCATAGGTTGTAGGCGTGTTGCTGCTCTTCCAACCACTCACTTGCGCTTGATAATCGGCAATAGAAACGTTCTGCTTAAGTACAAGGGGACGACCCGCTTCGCCTGTAGTGGAGGTCGGGCCTTCAATACCAACACCTTCAATGTTCTGATTCAGAGCGGGGAGGCTCCCAAACAAACTAGTGCCATCCTCAAAAGGAACAGCCCAGCCAAGATGCTTGAACAACCAGCCTGCTGTATCACCTGTAGTTACAATGCCATCTTCGGCAATAACCTGCGCTTCTGTACGTGCCTCAAAAAATGAAGTCAATTCAGTGGTGAGGTCTTCATAACCATTAGCAATGGTGCCCATCGAGACGGCATTACGTGTAACAGGCGTGCCTTCAATCTGCCAATCTTCAGGATAGAATGCATCCACGAACACAAGGCGTGTGTTGTCCAGTACATACGCATCGAGCACGTTGTAGTTCAAACCACCCAAAGTCAGCACATCATTCGGATGAATGACAGGAGATGTACCAGAAAGACTAGCAGCGGTAACACCAGCCACCGCATACAGGCGGTCCCGGAACCAATGCAAACCAGCAACAGGACCCGGCAGTTCTTGCACGCGGGCACGCATATTAGCTGAATACTCCAACAGTTTGGCATAATGCTCGTCAGCATCAGCAGCGACGGCCGATCCAAGAGCTACTGATACCACTGTGTATTCGACAGGATCATTGCTGACATTGCGGTAGGAGAGTGTGTCTCCTGCTTCTGGAATGAAGTTGTCATTCACCGACACAGCGTAGAGGATGGGGCTGGAAGAGTTGCTATCAACCAGCATACCGAAGAAGTTGTCATTGGAATACAGTCGAGCCTGCCCGCTACCTAGGAAGTTTGCATTCACTGTGATGACATAGTAATCATTGATGGTAGCAAGTACATGACCATCATAGCGAGAAAACCCCTCAATACGCTTCTGGCCCTGAAAGTCCACCTGCTCGTAGTTAAGCGCATCAAGAACAGAGCCCGGCTCTGCAACTACCTTAGCAGTTTGCAGATTCAGGCCCTTATCTAGTGAGACTAGGGATGGGAGAAGTTCAGACATTACTGACCTCGATTGAAGGGGCTACCACGGTAGGACAGAAGTGGCATAAGATTCTTTTCAGCTCGATTACGGAAGAAGATTGCGGGCTTCTGCGCATGTGCGAACAGTTGTGAGTTCTTGTCATAGGTGGCAAGGCGCATCAACGCCTCCCACGCAATCCATTCGTGGTACTCCAGCGGAAGGCCGGTAGGCACGTCGTTGTAGGCACTCAACACCTGTGGGGTGCGTGTGTAAACGAACGACACTCGGAATGGTGATTGAATTTGTGGGTAGAAGACTACCCGGCCAGCATTGTTCTGGCTGACATATTGTGGAACCGTATTGCTCTGCGAGTTGTAGCTTACTTGCGCAAAGTACCAATTCTCCCACGGTACAAACGGGAGAGGAATTTGAGTAGCGGCATTATTCGCTCCAGTAAAAGAGGTCCACTGAACATTCGCTAGGTCAGCGTTGGTCAGCGCGAAATCGTAGTCGCCGGGGCTCTCATATGTGAAGAAGGCCGTCGGGTCAAGCGTATCTACAAAGACTTCACCAGCTTTCAAAGCTGTGCTTCCACTGAATACCGCGAATTCAATCTGTCCTGTGGCATCGTCGGTAGTGAACAAGCCATCGTCCAGCAATACCTGCCGGACGGTTAGAGTAAAACCACTTTCCTCACCCACAAAAACGTCCCCGATAGAAGGGGACGCTCCTGCACTTCCTGCTGAGAAACGGATACGAGGATAAACCATCTGATGAACCACACCAGAGTTGAACTCCCACTCATCGCGGGACATCTGGATGGCCTTCCATGCCTGCATGACGTAACGCTTCATGCGCGGGTACAGGCGCTGGCCTGCTACAGCGGAGGAGAAAGTACCGGCATCAAGCTCATTAAGCTCGTTGCCACTCTCCTGAATTACCATGTTGACCAGTTCCAGATAGTTCATCTATCAATCCTTATTTCTGCTGTAAAGCCATAGCCTTACGTTCGGCGTCCGCCACATCCTCGTTGGTATCGAGGGTAATCAGACCTTGTTCAATAGCACGGATCAGCTCATGGGACTTTGGCCAGTGACCGAACAGGGCTTGATAGCGCCTGCGGGGACCGATGGTACGCGCCTTAGATGCTTCAAAAGCAGTAAGCGGTTCCGGGCCATGAGTCATATCATGCACAGTGAACGGATAACTCGGGACAACCACGGTTGATTCAACAAACTTCTCACGACCATGTTCATCAGTGATGAGGCTCTGCTTACGCCGATTGACCTTAGCATCCTGAAGAACTCGCAACACTCGCATCGGGACAATCACCGGCTTGCCGCGTGGAATGGTACACACATAACCATTCGCGTTCAAGAACACCGGGATGTTAGACGAACCGGGCATGGGGTCTTCCATGATGGTCAGCTTCACATGACCCGGAGGAACGTCGGTGGTTGCATCTGCAATCAGTGGCGCGGCTTTATCACGAAGCTTACTAGAAATAGCGGCGATAATCTCTTCCTTAGTGGAAGTCTTCTTAACCGCTACATGGAGATGGGACGCATACTGCCGAAGCTTCTCTTCGTCCATCTCATTAAAATTGGGTCCAACAATAGTACCGTTACTCATGGGTATTCTCCTTTAGAATACAGGGGGTGGAAATGACGGGGCCGAAGCCCCGCCATCCACAATTGCAGTTTGACTCGATTAGACCAGAAGGTAATCGTTGTCAGGGTCGCTATCACCCATCGTGTCAAGCGTACTCGTCTCACCATCAAACTCGGCACCGAGGAACAACTCGGTGTCCGCAGCAATGGTACCACCAGTGGTGATAGCAATGCCGAGATAGATCGGACCAGTCAGCTTTTCAACAGTAGCGATGATCGTCTCCGTATAGCCATCCAGCTGGCCAGCTGCACGATACAGTGCGGCGCTGGTTGCAGGAGACACATACTTCGTATCCGTATCACCGAACGGGCCCATACGCTGGACCGACACCGGATCACCGTTCGCATCCAGAATCTGGAAACGACCAATGGAGCCGGCGACAGTAGAGGTATCGCCAACAACTTCCAAGGTAACGCGCTTAATCACCTGATTCTCACCAATCGGAACCATAAGGAAACGATCAGCTGTGGTAAGCACAGTGCCAAGGGGCAGAAAGAGGCGGCCAGCCACCTGATACGGCATACCGGAGTAAATGCCGCGATGACGGTGCTTCTTCTTTACAAGGTTACTAGTGTAATCAGTCATTTATTTGTCCTCGACTATTACGCAGATGCAGCTGCTTCAATGCGGACCATCCACTCTTCGTTGAGACGAACAGCAGCGTACCACATCTTCCAGCTGGCAAAGCCACGCTGGGCCAACGGGTCCTCGTAGGTCGCGGTCGGATTCTTGACGGTGACGCTGACAGAATTCTGACCACGCAGAGGAACCACACCGAAGGCATCCTGACCAACAATAACCAGCGGATACACATCGACATTTGTACCATCACGGCTGAGAACACCAGTGACGTTCGTGCTACCCGCACCGTAGAACGGGGTGAAATCAGGGCTCAGGATGAAACGGATATCCTGAAACTTACCGATTTCGTAGTCATTGAGAGGTGCACCGGAGGCATACTTCTCACGCACAACGAACTCAGTAAGACCACGCAGGTCCGGCTCCAAGTTGGAGTGACCGAAACCGACGAAGCCCGGAGCCACAGGTTCAGTGGCAATGTTGGAGCTGGCCTTCAGCATACGGGTGATGTGACGGGCCTTGTTCGCCTTCAGGAAACGCTGAGCCGCAACCAGTTCATCGGCCGAGATCGGAGCTTCCACGGTAGCGCGGGAGGTCGCAGCGCCGGAGTAGAGGACATTGGTACCACCAATGACTTCCGCCCACAGAATCTGCTCCTTAACGCCAGCCGCCTGTTCACCAAGACCCATGCTGATCTTCTGCAAGTTCGGGTCTTCATGGGTATCCATGATAACGTCGGTGAAGTTAACCCACGCACCGTACTGCGAGATCACCGAGGTGACATCTTCGTACTGGAGCATGTTCGGCGCAGGAGTTACACCCTCAACGAGAGCAGTGGTGTTGATCTCAAACGGCACGAAACGACGCCACTTGACAATCTGACCGCCGTTCTTCGGCAGGGCTTCAATCTTGGCAAACCGTTCCAGAATCTGGATGGGGCCGGCATGCGCAAGAAAGTTTGCAACGGCATAGATGCCGACGCGAGGCGAGATATCGCCATAGGTAGTGATACCAAAACTAGACATAGTTGTTTCCCTTCTTATTCACCACGCATCTCTTTGTTGATTTGCTTGGTGTACTTCTCAAACAGAGCCTCTGGATCATCTGGGATCGCAATCTTACCAGAAGCATTAGGGCTCGACACATTTGCCGAACTCGCTTTACGCTTCTGTCGCTCTGCCTCAATTCGCTGAGCCTGCTCGTCATTCACACTCGTCTTCGCGGGTGTTGCTTCCTTCGACTTCTCCGCCAGTTCCGGGTAATCGCGGACCATATCCTTCGCATACTTCTCGAAGGCCAAGGCCACGTCATCCGCACTGTTGGATGAAGCTAGGGACTGAATGCCAGTAGACTGGTTACTCCTCCACTTAGTAAAATGCTCAGAGCGGAAAACCTCAGCAGCATTGGGATACATTTCCAAGAGACGGTTTGCTTCCTGTTCTTGGTACGACTGAGCTTCCTGATCACGGAGAAACGTAAGACTCTCACGTTCCTTGGTTCTCATCTCATCCGCGACGCTATCAGTGGCGGACGCAATAGCTTGGCTAATTGCATCAGCGAGATCGGCGTCAGTTTCCCGAATACCCTTAAGGAGTTCATCAACTTTGGGCTTAATCTTTGTGGAAGGGTGACTTGAAGGAGAAGCCTGCGCACTTGCCAACTCTTCTAGCTTCTTGTCTAACTCCCGTAGCCGCTTCTGTACGAATGGGACTCGGCCTGCCTGTGACCGCAGATCGTGGTTTACCTTGTTGAGCTTTTCAACTTGCTCTCTAAGGGCCGCCAGTTCATCTACCTTGTCATCACCAGTCTTTGTCTTATCGTCTTCAGCGTTATCGTCGGCCGACTTGTCATCCGGCGGACTGTCCTCTTTATTATCCTCATCCTTAGAATCATCCGGCTCCTTGTTGTCATCAACAGGAGGCGTCTTATCTTCAGGTTGCTCTTCTTTATCATCAAGAGCGGGCTCTTCTGTAAGAGCGGTCAGCTTAAGCGGATCGTTCTCACTGATAGCACTAGAAATCTGTGCAAACAACTTGTCTGCTTCTTGCTCGGTTAGGTCTGCCATTTGTTAAATCCTTTGGTTGACGGCTGTTTTAGCGGTCTTCTCAATTGCAAGGAGGTGTCGAATAAACTTGACAGCGCCTCGCAACTCATTTGTATCGTCGTGTGTCTTAGCCCCTAAGAGCAAGCCAATCTTCGTTGCTTCCTGCTCCTGCAAATACATGCGAAGAGCAGTCCAGTCGGGGCCATTGAAGTTTAGATGTTTGTCTAATTCGATAGCCATTATACACCACTGCCGGTTGCGGCTTTAAGTTTCAGTTCCTGTGCATACAACTCATTCTCCTGCCGCTTCCTTGTTTCGGCAATAGCGATACCGAAGGCAGTTGTCTGATTGTTCTCACGGTTCATCTTCTCATTCGAGATCAGCTTGGAGGCTGTCTCCTCACTGCGAGCAGCGAGCTTGATGATCTCCGTTTCCTTGTCATTCTGGCTGACTGCCACACGAGCCTGTGCTTCCACAAGACGTGCTTGGTTAGCCGTCATCTTCTCTTCATGCTCCATGATCTCGCGCTGCTGCTGTTGCTTAGCATCAAAGGCCAGCTGCGCTTCTTCAAGAGCCAACTTACGGGCCTTCAGTTGCAGGTCCATAACCTCAGTCGGAGGTGGCTGATTCGCTGCTGCCTGCGCATCAGCTGCCATCTCTTCCTCTGTCTTCATGATTGTGCGGGTAGGAATGGTCATCATCTCCAGACGCACACGCTGCAACTCACCAACGTTGATCCACTTAGCCATCTCAGGATTCTGAGCGGCTTCAACGGACAACTTCTCCAAGTCGCGGAGGTGAAGCTGCTTGTTCTTGTACTGAGTTGAGGTACGAACATCAACGCTGTAGGCACCCTTAATCTCATTGTTCTTGCTATACTGCATGTTCCAACCATACCACGCCGCAATCAAATGCTCCGTGATGTTGTCATCCCAATCCTCGGACATAAAATCCAGAAGAGTGGTTGATGCTTGATGTGCGATCAACGAGCCAGTGGCTGTGTCACTCATCTCTGGACTCTGCAAGCCTGCACTGATCAGGGGAATCTGACTCTCCTCTTCGGAGAACTGCTGAGCCATCTGAAGAATAGGAACAATATTGCCAGTGACGTTAGGCACGTTGAAGAACTGAATTGCCTGATCAACTGTAACCTGCGGATCAGTGAGGTACCAAATCTGGTTAGGACCAAGCTCCCATTTACCGTTAGCTGGTTCAATGAGATGCTTCTGCATCGCTACCTGTGGGCCCGAAGACATAGCCGAGTTGTCCAGAATCATGTGCCACGCTTCATTGACGACGCGCTGGGCGTCTTCCATCATAAGCGGAACACCGAAGCCAAAGACACTACCGGGGTCCTTCTCCCACGAGCAGATGTAGTAGGGAATACGGAAGGACGCTTCAATGTCTTCCAACTGCACGCGAATGATCTCACCGTTACAGACCCACACTTCACCGTAGTATTCATCATTCAAGCTATCATAGCACGGCTCAATCGACATAGCATCAAGCTGTGTCTTCGTAACCGGACCATGATACTCTAGTACAAGATACTTGCCCTTAAAGACATTGGGGTTGTTCTCGGACAGCGTGGTAAAGTCACTAAATGTATTAGAGTTGTACTCGTCCGCTTTCTGTTCAAGAGCCTTTTCAATTCCAGCAGCTTCAAAACCTTCATGCTTGATCAGCTTCTTAAGGTCGAGTGCCGACATGGGATGTACTTCAATGCAGTCACCAAGCTGGTCACTATCTTCTGTGGTTTCATCAGGATAGAAGAACCACGGGTTGACACGATAGAGCTTCGGCTTGTAGTCCACAGTGACCGACGGAATCCAAGTCTCGGTGCCTTCCAGCTTCTCATATGAGCGAGCCAGTTCACCAGTAGAGAGCGGACCCTTCAGTACGCCTGTGCCGAGAATGACGCGATCCCACATGGCCTTGCGGCAATGGAAGGAATACTTCGTATCCTCCAGCTGTGCCTCGATGACATCCGACATAGCTGAGCAAGCCTGTGCAACTTTAGGGTCCTTATTACCTGCTGCCGGCCAGAGGTCCCAGTTCTTGCTACCTGTACCAAACTGCATGCTCACGGTCTGAGCGATAGCAATCGAGCACTTGGTACGCACGATGTTTACGTCTGGTCGATCACGATAACCCACACCTGCGAACGGGGTCTCCGAATTAATGTACCAGTTGTCGAGTGCCAGCTTACCGTAGTAGAGCTTCGCAGATCGCAACCATTGCGCCTCCTTACCGGAACGCTTTGCAGCACGGGTGTGGAACTTGCCTGTAATGGACCCGGCCAAGGTGTCCATTAGTTCTTGCTTGATGCGCGCAGCCTCACTGATAGCGTCAGCCTCGTCTTCGCTTAACACACCTTCGATGATCTCAGCCATGTCGCTCCTGTTAAATATTGTAGTGAGTTGGGCCGCGATATGTCGGGGCCTTACGCATCTGGTCTAGGGACTTCGCTCGGTTGATGTTGTTCTGGATGTAACGCAGGCAGTCCATCAAGTGGTCATGCTCCTTGATGATCTTACCCTTCTCGTCACGCCGGTACAGCACAAACTCTTTGGCGAAGTTAGGAAGTGTATTGAACACTTTCAATGTACCACCAGCCATCCGCTGCCATAGAGCTTGGATACCGGCATCAACGGCATTCACCGCTGGAACAATCTGTAATCCCAAATCCTTGTAGTTCTGCATGAGCTGATTGCCATCGTTCTGTGACCGGCCACGCGAAGCGGGGTCGATACAACCGGGAATCCACTGGCCTCGTGCTCTCACCGCAGCTGCATGAACAGGCGGTGGTGCCTCAGCCAGATAGTGCTCATCAATAATGTACAAGATGTCTGTCTGTGGATCGAGTGCTGCCCATAGTGCGGCAGTACGGTTCCAACCAACGTCCAATGCGTACATACGCTTGAAGTAGTTCGGGATCAGGAACGGTGTAACCATCAAAGATTCCAGAGCAATTGGGTACACATTACCGCTACCCATCGCAGGCATACCAAGACGGCGTGCCTCACGTAGATGTGGCGGTGTATCTGCCAGCATCTGCTCCTTCGCTTCTTCCGTCAACCAAGCTGCGTCATCCCAACCAGCCTGCACGACAGCCTTGTGACTCACGATTCCCATCAACCTACCATCTATACCTTCTTCATCTGTGGTATCTGTCGGCAAGCTCAAAATCTTCTTGGCTCCTGCAAGGTAGTCCGCTTGTTCTAAGAAGCGTACAACCTGCGGAGTTAGTCCCTTCAATGGTGTAAACGTATTGAACACCAAACCGTTCGTTGTCATTGTACGAATCAGGATTTCGTTGTAGATATCCTGCGGACATTCCTCATCGAGCCAAGCCCAATCCAACTCAACACCGTAGAACGCAGCAATCGGCTGCTCGTAATTCTTGAAGCCAATCGAAGACCAGCCTCCCGATACGTGCTTGACCTGAATCATGTCGATACCTTGCGGTACACCAGACAACGACCAAGCCCTACCAATCAACTCTCTCGGAATCATACCAGTACCAAAGGCACCGACAGGCCCGAGCAATTCCTTCTGGGCGGTGTCACGAGTGGCGCGAGCCGTACTACCCACCGCCCAACCAGCTGTTGGCTTGTCGAATGTACGGCCTGCCCACCAGATGGGGTAGATACCTGTAGCATGACAAGCTGCCTCGTAAGCACCAGAGATCGACTTACCACAGCGGTTGCCCGCCATGAACGTCCGCTCGTTGTAGTTAAGCCCAGCCTTGAAGAAGGCACTGTGCTTGGGCAGACGTTCGATACCAAACGGCGTACCGGGTACAAACCACTTATCAACGCCGCTCTGTGCACTCACTGTACGGTATTGCTCTAACAGATTAGCAAGACGCTGCAACCTGTTAAGTTCGTTAAGTTTCGGATCAGCATCAGACTGTGCAATATCCACGTCCGTGAAGCTAGGGAACGTGGGGTCAGTCCAGTTGATCTCGTTTACATCAAACTTGTTTATCACTGATCAACCTCAGCTGTGCTTCTGCGGCCTTCATCTCAGGCATGTTGGTAGCACGATAGCTCTCAACTTCCCTATTGATGCGCATGCGAAGCTCATCGAGATTGATATTACCGCTCTCACTACCCTGAATCTGTTCGGACTTGTCGGCCCAGTTAAACTGGTTCTTCATGACGAACGCCCACGAGGTAGCATTGAATGTCTTGTTATTTAGGTTGCGCTTAGCTTGGTGCACCCAGAACGCTTGGCAAAGCGTTCGACCGTAATCCACCAACCGGCCGAAGGCCGCGTTTTCTTGCATCTGGCGGTAGAACTCTTTCAGAGGTACTTTCAGCTTAGCTGCAACTTCCACATCGAAATCCCCGGCTGAGTACCAGTCGAGGATGTCTTTAGTCCAATTGGGTTGCTCTACCGGATTAGTTGACTGGGACATCGGTGAGAGACTCCTCAACAGGCTTCATCGTATCCTTTACGACTTCAGCCTCTTCCGGGTTCAGCGGATCAAACCAACCACCTTGCCCATCAGGGCTACGGTAGTTCGGAGCTTCCTCAGCCTTCAAGAGTCGGGCCAAAGGATAGCAGTCGGTTTTACCATGTACATCAAGAGTAATACCAACCAAGACAAGCTCTTCTTCGTTGGTGGTAATATTCTTTGCTTGCATAATCCCAAGTCGATTCTCATATGCCCCCTTATAGAACATGGCGAGCAGAGCTTCTAACTCAGGAGCTTGTGCTTGATTCGTAAACTTGTAGAGGATGGGAGCGTAGCCGCTCTCTTCGGCAGAGCCGTTCTCATTCACTTCGTTGTCAGTCATACATTTACTCCGGCAGTTTGTGTGCGGGATCAATTTCCTGTCGTTCGATCCGGCGGGCCAATTCCTCAGCGCGCTTTGTAACTTGCTTGTACCAAAGGGAGTTCCGCATTCCAGCGGCTGCCTGTGGAAACTTTTGTTCCTTCATGTAGCCCAAGGTGTTCTTGAACTTCAACAGCTTCGTCAGACCCAGATTGAACATCATATTAATGAGCACAGTCTTGGTAACGAATGTCGCACACGCATACCATGTAGGTAGGGTGTGGCCGAGGATCAGATCATAGTTAGCGATCTTCTCTTCTAGCATGCGCTCCGCCTGAATGCGGGGCATCCGGCTGTCAGGTGTAACCCCTTGTGTGAAGCCAATGCCCACCGTCCAAGGAGCGCCTTCATCCCAGTTCACACCGGGCGGAGCAATCTCGCGTGCGGGTGCAAACCCCCACGGCAAATAACGATACTTCTTATACAGCTTGGACAAGACATCGGGGTAGGCGAATTCCCTAAACCCCTCGTGACGGAGGAGATCGGAGCACACCTGCTTCACCAACTTGGTCTTGCCGGTAGTCAATAGAGTCATTACTTCTTCCTTTCTGGGAGCACGGGCTCATACATTGGCAGCCCCGCATCGTCCAGAGGGACTTCAATCCAATCACCCTCACTCACTTGCTGGTACCACTTACCACTATCTACATCGTGGAACAGGGTCTTTTGACGGGCCTGCTCCAGCTGGTTGTCTTGGGGTAGGTCAGCAGCCCCAGTCTCCAGACCGGGCAGAATGGGGCGTGCTTGGGTTGTCACGGATGAATGGCCTTCACTGCATCAGGCACGGATTCAATACTAACAGCAGCTTCTTCAGCTACCTTAGCAGCCTGTGCACTGGCTTCATCCACTTTAACATTCAACTCTTCAGCCCGCCTCCGTACTAGCTGTACGAGGTCGGGGTCATTGCTTTTGGCGGCATGCATCGCTACACCTTCAAGGAAGGCTTTAGCCTGAGTCATGGCTACCAGTTCGGTCTTCATGCCATTGATAGACTTAGCGATGTTGCTGAGGTTAGAGCGAGATTCATCCGCCAAAACATGGCGCTCACTCCTCGCCCTTATCTGAAGAATGGCGATTACACCTGTAGCAACCAAGGAAAGCAGTGGGAGTAGAATCTGTAGGATTTGCACGATAAACCTCTGATTGGAAGTCATCGCTTCTAGCTGTTGAGTATTCTCAGTGAGTTGCTTCTGCACATCTTCAGAGGCAATCACGGCAGCATTATCCTGTCGTGTATTCTCTGCTGTAGCAGCGGCATCCTGCCGCTTCTGGTCAACTACTACAGCCGCATCTTGGATACGGTCTGCCTCGGTTGCAACCTGAGCAATAGCCACTCCCCCGAGCGTTCCATTAAGCGCCAATACAAACGCTAGGACTAGTGCTGGAATCCGCATCATCAAGCCTGCGGGTTGGTATCGTAGTTGGTGTCAGTGACCCCAGCATCGGCATTAAGCTTGGTGGCGATGGCAGTTGCCCAAGCATTCAAGTTGGTGATAGATGTGGCCAAAGCCGACAGGCCAGCGTCATCAGACGCCATCAGGCGCTCAAGCGTCTTAGCCTGTGTAGTGTTAAAACCAAAGAAATCAGAACCGCTCATAGTCATCTCCTCTCTTGTGAACTATGGTGCCGGGTGTAGGACTCGAACCCACAACCTATACCGTACAAAGGGATTGCTCTACCAATTGGAGCTAACCCGGCATTTAGGGGCTGGGCAACACACCATACGGAGGATGCCCAGCGAAGCCGGCAAGCCGGCGAGACACTTGTGTCTTACTTGCTAACTGTCTTCACAACCTTCACTTGGGCTGGATTCCTCTCCGTCACACTGCCGTCCTCGGCAATCCTACCCTCGGCCTTCAGACGCTCCGACCGAGCATCTGCTCGTTCTGCTTTCTTCAGGGCCTTCTGCTCTTCAGCATAAGCAACGGCTTCGTCATTAGCCTTCTGGCGTACTGCGTTCCGTCGCTGTTCCGGGGTCAAATCCGGATCGGTGCTGGCATCGTAGGTACGTTTCATGGCATTTCTCCTCTCTTTAGACGTAGCTTAATCTGGGCTGAACTGCCCTGCTACGGTAGCTTAGACAATGAAATGTTAACAAAGTTCAATCGCATGTGAAATATATTTGTGTAGGAATAGGGAACTTTCACCATTTCTTGGGGTCTATAACACCATTATGTGTAGTGGCTGAACGAGCTTCTCCTTGGAGGAGAGGCGAAGTGAAGTGCCTTCCAACCTTAATGAAGCTGGGAGTGGAGCCCAAAAGCGTAACTCCCTAGTTGAATTTAGGTTGACCTAGCTCTGACTGACGAAGGAAGAGCTAGCTGTAGCTTAGCTATCAGAGCTTCTCCACTGAGCTTCTTCTGTATTGCCTTCACATCTAGAGCCAGCTCTTCAAACACCACGGCCCCTTCTGGGGCCTTTTCTATGTCCAAAGCATTTGGCTTAGAACTGTCGAAGATCAGTTCGTCTTGCCCCACATAGAGAAGCCCGTGCTTCTTATGTAGCAGGTTGATGTCATAAATTGTATAGGGCTGTTCCTTGGTACCATAGCCCCAACGGCGTTTCACTGTCAAATCCAAGGGATTGTAGAGAAGCCAATACGGGCCCATCTTATCCTCCCATTGTTCGGGTGTTATAGCCCACACTCCATATCCAAAGGACAGGCTCTTGAGCGGCTGTTCGATCCACCTCTTATTGGCCACCCTCTTACGGGTGGCTTCTTTACTCTTATGATGGAACCTGCCCTTGGGCAGCTTTCTCTTCTTCAAAGCAGCCTTGGCCCTTGCCGCCTTGGCTGCTTTTTTTTCAGCAGAACGGCGGGTCGTCGCAGATAGACGGGCATCTGCTCCTAGAGCCACCCCCCCGCTACCCACGTTAACAGCACTGGGCACAACAGGTCTTTCGACAGGCATACTACCCACGTCAGCCACCCTCAGCCAATTGTTAAGCTGCTCGATTTCTTCAATTGTTAATGTTTCGTGAATGTCTGTCATTTCGGGTTAGACCCTGTTCAGTGTCTTTAGTTCCTCTTAACACTTTCTTAACATATGTTTTCAAATCGTTTTAACCAGATGTTGGGGCCCCACCTACCTCCCCACCAGCCGACGCGGGCAGGGGATACCCCCCCATTTGAGAATCGTTCGCGTTTGCGAGCCACTCGCAGTCGCAGCAGACAGTGAGAACGAGAGCCGTTCGCATCCGCTGTCAGTCGCAGCGTGGCGTGAGACGCATGGGGTGTGTTGGTGCCCTACTACACCACTGGCCTAGTGTGGGTGTGGGGTAGGCTGCTAGCAATGTCCCGATGTTCCCCGAGAATGTGAAGATACTGTTAACCTTAGTGTTATGTTATAACATTACATGCCTACCGGGCTACCTGAACGGCAGTTAACTCATCACATATCCTTAACAGACTTTTAACATGCGTCCATGCGATGCTTGCACCCTGTCCTAACGGCTTCCGGCCGGTGGGCGGGCGGCTGTGGCTTGTCGTTTGGCGGTTACTGTTAACCGTCGCCCGGCAATCCTTTGGCCGGGATTCAGCCATGATTCAGGCAAGTGTGCTATGGTGACAGCGTGCTAGGCATTGTGGCCTGCACCTGCTGACTGCCGGCAATTCCGCCGGTTGTCCTTTCCATTGGAGAATGAAATGAACGTGAACGTTAAGGCGTTGACTGTGGCCGTTGATACCATCCTCGCCGCTGTTGCGGACAAGGCGGGCCACGCGAAAGACGCCAGCAAAAGCGGCAAGACGGCATCGGATGCGCTCCGCGCATACGCCACCCTGACGGCCGCTGAAGGCGTCCCGACGGCATCCGCAAAGGCCTACATGGCCGACCGGATGAAGGCCGCCAAGCTGCCGGATGGCACCGTCAAGCCCTACGCGCAAAGCTTCGCGGGCTACCGTGCCGCCATCGGCGAAGGCGTCGATATCGACAAGGGCGGCAAGGGCGGCAAGCCCCTGAGCGCAAACAGCGCCCGCGACTACCTACTCCCGAAGGCGGAACGCGACGCGAAGGCGCTGGCCGATACCATCCGCAAGGAGATCGCGGAACGGCTGGCGGCGATCAAGGACACGGCGGAGCTTGTCGCTTTCCGTGACATCCTGCCGGCGGTTGCGGGTGCGGTGGAAACGGTGGCGGAAGTGAAGGAACCCAACGCGGCCGACTATTTCGCGGCCGACGATGCGGAACAGGCGCAGGTGGCCTGAGTCTCACCAGCTAGTGCGACACGCCCCCCAGCTTCCACAGTGGGGGGCTTTGCTGCGTTCCATCGTTTCATCTCCACAGGGGTTAATGTTAACCTTTCGTTATGACGGGTTACTAGTAACTCTTGGCAGTAGTGAGGCAGTAGTGAGGCGTGCAATGGTGCATTAGCCCGCTATTCATAGTGAGGATTCAGGCATGCTCAAGATACACGTGTATGTAGAGATGCGGAACGATTCCCAGCGTGAGCCGGTGGTCGTGGTGAAGCATTACGTGATGGATCATGATGATCCGAAGCAGAGGCGAGTGCTTGGCATTCAGTGCCGCAATGCTTTTGAGGGTGGCCAGTCCATCCGAACAGTTCCCGAGATTCAGCGCGTAGTCAGGGTTTGCGGGGTGTGCAAGCGCCATGATTGCGATGATGACTGCGAGGAATTGCAGGCAATCTATCGTGAGAGCCAGCGTGAAAAGCTCCGCGATTTGGATATGGAGGAGCTTGATTATGAACGCGATTAAGCCCCGTTGTCCTGTCTCCCATGAATATGGGGAGAGGGGCCGTTGTATCCGTTGTGGCATCGTGGACACGGCTGTGCTTGCCCATAACACTGAGAAGTGGAACAGGGAGAAGCGGCTGGCTTATGAAGCAGCGAGGCATCATGGCTTGCTGGATTTCGATAAGCACAAGAATCGGGACTATTTTGTCCCCACGACAGTGGAAGATTTCCGGGTTAATGGTAACTTCGATTTGCCTAAGTTTCAGGCATATATGGAGTTGCTGGAGCACGACCCTGTGCGTAAGGCAATGCATGAAACGGATATGCGGCGTGGAGTGATGCGTGGTGATCCCAGACGTAATGGTATCTCTGCGCTTGCCACGATCAAGGAGCCCATGCTCAATGCTTGTCCCAACAGCATTGCAAATGCTCTGGCCTATCGTGAGCCCAACCACAAGGATAGGGTGGTAAAGGGCAAGATTTATGACCGGCTTGTAGTCAAGCCATTGACAAGCAAGAACGCCAAGCTGGAGCACAATTCTGGCTTTTGGGGTGAACGATGCTGGAATGTCTACACTTTGCGTTACGCAAAAGGTTTTGTCCTCGTCACAGATGGGGGAGGCGAAAGCCGTGTATTCCCCACTTATGGCGAGCTTAAAGTAGCCGTCAAGAAGTCTGGATGGGAGATAGTTCGATGAGCACATCATTCCGTTGTCACATCGGATTCATGGATAACATGAATGAGTTCGATGGCGTGTTCGCCGAGATTGGGATGAAGGCTAAGTCCTTCCCAAACATCGGTCCCATTCCCTATGAAATACACGGTTCTTCCGACCACATGTACTACATGGCAGATGATGCCCTGACATATGGTGATTTGGAGCGTGCATTCCGAGCTTGGGATATGCAGGACAATCCCGAAGAATGGGTGGAGGTCAGCAGATGATCCTCTATCAAATTGCCACGCGTAAGCAGGTGATGGTCAACACTGATCCTCAACGCAGGTGCTACAATGGCTGCAACTTCTCGGAGGAGTTGCAATGGACAGCGTGGGCAAGCTTTGGACGCTATAGCAAGGAAGATGGTGAAAGCTCCATTGCTACGTTCAAAGCCATCAATCCACGCAGTGAATACAAGCTGGAGCCTATCTCATGAAGCTCATGCTGCTAGTGGCTGTTGCTACGGTGTTTTCATTTGCCCGCACGCCCGACCTGCCCACTGAGGATGTTCCTGTCCTCAATGAGAAGGGAGATGTGATGCTGGATGTTGTCACTGTCACCCATGTGCTTGATATGGGTGGGTTGCACATATCCAATAGTCACATGCTGGCAGCGGACATTTCCTGTGTGTCGGTGATCTATCTACCGTCCACCACGTTTCAATCCTGTTCCGTGAAGGAGAGGGAATAATGAGCATGAAACCCGGCTATTATTGGGTGCA
>Ga0208126_1000011_pt1 | contig 21235 bp, 26 predicted proteins | sample SoimicmetaGmgHAA_FD_188334 | JGI IMG/M metagenome (GOLD analysis project Ga0208126, IMG submission 188334) | Soil and rhizosphere microbial communities from Laval, Canada - mgHAA (SPAdes) (version 2) | ecosystem: Environmental > Terrestrial > Deep subsurface > Rock core/Sediment | place: Laval... | reverse complement strand
GGTCCCGAGGCGCAGCTCGATCTGGCGGAGGTGGGCATCGAACGGGCCAGCCAGGTTGGCCAGGCGCTCGGTGTCGGCGGGGTCGAGGGTGAAATCGCGTTGGGTCATGAACAAGCGGGCGCGGCGGGGGCTGCATCATGCACCGGGGATCGTTGTTATGGCGCGATGATCCCGCGGCGCAGGGACGGCATTCATTTAACATGGGGCGCCAACTCCCGGCCCGGGGGTGGGAAGGAGTGGCGATGCGCGTTCCGGCGATCCTCGCGGTGTCCCTGGCCATGCTGGCCGGCTGCCACGCAACGCCACCGCAGGCGCTGGGCTCGCTCGAATACGATCGCATCTCGCTGCCGGCACCCGTCGCGGAGCGCATCGTGCAGGTCGACGTGCGCGAAGGGCAGCAGGTCGCCGCCGGGGCGCGGCTGATGGTGCTGGACACCACGCGCACCGCCGCGCAGGCCGAGGTGGCCCAGGCAGACGTGGCGCGGCAGGAGGGCGCACTGCGTGAGCTGGAGGTCGGCCCGAGGATGGAAGCCATCGCCCGTGCACGCGCGCAGCTCGCGGCCGCGCAGGCGCAGGCGCGCGAGGCGCAGGCCTACTACGCGCGGTTGCAGCCACTCGGACGGCGCAAGCTGGTGGCGGCGATGGATGTCGATCGCGCCCGCGCCGCCGCGCAGACCGCGGACGCGCAGGTGCGCACCGCGATGCAGGGGCTGGACGAGCTGCTGCATGGCACGCGACCGGAAGACATCGAGCAGGGACGTGCCGCCGTGCTGGCCGCGCAGGCGCAGGCACGCGTGCAGGACACGACCCTCGGCAAACTCACCGTCATCGCGCCGCGCGCTGGGCGCATCGACAGCCTTCCCTACAAACTCGGCGACCAGGCACCGGTGGGTTCGCCGCTGGTGGTGATGCTCGTCGGCGCCTCGCCGTATGCCCGGGTCTACATCCCCGAAACACGGCGTGCCGGCACCAGGGTCGGCGATGCGCTCGACGTGCAGGTCGAAGGCCATGCGCAGGCATACCGGGGCACCGTGCGCATGATCCGCAACGATCCGGTGTTCACCCCGTACTTCGCGCTGACCGGCAAGGACGCCGCGCGCCTGAGCTACCTGGCGGAAGTGCAGCTGGGCAGCGATGCCACCGGACTCCCGGCAGGGTTGCCCGTGCATGTGTCGCTTCCCGCGCGATGAGTGCGCCCGACGCCACCGGCGTCGCCATCCACACCCGCGGATTGACCAAGCGGTTCGGATCGCTCGTGGCGGTCGACCATGTCGACCTCGACGTGCCCAAGCGGAGCGTGTACGGATTCCTGGGACCCAACGGCTCGGGCAAGTCCACCACGATCCGCATGCTGTGCGGCCTGCTCATGCCGAGCGAAGGTGACATCCAAGTGCTCGGGCTGCCGATCCCGAAGGACGCCGAGGCGTTGCGTCGCCGCATCGGCTACATGACGCAGAAATTCTCGCTGTTCGATGACCTCACCGTGCGCGAGAACCTGGAGTTCATGGCCGCGATCCAGGATGTACCGCGCCTGATGCTGAAATCCCGTGTGGACGCACTCGTCGCGCAGTTCCATTTCGGTGACATGCAGGGCCAGCTGGCCGGCACGATGAGTGGCGGCCAGAAACAGCGGCTGGCCCTGGCGGTGGCCATCGTGCACACGCCGGAACTGCTGTTCCTCGACGAGCCCACCTCCGCGGTGGATCCGGAATCCCGCCGTGATTTCTGGGATCGCCTGTTCGAGCTGGCCGATGGCGGGACCACCCTGCTCGTTTCCACGCACTACATGGACGAGGCCGAACGCTGCCATGCGCTCGCGATCCTCGACCAGGGCCGCCTGGTCGCCAATGGCACGCCGGCGGATCTCACGGCGGCCCTGCAAGGTCGCACCCTGATGGTGTCGGCCAGCCAGCCCCGGCAGGTCCGCCATGCGCTGACCGGACAGCCAGGCATCCTCAGCGTGGCGCAGATCGGCAACACGCTGCGCGTGCTGGGCGACGGGCAGGGTGATCCCTCGGGAGACGTGCGCGATGCACTGGCCAAGGCCGGCATCCAGGCGGAACTGTCCGCGATCGAGCCCAATCTTGAAGACGTGTTCGTCGCCGCGACGCATCCTGCCGACGCGACGAAGGTGCACGGATGAACCTGCAGCGGCTGGTGGCGGTGATGGTCAAGGAGTTGCGGCAGTTGCGGCGCGACCGCATCACCTTCGCGATGGTGCTGGGCATCCCCGTGGCGCAGCTGCTGCTGTTCGGCTACGCCATCAACACCAACCTCCGTGGCTTGCCTGCCGCGGTCGCCGACCAGGCCAATACCTCGGCCTCGCGTGCGTTCGTGATGGACCTGCTGGCCAGCGGCGTGGTCAAGCCGGTCATGCGCGCCGACACGCCGCAGGAACTGATGGATGCGCTGCGCCGCGGCCAGATCAGCATCGGCGTGGAGGTGCCCGCGGACTTCGACCGTCGCCAGCTGGATGGGCGTGAACAGGTGCAGGTGCTGGTGGACGGCAGCGACAACGCCGTGCAGAGTGCCGCCGCGCAACTGGCCGGCATGCCGGGAAGCGGCGCCGCCAGTCCGCTCAAGATGCAGCGCCCGGTCAGCGTGGTGGACTTCTACAACCCGGACCGGCGCTCGCAGGTGAACATCGTTCCGGGTCTCATCGGCGTGATCCTCACGATGACGATGGTGCTGTTCACCGCCGTCGCCATCGTGCGCGAGCGCGAGCGCGGCAACATGGAGCTGCTGATCGCCACGCCGCTGGCCAAGTCGGAACTGATGGTCGGCAAGGTACTGCCGTACGTGGCCATCGGCCTCATCCAGGCCACCGTGGTGTTGCTGCTGGGTGCGCTGCTGTTCCGCGTGCCCATCAACGGCTCGCTGCTGGACGTCTATGCGGCGAGCGGCCTGCTGATCCTCGCCAACCTCGCCCTGGGCCTGCTGATTTCCACTGCTGCGAAATCGCAGTTCCAGGCGATGCAGATGATGGTGTTCGTGTTCCTGCCGTCGATCCTGTTGTCGGGCTTCATGTTCCCATTCGCCGGCATGCCGAAATTCGCGCAATGGATCGCCGAGGCGTTGCCGCTGACGCACTTCCTGCGCCTGATCCGTGGCGTGATGCTGCGTGGCGCGGGACTGGTGGAGCTGTGGCCCGACGTGCTGGCCCTCGGTGTCTTCATCGTGGCGATGATGGCGCTCGCGATCCTGCGGTTCAGAAAGCGGCTGGATTGACCGGCAATCCAAGAGCGCGTCGCGTACGCTCCACGTCCATGCGCCGGATCACGCCGGGCAGGTTCACCCACGCGGCGTGGTAGTTGTAGCCTCCACGCTGCATCTCGCGGATCGCGTCGTCCTTGCTCCAGCCCTGCACCACGACGCGGTAGGCCGCCACCATCACCCCGGTGCGATCCGCGCCATGCTGGCAATGCACCAGCACCGGCTGTCGTGTCGGGTCCGTGGCGATCCGCAAAAAGGCCAGGATCTCCGCATCGGTGACATGCCATGTCCATACAGGAATGTGTTCCAGCGTGGCGTTGGTGCGCGATGCAGGCACATCGAGCGACGGTCGCAGGTTCACGATGGTACGGATGCCGAGCCGGTCAGCCGCGGCAAACCCTTCGCGATCGGGCAATGCCGAGCGCCACAAAACCGCGGACACGCGATGCAGGTTCGGAAGATGGGGCGTCGCGACCGGTTGCGCCCACACGGCTGGCCGTTCCGCGGGCGGGACCGCATGGGTGGTGATGCAGCCTCCAAGCAACAGCGCACCGATCCATGTCGCATGGCGAAATTGCGCAGGCATCGTCATTCCTGCCAAAGAAGTGGCGGGTCGGTGACCAGGTCGCGCCCAAACACCAGCAAGCCGATTGCCGCCGTTGCCAAGCCACCCAGCACATCCCAGCTCGTGTGCTGGCCGGTCGTCACCACGCTCGGCAGCAACAATGCGAGCAGCGGCCACAACCAATAGCGCGCCGCCTGGTGCTGAGCACACAGTCCGGCCGCAATGGTCACAGGGATGGTCACGTGGCCCGACGGAAAGCAGTTGTTCGGCGCATCGATCGCGTACAGCAGGTGCCAGGCGCCGGCGGTGAACGGATCCAGCGTGTCCGGTGACATCGGGCGGGCGATGGTTGTCGGGCAGGACAGCCAGATCGCAAGGTTGATGCCGAGCGCCAATGCGTACGCGCGCAACGTGGTGGCCATGATCCATCGGTCACGCAGGCACAAGGCCATCGCCGGTGCCAAGGCAATCAGCAGCCAGTAGGGCCAGATCGTCCATGCATGCCATCCCAGGGCCTGGTCAAGCGCGTTGCGGGGCAGGGCGATCGGCGCATGCAGGGGATGCGCGTTGCTGAGCAGATAGACCGCGGTGTTCAAGAGTGCGAACGCCAGAACGACCAAGGCCCGCTCGCGGAAACTCAGGATGGAGGCGATGGGCGGGCGGGCCATGCGGGCGTGTCCTTGCGTCGGGCCGGCAGGTACAGCATAACTGGATGCCGGCACATCGCGTGCGGCAACCCCGGGGAGGGGTCGGATGAGTCCGGATTCGCATTTTTCGGCACAGGCCGAAGGTTCCAGCGCGGCGTTCGCGTCGTTGCACGACCTCGGCTGGCGGGTGCGCGTGACCGGCATTGGCCGTTACATGCCGCGCCGCCGCGTGCCGAGTGCGGAGATCGAGGCACGTGCGGGCCTGGACGAAGGCTGGGCATTGGCGCACAGCGGCGTCGCGTGGCGGCACTGGGCCGACAGTGAAGAACGTGCCAGCGTCATGGGTGCGGCCGCGGCGCGGGACGCCTGCGCGCAGGCCGGATTGCAGCCGGCCGAAATGGACCTGATCCTCAACGCGTCGGGTTCGGCCGAACGCGCGATTCCCGATGGCGGCCCATTCCTGCAGCAGGCGTTGGGGCTCGGCAGTTCCGGAATCCCGAGCTTCTCGGTGCATGCCACTTGCCTGAGTTTCATGGCGGCACTGGAGCTGGCGGCCGAGCGCATCCACTACGGGCGGATCCGGCGCGCACTCGTCGTCAGCAGCGAGATCGCCTCCGTCGGCCTCGACTTCAACAGCGCGGAGGTGTGCACGCTGTTCGGCGATGGGGCCGCGGCCTTCGTGCTGGAACGGACGCCCGAGGGCGAAGGCAGCGCGATCCATCGCCTTGCCTGGCTCACGATGGGGGACGATGCGGAACTCACCACGATCCGCGGCGCGGGCACGTTCCGTCATCCGCATTCGCCCGACACCGTGCATGGCGATGCGCTGTTCCAGATGCAGGGTCCGCGCGCGCTGAAGCGCGGGATCCGACTTGTGCCGCGCCTGTTGCAGAAACTCGGCGTCGACGACGCTATCCGCCAGCGCATCCGCTGGGTGGCCAGCCACCAGGCCAGCCGCGCTGGCCTTGAATACGTTGCCCGGCTCGGGTTCGAGAATGCCAAGGTGATCACCACGCTGGAACGGACCGGAAACTGCATCGCTGCATCGATTCCGCTTGCGGTCGAACAAGGGGTCCGCGAAGGCGACATCCGCCGCGGTGACCTGGGCTTGCTGATCGGCACCGGTGCCGGCCTGTCCGCGGCGGCCATGCTGATGACCTACTGACACCCGGGCATGGGGCGACGCATTGTCATCACCGGGGCAACCGGTTTCCTGGGTGGGGCCGTGGCGCGGCGGCTGCGCGACACGCAGCCCGATGCCCACGTCCTGGCCCTCGGGCGCGACCGGGCACGCGGTGCGGCATTGCAGGCGGAACGCATCGAGTTCCGTGCACTCGACCTGACCGATGCCAGCGCAGTGGGGGATGCCCTGCGCGAGGCCGATGCCGTCGTGCACGCGGCCGCGCTGTCCAGTCCGTGGGGTGCCCTTGCGGCATTCCATGCGGCCAACGTGGTCGCCAGCACGCACGTCGCCGAGGCCTGCGTCCGGCATGGGGTGGGTCGACTGGTGCATGTCTCGACCCCGGGCATCTACCACGACGGCACATCCAGGCTGGACGTGCGCGAGGACGATGCGTTGCCGCCACGTGCGGTCAACCACTACGCCGCGACCAAGCGCGAAGCCGAAAGGCGGGTGATCGCCATCACCGCTCGGGCCGGGACATCGACCGTGCTGTTGCGGCCGCGGGCGATCTTCGGTCCCGGCGACACCGCCATCCTGCCGCGCATCGCCACCGCGCTGCGGCGACAGCGGTTGCCGCGCATCGGTGATGGCCGCTGCCGGGTCGACATGACCTACATCGACAACGTCGTCGATGCGGTGGTGCTCGCGCTCGACGCGCCCCGCGAATGCAGCGGGCGTGCCTACAACATCACCAATGGTGAACCGGTGCACATCTGGGCGGTAATCGATCGACTGGCGGACGCGTTGGGCGTGCCACGCCCCCACCGGCAGGTTGGCCGCAGGACGGCGCGCCTGGTTGCGGGCTTGCTGGAATCCGGCCATCGACTGTTGGCACCGGAGCGGGAACCCGCGTTGCTGCGCTATGGCGTCGATCTGTTGAGCGTCGACATGACGCTGGATATCAGTCGCGCCCGCAACGAACTCGGATACCGGCCGCGCGTGTCGATGGACGATGCACTCGCGCTTACGTTCGCAGGCCTGGCGCGCGATGCCGCCTGAGGCCGGCCCCCCGTTGCGTATCTCGCTGGGCGTGTCCGGTTCCAGCCATGCGCATCCGTTCCACCTGCGGCTGGACCGGTCGCTGGGCGTGCCATTGGAGTTCCCGGCAGGATGGGCGCTGATCGAGCACCCGCGCGAAGGCGCCATCCTGTTCGATTGCGGCTATGGCGCTGCTGCACGTACCGCGATGCAACGGGGCGCGCGGCGCATCTACCGCCATGCCATCGGCGCCTGCTGTGCCCCGCGATCCGACCCGTCGCAACTGCTGGCTGCGCGCGGCTTGCAATCCACGGACATCAGGCACGTGGTGCTCAGTCACTTCCACCCGGACCATGTGGGTGGGCTGCGGGAGTTCCCGCAGGCGCGCTGCGTGGCCCATGCCGACGCCTGGCGACAGGTGCGATCCGGTGGACGCTTCAACCACATGCATGCGCAGGTCTGGCGGGAACTGCTGCCTGAGGACTTGGAGCAGCGACTGGACCTGCTGCATGCCGCGGCCGCCCGGCCGTTGGATGGCGATCTTGCGATGTTCGGCCCGGGGTGGGACCTGTTCGGCGACGGGAGCGTGTTTGCCCTGGAGCTGCCGGGACATGCTGTCGGGCAAGTCGGCCTTGCGCTGCGTCTCGATGGGCGCCGCGTACTGCTGGTCGCCGATGCATTCTGGCGGCGTGAGCAGATCGATGACGCCCGCATGCCCCGGTGGTGGGTGCGCGTGTTGGCAATGAAGGACCGGCATGCCTACCAACGCGTGCTGCGGATGCTGCGCAGGTTCCGCGACGACAATCCGGACGCCTGGATCATCCCCGCGCATTGCGCGGCGACGCTCGCCGACTGGCGGCGGCAGTATCCCGACGCCGTGCTGGAAGCCCGCGGCTAGGCTTCGGCCGTGGCGATCCGGCCGCGCAGCGAATTCGGCAGCGCCTCGGTGATCAGCACGTCCGCGAACTGCCCGATCAAACGCGCATTCCCCGCGAAATTCACCTGCCGCATGTTCTCCGTCTTGCCGGTGAGCTCGTTCACGTCCTTCCTGGACGTGCCCGTGACCAGAACGCGCTGCGTGCTTCCCACCATCGACTTCGACAATTCCAAGCTGTGCGCATTGATGTGCGCCTGCAGTCGTGCCAGGCGCGCGTGCTTGGCCTCGTCGCCGACGTCGTCCTGCAGGTCGGCCGCCGGCGTGCCTGGGCGGCGCGAGTAGATGAAGCTGAAACTCTGGTCGAAGCCCACGTCCTCGATCAGCTTCATCGTCTTCTCGAAGTCCGCATCCGTCTCGCCCGGGAATCCCACGATGAAGTCGGAGGAGATGGCGATATCCGGGCGCACCGCGCGCAGCTTGCGGATCTTCTGCTTGAACTCGAGCGCCGTGTAGCCGCGCTTCATCGCCGAGAGGATCCGGTCGCTGCCCGACTGGACGGGAAGATGCAGGTAATTGGCGAGCTGTGGCACGTCGCGGTAGGCGTCGATCAGCGAGTCGCTGAACTCCAGCGGGTGAGACGTGGTGAAGCGGATGCGCTCGATACCTTCGATCCCGGCGATCGTGCGGATCAACAGACCCAGGTCCGCGACTTCACCATCCCCATAGGGCCCGCGATAGGCATTGACGTTCTGGCCCAGCAGGTTGATCTCGCGCACGCCCTGGGCAGCGAGCTGCGCCACCTCGACGAGCACGTCCTCGAACGGCCGGCTCACCTCTTCGCCGCGGGTGTAGGGCACCACGCAGAAGCTGCAGTACTTGCTGCAACCTTCCATGATCGAGACGAATGCGGTCGGACCCTCGGCGCGAGGTTGGGGCAGGGCGTCGAACTTCTCGATTTCCGGGAAGCTGATGTCCACCTGCGGCTTGCCGGATTCCCGGCGGGCCCGGATGAGTTCGGGCAGGCGGTGAAGGGTCTGGGGTCCGAATACCAGATCCACGTACGGCGCACGCTTGACGATGCCTTCGCCTTCCTGGCTGGCCACGCAACCACCGACCCCGATGAGTACCGGCCGGTCGCCCGCCTTGAGCTGGCGCCACCGGCCCAGCTGGCTGAAGACCTTTTCCTGGGCTTTTTCGCGGATCGAGCAGGTATTGACCAGGATCACGTCGGCTTCGTCGGCGTTCGTGGTCAGTTCCAGGCCTTCGTGCTCAGCGAGAACGTCGGCCATCTTCGCCGAATCGTACTCATTCATCTGGCAGCCGTGGGTCTGGATGTACAGCTTGCCCCGGGCGGGGGCGGCAGGATCGTTCATCGGGATCTCCGGGGCGCGGCGGATAGACCGGGCCGGATTGGGTCGGGTGCGCAGTGTACCGGCTCGGCTGAATCGCGACCTCCATTCAGAATCAATGACTTGCATTTGTTAACGGAATGTGGAGACTGCGCACCATGCGCCGGGTGATCTCTCTCCTGCTGGCTGCCTCCGCGCTCGTGCCGATGCATATGGCGCGGGCCGGGACCTTGTATCGCTGCGAGGCGAGCGGGGTGGTCACCTATTCCGGAAACCGCATCGGTGGCGCCAGCTGCCGCTCGATGGGCAACTACCACACCGATGGCCAGCCGATGCCGAAGGTGGCGATGCCGGCCGCCACGGCGCAGGTCGCCAAGATCGATACGCTTCCCAGCGGCGCTCCCACGATCAACGTCCCCGATGCCGCCACCCGCCAGGCTGCGTCGGCCCGCGTCGGGCGCAGGGTGTCCGGCCAGGTGTACTCATACATCCGCAATGGCGTCCGGTACGTCACCAGCACGCCGCCGCGCGGCTACGGCGGACAGGGCGTGCAGACCATCCGCTACAGCTTCATCGAGCGCTGCTTCGCCTGCGATGCAGCCCCCAGCGTGAACTTCGGGACGCTCCGGCTCAACCGCGCCGCCTACAGCAACGAGATCGCCCAGGCCTCGCATGCCTATGGCGTGGACGAAGCGATCGTGCGCGCCATCATCCATGCCGAATCCGCGTTCAACCCACGCGCCCTCTCCCGCGTGGGCGCGCAGGGGCTGATGCAGCTGATGCCGGCGACCGCACGCCGCTTCGGGGTCGCCAACGCTTTCGACGCCGGGCAGAACATCCAGGGCGGCGTCCAGTACCTGGCCTGGTTGCTGAAGCGCTATGACGGCGACCTGTCCCGCGTGGCCGCCGGCTACAACGCCGGCGAGGGTGCCGTGGACAAGTACGGCGGGGTACCCCCGTACAGCGAAACCCGTCTCTACGTGCAGCGGGTACGGACCCTGGCGGACCGCTACCGGAGCGGCCTCGCGGTCAACTGAGCCTTGCCACGCTTGGCTTGCAGCCCAAAGCGTTGTGGTCGTGTTAAGCCTTCCGTTACACTCCGCGGTCATGTGCGTGTGGCTGTCCGTATGGACCGCTGGCGGCACTCGAACGATCGAACCCATTGCTTGCGGAGTGCCGAATGGCCAACGACGACGTACACGGTCCAGATAATCCGGGCCGGCGCAGATTCCTGACTGCCACTACTGCCGTCGTTGGCGCCGTAGGCGTTGGTTTTGCCGCGGTGCCGTTCATCAAGTCCTGGAACCCCAGTGCCCGTGCCAAGGTGGCCGGTGGCCCGGTGACCGTTGACATCAGCGCCCTGGCCGAAGGCCAGCAGCTGAGCGGCCTGGCCTGGCGCGGGTCCCCGGTCTATGTCGCCCGCCGCTCCAGGGCCATGCTGGCCACCCTGTCTGAAATGGACTCGCGGGTCGCCGACCCGAAGTCGCAGAACACCGACCAGCAGCCCAGGTACGCGCAGAACGAGCATCGCTCGATCAAGCCCGAGATCCTGGTCCTCATCGGGGTCTGCACCCATCTGGGCTGTGCTCCGGAGTTCAAGCCCGAAGTCAAGCCGGAACCGTTCGACCCCGACTGGAAGGGCGGCTACTTCTGCCCCTGCCACAAGTCGAAGTACGACCTCGCCGGCCGCGTGCTGATCGCCCAGCCGGCCCCGGCCAACCTCGCCGTGCCGCCGTACCACTTCGAAGGCGACAACACGATCGTGATCGGCGTCGATCCCTCGTCGTCGAACAGCGCGGGAGCCGCGTAAGCCATGTCGAACATCCTCACCCGTACCGCCGACAACGTCATGGACTGGGTCAACGCGCGCGCGCCGAACCTGATGCCGACGTACCGCAAGCACATGACGGAGTATTACGCTCCGAAGAACTTCAACGTCTGGTACTACTTCGGCTCGCTCGCGCTGCTGGTCCTGGTCAACCAGATCGTGACCGGCATCTTCCTCACGATGCACTACAAGCCGAGCGCCGCCGAGGCGTTCGACTCGGTCGAGTACATCATGCGCGACGTCGACTGGGGCTGGCTGATCCGCTACATGCACAGCACCGGTGCCTCGTTGTTCTTCATCGTGGTCTACCTGCACATGTTCCGCGGGCTGATGTACGGCTCCTACAAGAAGCCGCGCGAACTGGTGTGGCTGCTGGGCATGGTGATCTACCTCGTGCTGATGGCCGAGGCGTTCATGGGTTACGTGCTGCCCTGGGGCCAGATGTCGTTCTGGGGCGCGAAGGTGATCATCTCGCTGTTCGGCGCGATCCCGGTGATCGGCACCGACCTCACGCAGTGGATCATGGGCGACTACATCCCCTCCGATGCCACGCTCAACCGCTTCTTCGCGCTGCACGTGATCGCGCTGCCGATCGTCCTGCTGCTGCTGGTGGTGCTGCACCTGGGCGCGCTGCACGAGGTCGGGTCCAACAACCCCGACGGCGTCGAGATCAAGAAGGGTCCGAAGGGCAACCGCTGGTCGCCGTCCGCACCGACCGACAGCATCCCCTTCCATCCGTACTACACGCTGAAGGACCTGGTGGGCGTCGGCTTCTTCCTGATGTTCGCGGCGTTCGTGATCTTCTTCATCCCGAACTTCGGCGGCCTGTTCCTCGAGCACGACAACTTCACCGTCGCCAACCCGCTGGTGACGCCTGCGCACATCAAGCCCGTGTGGTACTTCACCCCGTACTACGCGATGCTGCGCGTGGTGCCGTCGTTCTTCGGCATCAAGCTGTGGGGCGTGCTGGTGATGTTCGGCGCCATCGTGATGCTGTTCCTGGTGCCATGGCTCGACAGGTCGCCGGTGAAGTCGTTCCGTTATCGCGGCAAGCTGTCGTGGTTCATGCTGCTGCTGTTCGCGCTGTGCTTCGTGTGGCTGGCCAAGATCGGCGGCGGCCCCGGCACCGATCCGAAGGAAGCGATCGTCGGCCGCATCCTCACCGGGCTGTACTTCGTCTTCTTCCTGACCATGCCGATCTGGACCAAGATCGACAAGACCAAGCCGGTGCCGGAGCGGGTGACCACGCATGACTAAGTTCAATGCCCTGAAGGCATTCGCCCTCGTCGCTGGCCTGCTGCTGAGCACGGGTGCCATCGCGCAGGAAGAAGCCAGCCTGCCGCATTCCGGCACCGACCTGACGGACAAGGGTTCGCTCCAGCGCGGCGCCAAGTACTTCATGAGCTATTGCTCGGGCTGCCACTCGATGAAGTACCTGCGCTACTCGCGCATGGGCGACGACCTCGGCCTGACCGAGCAGGACGTGCAGGACCACCTCAACCTGAGCGGCAGCAAGTACGGCGACCACATCATCGCGTCGATGACGCCCGAGATGGCCAAGCTTGCGTTCAACAAGGAACCGCCGGATCTGTCGGTGATCGCCCGCGTGCGCGGCAGCGACTGGATCTACGCCTACCTGAAGTCCTTCTACCTGGACGAGTCCCGTCCGGTGGGCTGGAACAACACGGTGTTCCCGAACGCGTCGATGCCGAACCCGTTGTGGGAGCTGCAGGGCCTGCAGCACCCGGTGTACGGCAAGGCCGATGCCACGGGTGAGCGCCCGGTGGAGCGCCTTGAGGTGTCGCAGCCCGGGAGTCTGAAACCGCAGGAGTTCGACCAGGTGGCGCGCGACATCACCGCGTTCCTCGAATACGCCGGCGAACCGGCCGGCCTCGTGCGCCCCGCGTTGGGCGTGTGGGTGCTGGCCTTCCTCGCGCTGTTCACGTTCCTGGCGTGGCTGCTGAAGAAGGAATACTGGAAGGACGTTCATTGACTGCCGGACCACCGGCCGGAGGACAGGGCAAATGATGGCAACGACGACAACGCCCCCGCGTTCGCGCAATACCTTGACGCTGTACTCGGCGCTGGATGATGTCGTCTGCCACCGGGTGCGCCTCGTGCTGGCGGCCAAGGGCGTGACCTACGACCTGGTGCCGGTGGATCCGCAGGCGCCGCCGGAAGACCTGATCGACCTCAATCCCTACCAGTCCGTGCCGACCCTGGTCGAGCGTGACCTGGTGCTGTACGCCGCACTGGTCGTCAGCGAATACCTGGACGAGCGTTACCCGCACCCGGCGCTGATGCCGATGGATCCGATCTCGCGCGCCCGGGTTCGCCTGGCCACGCTGCGGATCGAGCACGAATGGGTTCCGCAGGTGCAGGCGATCCAGCTCGGCAACAAGACGCAGGCCGATGCCGCCCGCAAGCGCCTGGGCGAACTGCTCACCGCCTCGGTGCCGCTGTTCAAGGCCAGCAAGTTCTTCCTCAACACCGAGATGAGCCTGGCCGATTGCGCGATGGCGCCGATCATCTGGCGCCTGCAATCCCTCGACGTGCCGCTGCCGAAGGACGGCAAGGTGATCGAGGATTACGGCAACCGCATCTTCCGCAACCCCGGCTTCGCCCGCAGCCTCACCGAGGTCGAGCGCAAGCTGCGCGCCATGCCGGAATGATCCACTGAGCGCAGGTTCCGCATGGATGCTCCCTTGCCGATGACGAGCCAGCGGCCGTACCTGCTGCGGGCCATCCATGCATGGGTGGTCGACAACGACATGACCCCGCACCTGCTGGTGGATGCCACGCTGCCCGGGGTTCGCGTTCCACCCGGCGTGGTGCGGGACGGCAAGGTCGTGCTCAACATCGCCGACCGCGCGGTGGCCCGGCTGGAACTGGGCGATGATTTCATCACCTTCAGTGCCCGCTTCGGCGGCGTGAGCCAGACCGTGCGCGTGCCGGTCGAAGCGGTGCTGGCGATCTATGCGCGCGAAACCGGCCTGGGCATGGCGATGCCAGCCGAGCCGGAGTCGGAAACCCGGGCCGGAGTCCCCGAAGCGCCGCATGACGACAGCAGTCCGGAGACCGATCCGCCGCAGGACGGGCCGCCCCGTCCCCGTGGTGGCAGCCACCTGCGCGTGGTGAAGTAGCTCAGGCGCGGCGCGCGATCTCGATCGACACGGGCGTCGGTGTCGGCGGTCCGCTGAACGCCACGAGCTGGGTGCCACGCAGCACCAGCATGCCGGCGTGCCGATCCTGGCCATCGGTCGAGTATTCGAAACGATAGCGGCGTTCCGGCCGCAGCCAGCCGTCCTCGCCACGGCGCAGGCGGAACCCGTCGCCCTGCACGCTTTCATCGAGCCATTGCACGTGCGCGGCTTCGCATGCGCGGCGGCCCAGCTCACGTGCGCGATCGGCCGCTGCGCGCGCGCTGCTCCACCACCAGAAGCACAGCACGAACACGATCAGTGCGAGGAGTGCCTGTTCCATCACTGCAGTTTCAGTTTGAGGAGTGCGGCCCAGTTCTGGCGGTTGAGGCTGCACAGTCCTTCGTTCGCAGGCGTGCAGCCGATCTCATCTGAGCCACCTTCATCGCCGCCGTTGGAGAACGAGGTCGGACGCGGGAGGATCGGAATGCCGCGTGCATCCAGCTGCAGTTTCCTCAGCGTCACGCCGTTGAGCACGTTGCCACCCACGGATTCCATCACGTGCTGGGTGGGCGAGACATCGACCACCACGTCGCAGTGGGCCGCCTGGCGCAGTTGCGGGTTCGCCGCGAACGCCGCACGCAGGCCTTCGTAGCCGATGATCGCCGCGGTATTGCGCACATAGCAGAGCAGGTCGCCCGGCTGCGGCGTGGTGATGCCGGGATCGATCGCCGTGTAGGGGCCGATGCCATTGAAGGCATCGCGGATGTAGTCGATGTGCGCGGGCGAGGTATGGAACCCCGGCACCTGGGCTTGCACCATCACGTAGGAGATGAATGCCGCCGACCACGGGTTGTCGAGCAGGAACGCGCGGCATTCGGAACGCGTGGAGCTGATCGATGCGTACTGGCACGAGGATGCGCCGGCGATGCCGCTGTCGATCATGTCGAACAGCGTGCCGCTGTTGAGCCAGTATGTGACCACCTTGCTCCACGACTCGGTGCCATCGTTGAGGCGCACGCGCTCGCTTTCGGTGGTGTGCTGGGAACGCAGGCCGCCATTGGTGTCGATGAAGGGCTGGTACCAGTAGCCGTTCTCGCGCAGGGCCACCTGCACGATGCGTTGCGACGGCGTGCCGGTCAACGGCACCAGGACCTGGGGCGCCGGCCGTGCGATGGGGCGATCGACCCCAGGCGTGCCGCCGTTGTCCACGGGACGCTGTTGGGGCGCAGGGGTGGTGGGCGTGGCCACCACGGCGCGGTGCGGCGGTGCGCTGGCGCACCCGCCGAGCACGGCGATGGCCAGCAGCCAGGGAACGGGACGAAGCATGCGCATGAATGTCGTGGCGTTCGGGGGAGCGGTCCACCCTAGCAGACGCGCGTCAGCGGACTGTGTCGGGTGGCGGGCCGAGCTTCAGCGAAAAATCGATCGCATGCACGTGCTTGGTGAGTCCGCCGATGCTGATGCAGTCGACGCCATCCTCCGCGATCGCACGCAGGCCGGCCAGGTCCACGCCACCGGACACTTCCAGCGGGATGCGGCCACCGAATTCGTCGTGCGCGATACGGACAGCCTCCCGGCGCATGCCGGCATCGAAATCATCGATCAGCACCCGCGTGCAGCCGGCATTGAGGGCTTCGCGGAGCTCGTCGAGTGTCTCCACTTCCACCACCAGCGGCAGGTCGGGATACCGATCGCGCGCATGCTCGACGGCCCCCGTGAGCGAGCCGGCCGCGCGGATGTGGTTTTCCTTCAGCATCACCGTGTCGTACAGGCCGATGCGGTGGTTGTGTCCGCCACCGCAAAGCACGGCGTATTTCTGCGCGATGCGCAGCCCGGGCAGGGTCTTGCGGGTGTCCAGGATCCGGGTGCCGGTGCCTCTCACCGCGTCCACGTGGCGGGCCGTGCTGGTGGCGGTGCCGGAGAGGGTCTGCAGGAAATTCAGCGATGCGCGCTCCGCGGTCACCAGCGCGCGGTTGTGGCCGTGTAGCTGCGCCATGACCGTGCCGGCGGCCACGCGGTCTCCTTCGGCCACGCGCCAGTCGATGCGAACGTCCGGATCGAGCGTGCGATGGCAGGCGTCGAACCACGGGCGCCCTGCGACCACGCAGTCTTCCTTGCACAGCAGGTAGGCGCTGTCCGGCGCGTCGGGCAGGAGGCTTGCGGTCACGTCGCCGTTGCCGATGTCCTCGGCCAGTGCGCGGGCCACGTCCGCCGCGACGACGCCGGGGTCGGGTGGCAGCACCACAGGGCTCACGCGGGACCGACGCCGGCGACCGAGGTGGCGTCGAGGCCGTCTTCCGGCAGCAGCACCGGGATGCCATCGTCCACGCGGTAGATCCGCTTGCCATCGCGCGTCACCAGGGCTTCGCGCAGGGGCGTGGATTGCACGGTGTCGCCAAAGTGCACGCTGCCGGCGCCGATCGCCGCGTTGAGGGCCTGCAGGCGCGTGGCATCCAGCAGCGCCAGGGGCTGCCGGGTGACCGGGCAGGCGAGGATCTCGAGCAGTTTCTTGTCCATGTGGCTGGCGTGGCTTCGGGTGGCCGGTAGAATACGTCTTTGCCCGTGGAGACGGCCAATGTCCGCCGATACGTCCAAGCCGTTGGTGGGGATCGTGATGGGATCGCGTTCCGACTGGGAGACCTTGCGGAGCGCGTCCGAGAAGCTCGAGGAACTCGGCGTGCCGCACGAAGTCCGCGTGGTCTCGGCGCACCGCACGCCCGACGTGCTGTTCCGATACGCCGAGGAAGCGGCCGGTCGTGGCCTGCGCGCGATCATCGCGGGCGCCGGTGGTGCCGCGCACCTGCCCGGCATGCTGGCCGCGAAGACGGCGGTGCCCGTGCTGGGCGTGCCGGTGCAGTCGAAGGCGCTGAACGGCATGGATTCGTTGCTGTCCATCGTGCAGATGCCGGCGGGCATTCCCGTGGCGACGTTTGCCATCGGCAACGCCGGTGCGGCGAATGCAGCGCTGTTCGCCGCGGCGATGCTCGCGAACGACATGCCCGGTGTCGCTGCCGCGCTGGAAGCGTTCCGCATGCACCAGACTGCAGAAGTCGAACGCAACGATGATCCCCGCAGGTGATCGTGCGATGACGACGGTCGGCATCCTCGGCGGCGGCCAGCTCGCACGGATGATCGCGTTGTCCGGCGCACCCCTGGGCCTGCGTTTCCTCGTGCTCGACAACGCGGCCGACGCCTGTGCAGGCCAGTTCGCGCCGATGGTGGTGGGCGACTACACCGACGATGCCGCGCTGTCCGAATTCGCGAGCCGCATTGACATCGCCACCTTCGATTTCGAGAACGTGCCCTCCGCAGCGGCGGAGTGGTTGAGCCAGCGGGTCCCGGTGTTCCCGGGGCCTCGCGCCTTGGCGGTGGCGCAGGACCGGCTCGCTGAAAAGACCATGTTCCGGGAGCTCGGCATTCCCGTGCCGGAGTTCCGCGACGTGCCCCATCGCGCCGCACTCGACGCGGCGGTGGCTGCGCTCGGTACGCCATGCATCCTCAAGACCCGTCGACTCGGGTATGACGGCAAGGGTCAGTTCCGCATCCGTGCCGCTGCCGACGTGGACGCGGCGTGGGCCGCACTCGGTGCACAGGCTGCGCGGGTGGGCCTGATCCTGGAAGCCTTCGTGCCGTTCGAGCGTGAGTTGAGCGTGGTGGCCGTGCGTGGCCGCGACGGCACGTTCCACACCTGGCCACTCACGGAGAACTGGCATGTCGACGGCGTGCTGTCGGCCAGCCTCGCGCCTGCGCGCACCGACTCCGCAATGCAGGCGCAGGCGATTGCGCATGCGCGTGCGGTGGCGGAGAAGCTCGATTACGTGGGCGTGTTCGCGCTTGAATTGTTCTGCCGCGACGGCGTGCTGCTGGCCAACGAGATGGCGCCGCGCGTACACAACTCCGGTCACTGGACGATCGAGGGCAGCGAGACCTCGCAGTTCCAGAACCACCTGCGCGCGGTGCTCGGGTTGCCTTTGGGCGATACGCGGATGGTGGGGCAGGCGTGCATGTTGAACTGGATCGGTGCGATGCCGGATCCGGCATCGGTGCTGCGGGAACCGGGCGGTCACTGGCACGACTACGGAAAGTCGCCGCGCGCTGGCCGCAAGGTCGGGCATGCGACGCTGCGTGGTGAGTCCGCGGGCGAGTTGGCGGATGCGCTGCGGCGCGTCGGTATTGCGCTTGGCCGTGAATCGCAGGTTGCGCCGGTGGTCATGGAGCTTGCACGATGACTCCGGCACTCGGTTCACCCGGTAGCTGGCTCGCTGCGGCGGCCGTTGGATTCATGATGTTCCGACGCATCCGCCGCAACATCGGCCAGCAGCGCTGGCGCCCCGGCTCGGTGCGGTTCCGCTTGGTGGTCGTATTGGTGGTTGCCTTGTTGCTGCTGGCAGGTGGCGCTTTCGTTCCGCATGGCGCGTGGGCGGTGCCGCTTGCGCTTGCGGCGGGTGGCGCGCTCGGCTGGTTGAGCCTGGGCCACACGCATGTGCACTGGGATGGTGGCCAGAAGGTGTACACGCCCAATCCATGGATCGGGGGTGCGCTGTCCGTCGTATTGCTTGGCCGCCTGGCGTGGCGGATGACGCAGTTGCAGGCAGGTGCGGCGCAGCCGCAACACGCGAGCGCGTTGACGATGGCGATCGCCGGGATATTGATGGGGTATTCGATCGTGTATCTCGGCGGCCTGATGCGCCGGATGCAGGCGCTGGGCGAGGCGCCGCCGCCTGCGTAAGCAATACCTTGCCTTACGCCGGGATCCGGCAGTCCGCTCATGATTCGCCGCCATTGGCGCGACGCTATTCGCAACACGCCGTGAATACGTCCATGTAGGCTCGGGCGCGGCATCCATGCCGCGCACTGTCGCTCACGGCGCCCGCGCCGACATCGGCGCGGACCAACCCCTTACTTCATGTTCTTCGCAACGAAATCCCAGTTCACCAGGTTCCAGAAGTGCTCCAGGTACTGCGGACGCGCGTTGCGGTAGTCGATGTAATACGCGTGTTCCCACACGTCGCAGGTCATCAGCGGGGTGTCCTCGCCCGTCAGCGGCGTGGCCGCGTTCGACGTGCTCACCAGCGCAAGCGTTCCATCCTTGCGCTGCACCAGCCACGCCCAGCCCGACCCGAAGGTCTTGATCGCGGTATCGGTGAACTGCGCCTTGAACGTCGCGAAGTCGCCGAACGCCGAATTGATCGCCTCGGCCAGCTTGCCGGTCGGCTCGCCTCCGCCGTTGGGTTTCATGCAGTTCCAGTAGAACGTGTGGTTCCACACCTGCGCGGCGTTGTTGAACATGGCGCCCTGCGACTTGCGGATGATGTCTTCCAGCGACATCGATGCGAACTCGGTGCCCTCGATCATCTTGTTCAGGTTGTCCACGTAGGCCTTGTGGTGCTTGCCGTAGTGGAAATCGATGGTCTCGCCGGAAATATGCGGTTCCAGCGCGGTGCGGTCGTAGGGCAGGGCGGGCAGTTCGATGGCCATGGGGGGCTCCTGGGAACAGGTTGGCGGGGGGTCCCGCGTCGAGGGATTACAATGCGCATTCTATTTCCCACGCGTTGCCACCCCGTCAACAGGGGTGCCCAGGAGCATTTGCCATGTCCGTGATGGACCGGATCAAGCAGGACGTCGAGAGCCATCCCATCGTGCTGTTCATGAAGGGCACGCCGCAGTTCCCCATGTGTGGTTTTTCCAGCCGTGCGGTGCAGGCGCTGAAGGCGGCCGGCGCGAAGGACCTGTACACCGTCAACGTGCTCGAAGACCCGGAAGTGCGTGCCAACCTGCCGCGCTTCTCCAACTGGCCGACGTTCCCGCAGCTGTTCATCAACGGCGAACTGATCGGCGGGTGCGACATCGTGGCCGAGCTGCAGGAATCCGGTGAACTGGCGCGCATCGTGTCCGAGGCCGGCCACGCATGAGAGAGGCCGGGGGGCGCCTGCAGGACAAGGTGATCCTGGTGACCGGTGCCTACGGCGGATTGGGCCGCGAAGCGTCGCTTGCCTGCGCGCGCGAAGGCGCCACCGTGGTGCTGCTCGGACGCAAGGTGCCACAGCTCAACCGCCTGCACGATGCGATCGTTGCCGAAGGCGGCGAGGCCGTGCTGTATCCGATGGACCTCGAGGGTGCGACGCCGGACGACCATGCGGAGCTGGCGGTGCGCCTGGATGAAGCCTTCGGCAAGCTCGATGGCATCCTGCATTGCGCTGCGCACTTCAAGGGACTGACTCCGTTGGAGCTCACCGATCCCGCCGACGTTGCACGTGCCATGCACGTGAACCTCACCGCGCCGGTGTGGTTGACGATGGCGTGTCTTCCGCTGCTGCGCCGCGCGGCTGACGCCAGCGTGGTGGTGGTGATCGACGCGCCGGAACGGACGTCCCGCGCGTACTGGGGCGGCTATGGCCTGGCGCAGGCCGGTCGCGCCGCGCTGGTGCCGATGCTGGATGGCGAGATCGGGGAAGGCCACGTGCGCGTGGTCGGCCTCGAGCCCGGACCGATGCGCACGCCGCTGCGCGCGAAGGCCTACCTCAACGACCGCGATCCGAACGCCCGCCCGCCGGCGGACCATGCGGATGCCTGCGTGGATGCGCTGGCGGGCGGGCCTCGTGGCGTCACGCGTAACCTCGCTGCATGACCCTCGCGTCCGCCGCGCTGCTGCTGTTCCTGATCCTCGATCCACTGGGCAACGTGCCCGTGGTGCTGAGCCTGCTGCGGCCGTTGACGCCGAAGCGCCAGCGCCAGGTGCTGGTGCGCGAGTTGGTGATCGCACTCGTGGTGCTGATGCTCTTCCTGTGGTTCGGGCGGCACGCGCTGGAAGTGATGCATCTCAACCAGGAATCGGTGGCGATTGCCGGCGGCATCGTGCTGTTCCTGATCGGCATCCGCATGATCTTCCCGCCAGCGGAGGGGATCATGGGTGAGCTGCCCGATGGCGAGCCCTTCATCGTGCCGGTCGCGGTGCCGATGATCGCCGGACCCTCGGGCATGGCCTCGGTGATGCTCATGGGCACCCAGTACCCCGACCGCATCATGGACTGGAGCCTCGCGCTGCTCATCGCATGGGTGGGGACGGCAGTCATCCTGTTGTCATCCACCGCCCTCTACAAGTGGCTGGGCCAGCGCGTGCTCACCGCCGTGGAGCGCCTCATGGGCATGCTGCTGGTGGCCATTTCCGTCCAGATGTTCCTCGACGGGTTCGCCGTTTACCTGCATACGGTCCACTGACGGGGCACGAACGAAGTGTGATTTCCGTCACATACCGGCCGTACCGTGCGACGGATTGGTGTCATCGCGTTGTCATCACCTCCCCCTAACGTTTAACCTCCACTTAACCAGCGGCGCGTGCGCTCGTGCGCGTCTTTTTCGTGCATCCACAGGGGTAACCATGATTTCTCCGTCCCGCGTCCGCCTGTCCAAGCTTTCGCTTGGCCTGATCATCGCCCTTGCCGCTGCGCCGAC